>Ga0181578_10001513_pt1 | contig 22365 bp, 23 predicted proteins | sample 071ome_21_FD_148659 | JGI IMG/M metagenome (GOLD analysis project Ga0181578, IMG submission 148659) | Coastal salt marsh microbial communities from the Groves Creek Marsh, Skidaway Island, Georgia - 071401CT metaG (spades assembly) | ecosystem: Environmental > Aquatic > Marine > Intertidal zone... | reverse complement strand
GACGTTTGTCCTACGAAGATGGGGCATCTTCCCCTTCCGTTGGTTCATTGTAGAGGAACCATTCGGCGGATTTAATCCAAATTTGACCTTCTGGGGCCGGATCGGAAAGGAAAAGAACCATGCGCAAACCCCCGGGAATTTCCTGGACGAAGAGGGCGTCGGGAACGTCGTCGTCCATGAGGTAGCCGGACCAGTAGAGTTCGGGCACGCAGTGGTAAACGCTGTCCACCAATTGGGCACCGATGTTCTGGCTTAGGGCGATTTCCGCATCGGATTTTTGGTTCCGAACCTGCAATTCATAGTCCTTCAAGCCGCCGCATTTGCCGGGGCCCGTCACAGCGCCCGTCGCCAGGAGGACGTACATCCAGGATCCGTTGGGGCGGTCAAAGGTTTCGGCCGTGCCTGGAAAAAGGGTTGGCATGTCGTTCACATAGGACAGCGCTCCGTTGTACCAGGCCCGAACCGTATCCAGCGGAACGGGGCTCCCAAAGAGGAAGTGGAAGCCTTGATCTCGGTTGGTTTGGATGTCAAATTCCAGTGCGCCCGGCTGGCTCTGGAATTGGCTTAGGAGGACTTTGGGCTTGACTTGGGCCAAACTCCAATGGCCGTCGTCGTTGGCCATAACGCCGTACCACATCAGGCTCAAGTCGAGCTGGCGGACATCGCCCGTGTAATTGAACGCCTCTGTGGCAATTTGGTAGCGGCGAGCCTTGATTTGGGCGATGCGCTTGCGCTCCTCCCCTGCTTTTCCGCCTTCTTCGAGCCAAACGATGAGCGAATCCCGGGAGTAGCCCTGGGGATGGCGATGTACGACAGCGACCAGGCTGTCGCGGGGCCATTCATACTTCCAAGCGACCCACAAGAGCCGAATGAGTTGGTTTTGGCTCAATTGATCCCAGCGCTCCTTGGTATCCGCCAAAATCGCCGCCGTGTCCACCGCAGGGGCTAAGGTGGCGGGCAAGGTCCGTGCGGGAATAGGCGGATTTTGCGGAGGCTGGCTCGCCACCGGCACGGCGACATGGGCCGGAAGTTCGGCCTGGCCATAGACCCCCCCGAAGGCCAAAAGGCCCAGCAGCGTCAGTGTATGGCGGAGGTGCCTCATTTGGCGGCTTTGCGCTTGCGGAAGTAGTCCCAGCCGTAGTAGAGGGCCACCAAGAGCACGAAGGGCCAGAGGTAGCTCGTAGGCTGGCCATCGCCGTGGACGACGGTGAAGAAGCGCTCCCAGCGTTTGGACGAAAGGAAGCCTTCAATAAACTGGTCGCTGGAGAAGAAGATGAAGATGGGCTTGCCCACGATGTGGTCTTCCGGTACAAAACCCCAGTAGCGGCTGTCCCAAGAGTTGTGGCGGTTGTCGCCCATCATCCAGTAGTAATCCATGGCAAAGGTGTAGCTCGAGGCCGCTTCGCCGTCCAGGTAGTACACGCCGTCGCGCAGTTCGAGCTCGTGGCCTTCGTATTCGCGGATGGCGCGGCCGTAGGTGAGGACCGTTTGGTAATTCAGTTCCACCGATTGGCCCTTAGCGGGTATCCAAATGGGACCGTAGTTGTCGCGTGAATACGGGAAGACGGTGCTGTCCTGGTGCCCGTCCGGGTTGGGGAACATGACGCCAGGGGCCACGGCATTGTCGTTGTACCAAACGATGGCCGGGGGCGTGCCTTCGGGGAAGACATTGTCGCCCGGGCTGTTCATCACCACGATGGTATCAATATTGGGCTGCGCGGAGAAAGCGGCCAGCATCTCTTGGGAGATGGTGATGAAGTATTCGGTCTCCGTGATCTGGATGACGTCCGACAGATTTTGGTTGTTGATCAGGCGGTTGTCCAGGTAATTGATGTCAAAATTGCGCTTGAGGGCGGCCGGATTGAAGCCTTGGCCGTTGGTCCGAACGTAGTAACTCCACTGCGGGTTGCTGCGATCGCCAAACGTCTGCGCCTCCCCGTTGGTGTAGACCTGGCGGTCCACAATTTTCAGCGTATCCCCCGGGGTTCCTACGCATTGCTTCACGTAGTTTTCCTTTTTGTCGACCGGGCGGTCCGGATCTGCGGGGAAGTTGAAGACGACGGCATCGCCCTTTTTGGGCTGCGTCCAACCGGGAATGCGCACGTAAGGCAGTTCAATCCAGTTCAAATAGCTCGCCGTCTGCGTGTATGGGATGAGGTTGTGCATTAAGGGGATGCTGAGCGGGGTGTTGGGCAAGCGCAGGCCGTAGTGAATCTTGCTGACTACGAGGTAGTCCCCCACCATGAGGGTCTTTTCCATGGAGCCGGTGGGGATGTTGTAGGCCTCAAAGGTGGTCATTCGGATCGCGCCAGCCGCCACAACGGCAAATAGAACGTGGTTGACGGTGGCGGGCATGCGGCGGCGGATTTCGGCGTCGTCGCGGGTGCCGGGCTTCAATTCGGCCGAATAGTTCAAGTAGCCCACATAGAGGCCTAACGTGGCGACACTCAAGAGGATGTGCTTGTTCTCCCGAAAGCCGTGCATGTGCAGCAATTCGTACGTCAAGATGAGCGACATGACGTTGTCCACGACGGGGATGTAGCTCAAGAAGGTCCACCAGCGGGGGCGGTCGGCGAGTTGCGTCAACACGTAGGTGCGGTAAACAGGGACCCAGGCCGACCAAGCGGGTTTCCCGTTGGCGGTAAAAAATTTCCAGGTGATCAACGAACTGTAGACGTTGAGAACCAGGTAGTAAAGTAAAAAGTCGAGCATTTGAGTCGATTTTGGAGCTTGAAGCGGGATGCGGCCCGGGTGGGCGCGCAGAATCCTGCTAAGTTGAGCAAAAATAAGGCCGGAACCGCCGGCCAATGCCAAATGCATTCGGTACCTTTGTGGTATGGAAATTCAACGCGTTCCCGTCAGTGTTTATGCGGAAATGACCCCCAACCCCGCGGTCATGAAGTTTGTCGCCAACAAAATGGTGGTGGACCTTGACCACGTGGAATTTCACAACATTGAAGAAGCGGCCATTTCGCCCTTGGCTACAGAGCTCTTCCACTTCCCCTTTGTTAAGGAGGTCTTTATGTCGAGCAATTTTATCGCCATCCAGAAGTACAACGTGGTGGAATGGGAGACCGTCACGCAGGAAATTCGCCAGTTCTTGCTGGACTACCTGCAAGCCGGCAAGCCCGTTCTGACCGGCACCCCACCCGTGAAGCAGGCGGAAGCCTCCACCGACGATACCAGCGCAGAGACCGCTCCAACGGAATTGGGGGAAATTGAATCCCGCATCGTGGAGATCCTGGACGAATTTGTAAAGCCTGCCGTCGCCCAAGACGGTGGCAACATCGCCTTTGTCGCCTACGAGAACAAAGTGGTAAAAGTGCAGCTTCAAGGCGCTTGCGCGGGCTGCCCCAGCTCAACCCTGACCCTTCAGCAAGGCATCAAGAACATCTTGCAGCGCATGCTGCCCACCTTGGTGGAAGACGTCGTTCCGGTCTAACTTTCTGGGACTATGCCAACCATTCTCCCTGTCCAAGGCCATACTCCACACATTCCCGACAGCTGCTTTCTAGCGCCTACCGCCACCGTGGTGGGGGACGTGCAGATGGGCGAGGAATGTTCGGTCTGGTTTAACGCCGTGGTGCGCGGCGACGTCCACTTTATCCGAATGGGCCACCGCGTCAACGTCCAAGACAACGCGGTCATCCACTGCACCTACCAAAAGTTCCCCACGACCATCGGCAATAACGTGAGCATTGGCCACAACGCCATTGTCCACGGGTGCACCCTGCACGACAACGTCTTGGTCGGCATGGGCTCCATCGTCATGGACGGCTGCGTGGTCGAATCCAACAGCATCATCGCCGCCGGCGCCGTGCTCACCGCGGGCACCCACGTTCCCGCCGGCAGCATCTTTGCGGGCATACCCGCCAAAAAAATCAAAGACATCAGTCCCGAACTCACAAAGGGCGAAGTCGAACGCATTGCCACCAACTACGTGATGTACGCCTCTTGGTTTGAGGCCCCTGCCTCCGAAAATCGCTAATCGCTATGTCCTTCCCCTCAGTCAACCCCACTACTACTGCTGCCTGGAAAGCCCTGGAAGCCCACGCCCTTGAAGCCAAGAATTGGCATCTGCGCGACCTCCTCGCGTTGGAGGCGGATCGCTTTGAGCGCATGCACGTTCGGGTAGACGATTTGCTGCTCTTCGACTATGCGAAGCACCGCGTGAGCGAAACCACCTTGAGCCTCTTGGAGCAGCTCTTTGCCGAATGTGGCGCCCCCGAAGCCCTCCAAGCGCAGCTCTCCGGGGAGGCCATCAACCAAACGGAAAACCGCGCCGTCCTGCACAGCGCCCTCCGCGACCCCCGCACCGAAGCCCTCCTCGTCAACGGCGAAGACGCCCGCGCCCTAGCCAAAGGGGAACGCGACCGCATGTTTGCGTTTGCCGAAGCCATTCGCGACGGCCGCAAAAAGTCCTTCACCGGAAAAAAATTCACCCACGTCGTCAACATCGGCATCGGGGGTTCCGACCTGGGCCCCCGCATGGCCGTTGAGGCCCTGAAGCCCTTCAGTGATCGCGGCATCCAGATGCACTTTGTGGCCAACGTGGACGGTTCCGACCTCCACGAATGCCTCCTCCAAGTCGATCCTGAGCGCACCCTCTTCATTGTCGCCTCTAAGACCTTTACCACGCAGGAGACCATGGCCAATGCGGAAGCGGCGCGCACGTGGCTCATCCAGCAATTGGGTGACCCTGCCTGCACGCAAAAGCAGTTTGTGGCCCTCAGCACCAACCTAGAAAAGGTGAAAGCCTTCGGCATTTCCGAGAAGAACACCTTTGGTTTCTGGGATTGGGTCGGCGGTCGCTATTCCGTGTGGAGCGCCATCGGCATGCCCTTGTGCATTGCCATCGGAGCCGACGGTTTCCAGCAGTTCTTGGACGGTGCGCATGCGATCGATCAGCACGCGGCCCAAACGCCTTTCCGTCAAAACATCCCCATGCTCATGGCCGCCCTGGGCATTTGGTACCGAAACTTCATGGACGCCGCGAGCCACGCGGTCCTGCCCTACGACCAGTACCTGCACCGCTTCGCAGCCTACCTGCAGCAAGCCGACATGGAGAGCAACGGCAAGTACGTGGACCGCAACGGCGAGCGCGTCACCTATGCCACCGGCCCCGTCGTTTGGGGCGAGCCTGGCACCAACGGCCAGCACGCCTTCTACCAGCTCATCCACCAAGGCACGGAACTCATTCCCGCCGATTTCATCGCCTCCGTTCAGCCGCAGCATCCCCTGCACGCCCACCACGCCAAGCTGCTCAGCAACTTCTTGGCCCAAACGGAAGCCCTGGCCATCGGCCGCCCCCAAGCAGCCACCGTCTACAAAGTCTTTGAAGGCAACCGCCCAACGAGCACCCTCTTGTTCGACGCACTGACCCCCTACGCATTGGGCGCTTTAATCGCCTTGTACGAGCACAAGATCTTCTTCCAAGGCGTGATTTGGAACGTCTACTCCTACGACCAATGGGGCGTAGAATTGGGCAAGGAAATGGCCAATGCTATCCTACCCGAATTGGAAGGCGACGGCGAGTTGGGCGCCCACGACCCCTCCACTACCGCGCTGCTGAAGCATGTGCGGAGCTTTTCGTAAGCTTGAGGGCTTGAGGGCTAGAGGGCTAGAGGGCTTGAGGGCTAGAGGGCTAGAGGGCTAGAGGGCTTGAGGGCTAGAGGGCTTGAGGGCTAGAGGGCTAGAGGGCTAGAGCTTTGCAAAACAACGAAAGTCCCAGCGCGCGGCGAAGGTCCACCACAAAGTTTAAGGGTAAAAGAGATTAAACGTTTAAGCGAAAAGCTACAGCGCGAAGCGCGTGCTCTCTAGCTACCTAGCTCCATAGCTTATTTACACGTAGCCGTATCGTGCCCCTCCTTCCAGAGGTACTGCGTGTACATAGTACCCTGAAACTCTGAGGTCCATGTCATCACATTGCAATCGCATGTGAATTTGACGTACTTCTTGGAGATGTTTCCAAAGTTCAAATCTTCTACGAGCGTATCCCCGTCGAGGTACCAGGTGTGTGGATTTGGAATGGCATCCGCAATGCTTCCAAAGGCCCCGTTTGCGTTTGTCGAGTAAATCGTGTACTTCAAGCTGTCGGCTGTGAATTCGTACAAGGTGCTGGGCATCACCACCCAACGGCCGGTGACTTTGCAGTCCAAGGTTTTCTTTTTTTCACAGGACGAAACGGCCAGGACCATCAAAAGGCCAAGAACCAGGAGGGAAGTTAACTTTTTGGATTTCATTCGGTTAAATTAACGAATTCCTCTCAGTGCCAAAAACGCTCTAGCCACCTAGCCACAGCGCGAAGCGCGTGCCCTCTAGCCACCTAGCTCTCTAGCCACAGCGCGAAGCGCGAGCTTCCTAGCCACCTAGCTTCACGACCACCACACCTTCTTCAACCAGATGGAAACTCGGACCAGCAGGATGAGGGCAGGCACTTCCACTAAGGGCCCGATGACGCCGGCGAAGGCTTGACCCGAATTCAACCCAAAGACGGCAATGGCAACAGCAATGGCGAGCTCAAAATTGTTTCCTGCTGCGGTAAAGGCCACGGACGTGGTCTTGTCGTAGGTGGCACCAACGACTTTGCCCAAGAGCACGGAAATCCCGTACATAAAGGCAAAGTAGAGGAGAAGCGGAAGGGCGATGTGGAGGACGTCGGCGGGAATTCGGACAATGGCTTCCCCTTTGAGGGAGAACATCACGACAATGGTGAAGAGTAAGGCGTACAGTGTGAGTGGGGCCATACGCGGGAGGAAGGAAGTGCTGTACCAGGTTTCACCTTTGGCCTTGACGAGGAGTATGCGGCTGAGTGCGCCAGCGGCAAAGGGGATGCCAAGGTAGATGGCCACACTTTCGGCTATGGTGTAGACGGAAACATCCACCAAAGCGCCCTCAAAACCAAAGTACGGGGGCAGCAACGTAATAAAAAGCCATGCGTAAAAGCTGTAGGCTGCGACTTGGAACAGGCTATTGATGGCGACGAGGCCCGCGCCGTACTCGCTACTGCCTTCGGCCAAATCGTTCCAAACAAGCACCATGGCAATGCAGCGTGCTAGGCCGATGAGAATGAGCCCGACCATGTATTCGGGATAGTCCTGCAAGAAAAGCAAGGCTAAAGCAAACATGAGAACGGGACCAATGACCCAATTCAAAAAGATGGAAAGGGAAAGCAGGCGAACGTCGCGAAATACCCGAGGCAACAAGCGGTAGTTTACTTTGGCCAGCGGCGGATACATCATCACAATCAAGCCCAGGGCGATAGGCAAGTTGGTCTGTCCGTAGTGGAAGGATTCGAGGAAGGTGGAGGTTTCAGGGAAAAAATACCCCAGGCCCACTCCGGTCGCCATGGCTAAAAAGATCCAAACGGTTAAATACTGATCGAGGAAGCCCAATTTCTTACGGGTGGACATGCGGAGAGGGGGGTATTTTAGAGAAGACGTAGAACATTTCGGACGCGATTTGCAGGCAGCGTTCGTCGTAGGCTTGTGCCTCCTGTGGGCTGCCGTCAAAGGCTTTGGGGTCGTCGTACCGTATGGCTAGCCGAACCTCCGCTTGCGGAATGAAGGGGCACCCCTCATCCGCGCTCGAGCATGTCATGATGGCCGCATAGGCTTGTCCTGGAGGGAAGGCGTGGTCAAAGGTCTTAGAATACGCATGGACGGGCCCAAAATCCGGTGAAAAAGTTACCCTCACGGTAGGATTTTCTCCAGCATCTTTGTGCACTTCAAATCCAGCGCGCTCTAGGCTTTTTATCGCTGCGCTGAAGAACGCTGTTTCTTCTGTTCCTCCGGAGACGCAATGTGCCTTGACGCCAAAGAACAGAGATGCCACGTGTGCCCAAATCTGCGCCAGTTGACTTCGCCGTGAATTGTGGGTACAAATGAAGTTCAGATAAACGGCCTGCTTAGCCCCCTGTTTTTTCTGAAGGTAGTCCACGAGCTCAGCAAGCACCACGCGCCGATTTTCCGGGATCGGCATATGCTGGATGCGGGCCATGGTATCCCGAAGGGCTGGTAGCCACCTGATATCCGCTTCAGGACCCATCAACAACATCCTGATCCTGGCGTACAACAACTTGCTGCTGGTGCCGAAGCAAGTACTTCGGGCTTTGCATCGACTGGTATGCCGCAAACATCCTTGGCCAAACAATCCGTTTTCCGTGGCATAAGTTGGAACTGTCCTTGGGAAAATTCTAGGCCGTATTTTTCAATCGTTTGACCTTGGTACTCCACCTCCATTTCAGCATTCGGCAAAGCAAGGAGCTCCCTAGACGTTTGTACAATGCGTGCCAACTTACCCGGCATCAACCTATGGTCGTAATCCGTAGAGGTGTATACTTGAAGGTTGATCGAAACTTCTTCCCGAATCGTGCCTCCACAATCAATGTACGAGCGCGTCAAAGCGCCCACTTCTGTGATATGAAAGTATGGGGGGACATGTACCCCATTAGGGAGCACAAAGACAAGCGAATCCACGGTGGACAAAGCCTGAACAAAGTCATCTAATTTCATTGGGCAAGAAGGATTTAGCAGCAGCTGGTAGGCGCTGAGGTGGGAACACATTGAAAAAGTCGTTCGAACTGCGCACGTATGAACTGCCAGCGTTCAACATCGATGCAGTAACTCACCCGGACACCCTCTATGCTTCCTTTGAGAATCCCAGCCGCTTTGAGTTCAGCCAAATGCTGGCTAACTGTGGCTTGGGCCAAGCCAATTTCAGCGACTAAATCTCCGGTAAAACAGGCGTTCTGTTTGGCTAGAAATTCCACAATCGCCAATCTTGCAGGATGTGAGAGTGCTTTAGCCATTTGGGCCAAATCATTCTGATCGGTCGTAAATAGCGCAGATTTAGAGGTTCCCATGTTGGGGGTTTTATTTATCGCAATATTACGATAAATAAGTCACCCATAAACTCTTTAACCCTTAAACCCTTAGAGTGCCCTCTAGCCAAAGCGCGAAGCGCGAGCCCTCTAGCTTCCTAGCCCCGCATTTTATCCAACAAGGCGCTAAGCAATTGCGCTTCTTCGTCGTTGAGCGACTTGGGGAGTTGCACCTTGTGGAGCTTGTCGACGGACCGAATTTGGCCCAGCAACTCCAGGCCGCGCAGCGTCAAGAATATTTCGGTGATGCGCTTGTCCTCTTTGGAGGTTTGGCGCTCGATGAGTTTGTTTTTTTCCAGGCGGTCGATGAGGCGGGACACGTCGCTGGTTTTATCGAGCAGGCGTTCCCGAATTCGGGCCGATGCCATACCGTCCGGATGCGCGCCCCGAAGAATGCGCAGCACATTGTACTGCTGCATGGTGATTTTATACGGCTTGAGTGCCTCCGTCATCTGATCCTTCAACCAATGGTAGGTGAACAGCACATTGACCAGGGCCAGTTGCTGATCGTTCTGCCATTTGCGCTGCTGAATCTCGTCCTGGAGGCTCTTCACCGTTTAGACCTTCATGATGTCGTCTTCCTTGGCGGCCACTTTGGCGTCAATGCTGGCTATGGCCTGGTCGACCAACTTCTGGACATCGTCTTCCACGCCTTTGCGCATGTCTTCGCTCAGTCCATCTTTTTCCAAACGCTTCGCTTCGTCCATGCCTGTCTTGCGAATGGCCCGAATGCCCACCTTCGCATCCTCCCCTTCGGCCTTCGCCATGCGCACCAAATCTCGGCGGCGGTCCTCCGTCAAAGGCGGGATGTTGATGATGACCATTTCACCGTTGTTTTGGGGGTTGAAGCCCAAATTCGCATGGAGAATCGCCTTCTCAATATCCTGAATCATGGTCTTCTCAAAGGGCTGGATGAAGAGCGTGCGCGCGTCCGGCGTATTGATGTTGGCCACTTGGGTCAACTTCACCATGGAACCGTAGTACTCCAAAGAAATCCCCTCGAGCATCGAAGGATTCGCGCGGCCGGCGCGCAATTTCAAGAGGGCTTTGTCCAGGTGGGAAAGGGGTTTGTCCATGTCCTCTTTCAAGGACTCGAGCAAAAATTCAATTTCTTCTTCCATGGGAATAGGAGCGCTTACTATTGCGTGACCAGCGTGCCTACATTCTCGCCTTGGACGAGTTTCAGCAGGTTGCCGGGCTTGTTCATATCAAATACGATGATGGGCAACTTGTTCTCGTTGCTCAAGGTAAAGGCCGTCAAGTCCATGACGTTGAGACCTTTCTCAAAAACTTCTTTGAAGGAGATGGTGTCGTACTTCATCGCGGTGGTGTCCTTTTCAGGGTCCGCGGTGTAGATACCGTCCACACGGGTGCCCTTCAAAATCACATCCGCTTGAATTTCAATGGCGCGAAGGGTCGCACCCGTATCCGTCGTGAAGTAGGGATTGCCGGTGCCTGCTGCAAAAATGACCACGCGGCCTTTTTCCAAATGGCGCACGGCGCGGCGGCGAATGAACGGTTCGCACACTTTATCCATTTCAATGGCGGATTGCAAGCGCGTTTGAACGCCTACGCTCTCCAGGGTGGATTGAAGGGCCAAACCGTTGATGACAGTCGCCAACATGCCCATGTGATCGGCCTGAACGCGGTCCATACCTTCGCCCGCGCCTTTGAGCCCACGAAAGATGTTGCCACCTCCAATGACAATGCCCAATTGCACGCCTTGATCCACAACGGCTTTGATTTCAGCAGCATAGTCGGCGAGGCGTTGTGTATCCAAGCCAAAAGCTTTGTCCCCCATCAGGGCTTCCCCGCTGAGTTTGAGTAAGATGCGTTTGTACTTCATGGAATGCTTGATTCTCCCAAAGATAGTGCGCAGCCCCTAGGCGCTCCAAGCCCCGCAGGGCGCAAAAAAGAAGCGCCGTGCGGAGGTTGCCCTCGGCACGGCGCTGAAAAATCTAGGTCGAGTATCCTTAGACGCCCAAGCCAACGCGGCGGAAGCCGGTAGCGACCAAACCACCTTGAACGCTGTTCAAGTAGCCAGCCACAGATTGCTTGCTGTCTTTGATGAAGTCTTGCTCCACCAAGGTGTTCTCCTTGAAGAACTTACCCAATTTGCCTTGTGCGATGCGGTCTAGCATCTCTTCGGGCTTGCCCTCCTGACGGATTTGCTCGCGGGCGATTTCCAATTCGCGCTCGATAGCTTCGGCGGGAACTTCGTCCTTGTTCAAAGCCACAGGGTTCATCGCAGCAACTTGCATCGCTACGTCCTTAGCAGCCTCAGGGGCGGAAGCAGAAACAGCTACCAACGTCGCCAACTTGTTGCCCGCGTGGATGTACGAAGCCACACAAGCGCCTTCGATGTGCTCGTAGTACGCGATCTCAATTTTCTCACCGATGACACCGGTTTGCTCGGTCAACTTGTCCGCGATGGTCAAGGAACCCTCGTACGACAAAGCCAAAAGCTCTTCTTTGGTGGCAGGGAAGCCAGCCAAAGCCACTTCGGCCATCTTCGTAGCCATAGCCACGTAGCCTTCGTTCTTAGCAACGAAGTCCGTTTCACAGTTCAAGCTTACGATTACACCGCGCGTCTGATCCGCGTTGGTGATAGCGATAACAGCACCTTCCGTAGCGTCGCGATCCGCGCGCTTAGCAGCCACTTTCTGACCTTGCTTGCGCAATACGTCGATCGCAGCTTCGAAGTCACCATTTGCCTCGGTCAAAGCCTTTTTGCAGTCCATCATACCGGCACCGGTCATCTGACGGAGTTTGTTCACATCTGCAGCAGTAATTGCCATGATTCTCGTGATTTAAGGAGTGTGTAAAGAAAAACCGGGGCTGTTGCCCCGGCGTTATTTTTAGGAAACTTTAGCCGCAGCCTTTTCCAACTTTTCGTTGCCGGACTTTTCCTTGTCCGCCTTGCGCTGGCTCAAAGCCTCTTTGACGCCCTCAGCTACATTGGAGAGGATGAGCGCGATAGACTTAGAAGCGTCGTCGTTGGCGGGGATAACGTAGTCCACCAAGTTGGGGTTAGAGTTGGTGTCCACCATAGCGAATACGGGGATACCCAAGGTGCGGGCCTCTTCTACAGCGATGTGTTCGCGGAGAATATCGACTACAAACAGAGCAGCGGGAAGGCGGCTCATATCTGCAATAGAACCCAAGTTCTTTTCCAGTTTGGCACGAACACGGTCCACCTGCAAGCGCTCACGCTTTGACAAGGTGTTGAACGTACCGTCTTCTTTCATCTTGTCGATGTTGGTCATCTTCTTGATCGCCTTGCGGATCGTCACGAAGTTGGTCAACATACCGCCAGGCCAGCGCTCAACGATATAAGGCATGTTCAAAGACTTAGCGGTCTCAGCCACGATCTCCTTGCCCTGCTTCTTGGTAGAAACGAACAAGATCTTGCGGCCCGAACCAGCGATCTTCGCCATGGCATCGGTAGCAGACTGCAGCTTGCGCTGGGTCTTTTGCAAATCAATAATGTGGATACCATTGCGCTCCATGTAGATGTACGGAGCCATGTTGGGGTTCCACTTGCGCGTCAAGTGACCAAAGTGGACACCAGCGTCGAGAAGTTGTTGAATTTCAGGCGTATTTGCCATTTTCTGTGGGGTTTACATTCACTTAATTCAACCGACCAGTAGCGCAGAGCGATCTGGCCAGTTTGGATACTAAACCAACTACTCCAGCGATTAACGCTTGGAGAACTGGAAACGCTTGCGCGCTTTCTTTTGACCGAATTTCTTACGTTCAACCATACGTGGGTCACGGGTCATAAGACCTTCAGGCTTCAGTAGGGTGCGGAACTCGGGATTGATCGATACCAAGGCACGAGAGATGCCCAAACGGATAGCTTCCGCCTGGCCGGTGATGCCACCGCCTTCTACGTTCACTTTTACGTCGAACTTGCCGATCGTCTCCGTCAAGGAGAACGGCTGGTTCACTTTGTACTGCAACTGTGAGGTAGAGAAGTAGTTGCTCAAATCGCGGTGGTTTACCGTAACGGAACCGTTACCTTCTTTGAGGTATACGCGAGCCACAGAAGTTTTGCGGCGACCGATAGCATGGGTGGTAGACATAGAACCGACTCTTATGCGTTAATGGTTACAGGCTGTTGGGCTTCGTGGGTGTGCTCAGCACCAGCAAATACATGCATGTTGCGGAACAAGGCACGACCGAGGCGGTTCTTGGGCAACATGCCGCGAACGGCGGTTTCCAAAACGCGCTCAGGGTGCTTGGCCAATTCCAAGGCGGGCGTGCTAAAACGCTGGCCGCCGGGGTAGCCCGTGTAGCGGATGTACTGCTTGGTCTCCATCTTAGAACCAGACAGGCTCACCTCTGCCGCATTGATAACAATCACATTGTCACCGCAATCTGCGTGAGGAGTAAAGTTGGGCTTGTGCTTTCCGCGAAGGCGTGAAGCAATCAAAGAGGCCACACGACCCAAGGATTTACCTTGAGCGTCTACAACGACCCACGTCTTCTGGGCGGTTGCCTTGTTGGCAGAGATGGTTTTATAGCTAAGCGTATCCACTTTTCAGCAATATTTTTTGGGGCTGCGAAGATACGTACATTAATTGCAAATAGCCAAAGGTTCTTTCACCTTTAAATGCGAAGTACCTTAGGGCTTTCCAAAATTACACTGTCCCCATGCTCTTTCGTTCGTCCCGAATCGCTTTCCTTTCCTTGTTATTCCTCGCTTTTTCAAGCCTCCAGGCCCAAACGATTCTCCGTTGCGCGGCGGACGAAAATTTGGCGCTCGAACTCCAGAGCAATCCCCGCCGCGCCGCTTTGATGGCAGAAACGGAGGCCCTGATGGAAGAACAGATGGCGATAGACGCCCAGGGAACGGAGAGCGTCGTGCACATCATCCCCGTCGTGTTTCACGTCATGTGGTACGACCAGAGTGACAACATTTCGGAGGCCCAGCTGCAGGACGCCATCGACATCTTGAACGAGGACATGCGCCGCATGAATCCGGATACGGGACTCTTGCGCGCCATCTTCAAACCCGTGGCGGCGGATATGGAGGTGGAGTTTCGGATCGCCAAGAAAGATCCCAACGGCAACTGCACCAATGGCATCACGCGCACGCAGACCAACTTGAGTTTGGCCGCCAACAACAACGTGAAGTCCCTCATCGGATGGAACAACACGAAGTATTTAAACATTTGGGTGGTTCGCAACATTAACTTGGCGAATACGACCCCCGGTACGATAACGCTGGGCTATTCGGCCTTTCCCTACAATGGCATTCCGCTTACGCAGGATGGCATTGTGATTCGGCACGACAATTTGGGCAGCATTGGCACGTCAGCCGGCACACGTAACCGAACGCTCACCCACGAAGTCGGTCACTACCTCAACCTCTACCACACCTTCCAAGGCGGCTGCACTCAGGGCGACAACTGCTACGACACCCCACCCGTCGCCTCTGCCTCCAACGGCTGCAACAACAGCACGCAGAACACCTGCAGCAACGACAACCCCGACCTGCCCGACATGGTCGAGAACTATATGGACTACAGCGACGACAACTGCATGAACACGTTTACGCAGAACCAAAAGTCACGCGCTAAGTCCGTCTTGAACAACCTCAACCTCCGTGGCAACTTGTGCACTTCGGGCAATTTGGCCTTCACCGGCGTGGACGGCAACAGCATTACCTGTGCCCCCGTGGCCGACTTTACGGTGGACCGAACCCTCCTCTGCGCCGGCGAGCAGGTGCAGTTCACGGATTTGTCCGCCTACCAAACCCTGACCAGCTTTCACTACACCATTGCGGACCAAAACAACGGCAACCAGCAGCACATCATCACCGCCAACCCCTTGCTGACCTTCAATGCTCCGGGCGTCTATGACGTGAAGTTGGAAATCCAGAACGCGGCAGGCAACAGCATGAAGCAGTACAGCCAGTTGATTACCGTTCGGCCCGCTGGTGGGACTACCTACAGCCCCTTCTTCTCGGCGACCATGGAGGATGCCTTGCCGAATGGCATTTGGACCGTCGAAAACAACGGCGACAACATTCAATGGCTGCGCACCAGCGCCGCAGCCAAATCCGGCACCCACTCCTACGTGTTGGACAATTTCAACGTGGCCGGCACCGGCGGGGGCGATGCCCTTATCGCGGGCCCCATTGCCGTGAGCAACATGACCGCCAAGCAGTTGCGTTTCTCGCATGCCTTTGCCCGCAAAACCTCATCCGACAACGACCAACTGAAAATCTTCACGAGCACAGACTGCGGCCAAACCTGGGCCCTCCAACGCCTCGTGCCTGCCTTCCAGTTGGGATCCGCCACCTACTACCCGAATACCTTGTACGTCCCCAGCGCAAGCGATTGGAAAGAGACCACCGTCAATTTCACCGGCTTGAACAACGCCACCTCCGTGATGATCAAATTTGAATTCATCAGCGGCGGCGGCAACAACGTCTACTTGGACGACGTCACCTTTAGCACGACCGTCGGTGAAGACGAAATTTCCTCGGAACACCTTGTTTTGGCTCCCAACCCAAGCGCTGGCGGCAGCACGCTTAGCCTTCCCAGCGCGAATGGCCAGGTTTATGTCTTGGACGCATTGGGCCGAACGGTACTTTCTCAATCGGTCACCGAACGCCAAATCCAACTCCCCGCGCTACCCGCCGGCCTCTACCTCGTTCGCTGGGTAGCCAGCCCTAGTGAGGTGAAGACCTTGCGGTGGGTGGTGAAGGACTGAGGGCGCCTTTGGCGCTCTAGAGGGCTAGGGAGCTAGGGAGCTAGGGAGCTTAGGCTTCGCCTTCGCGCTAGAGGGCTAGAGGGCTAGGGGGCTAGAGAGCGCTGCGCGCAGTTTGCTAGTTTGCTGGGTGGCTGGTTCTGGAAATGGAAAGTCCCTGCGCGCGGCGAAGGTCCACACCACAGTTTAAGGGTAAAAGAGAGTAAGCGTTTAAGTGAAAGCTACAGCGCGAAGCGCGTGCTCTCTAGCCACCTAGCTACAGTGCGAAGCACGTGCTCTCTAGCTACAGTGCGAAGCACGTGCTCTCTAGCTTTCTAGCCCCCCAGCTATTTCAACTGCAACAAATACGTATCCGGATTCGGCAACTGCAGAATGAGGGGGAAGCGTTCGGGATACTTCTGAATGGCTGGAACCACGTAGCGACCAATGGCGGAATAGCCCAGCTGATCGACGACGACGTGGGTCACACCTTGCTCTTTGAGTTTGGCAATGAAGGCATCGTTGTCTTCAATGGAGGGGAAGCGAACGCACGGGCGCTGTGCGTAGAGGTAAAAGAGGGCCGGCTTGTAGGTGGCGATGATGGCGTCGGGGGGTAGGTTTTGGCCCGCGTAGCGACCGATGTTGAAGTAGTTCGCGTATTGGGAACCGACGGGGTCTTGACTTTCGGCGCGCAATTTGGTGACGGCCGAAAGTTGAATCAAGCCTGCTGCCATCAAGATGTAGGGGGAGGCCACCCAGGAGGGGAGGTTGAAGCGGCTTTGGGCCCATTTGAGGGCTTCCCATGCGCCTACAGTGGCGGCGAGGAGCAGGAAGGGGATGAGGGGCTGCATGAAGCGCACGCCAAACCAGACTTCGGGCCAGAGTAGGAAGATGGCGGCGGAAGCGGCGAGGTAGCCGGCCCACATCATGCGGAGTTTGGGCATTTTGAAGGTGCCAAAGACGACCAAAAGCAGCAAGAGACTGCCGTAGAGGAAGAAGCCGGTGGGTTCGTCCTGGGAGTAGACGACGTCCAATTTGGGGAAGAGGCCGTTGGGAAGTTCTTGGGTGAGGTAGCGCCAACCGTTGGTTTGGATGCGGTCTAGCCATCCGCTGGCGGTGAGGACGCCTTCTTCGGGGCGGTAGGGGTTGACTTGGATGAGCTGCTGGAGGTAGGGGTTGCCGCCCAGGGCTTTGCCGCGCAGGAACCAGGGCAGCGCCAGGCCGATAAAGCCCACTCCGTAGCCCACTGCGGCGGTCCATTTCTTTTCAAAGAGGAGGTAGAGGCCGATGCCGGCGATGAGGGCGAGGCCGGCCGTTCGGATGTGGTAGGAGGCGGAACTCAGCACGAGCATAGCCCAGAACCATGGGGACTTCCAGAAGGGCGTTTCGGAATCCTTCCATTTGACGAGGCAGGAAAGGGTGGCGACGGAGAAGAAGAGGAAGGGAATTTCGGACATTAAAATGGTGGAGGAACGCAGCAGATGGGCGTTCAGGAGCGTCAAGCCGAGTGCCGTCCAGGAGAGGAGGGAATTTTGGGACATTCGGACAAAGAGCCTTTGCAGCAGAAGCAAAGCGCCTAAAAACAGCAGGCCATTCATCCATTTGAGGAACTCAAAACTGTCCGAAAAAGTCATGAAAACCGCCAAAACCGCCGGATAGCCGGGAGGAAAATGCTTGGCCGCTGGCGCCCCAGGGAGGTGAATGTCCGTGTAGCCCTGACCGCTGTGCAGCGACTGCCCTAAAATGTAGTAGCCCGCATTGTCGCCGCCGAGGTCCAATTTGGCGTCAAAAATGGCCACGTAGCACACGAGAAACCCCAAGGCAATCCAGAGGTCCGATTTGGTAAAGGGAAGTCGCTTCATAGATTCGAAGGTACGGGGGTTGGCTAGGCGAAGCAAGTCCTCGCCGCTGCGTCGGAAAATGCCCGCAGGGAGCTGGTTAAATCGCGGTAAAAACGCCCCCACATTTTAATTCCTACCAATTTAGTAGGATATTCTATCTTTGTCGGCCATGAACAGCGCTCAACTCCTCCTGCTCTTCGTCTACCTGACGGTCGTGCTTGCGCTTTTTTCCAAGCGGATCAAGCCTGTACAAGCCTTTGGGGCAGGTGGCTTGTTCTTGGTTTTGAGCGGTCAGCTTTCCGCGGCCGAGCTCCTTGGCACCCTGACCACGCCTTCCCTCCTCATCTTGTTTCTGCTGATGGTGCTCGCCGGCGCCGTTCAGGCGCGGCTCGGCCTCGCCCAAGCCTTGCAGCGCTGGACCCAGAACGCCAGCCCACGCGGATTTTTGCTGCGGGTGCTAACGCCGACGGCGTTGCTTTCGGCCGTCCTTAACAACACGGCGGTCGTGGCCTTGCTGATGGGCCCCATTCGGCAGTGGGCCCTGCGCAACCGCCAAACGCCTTCCACCTACTTAATGCCCTTGGCCTTTGCCGCGACTCTGGGCGGCATGCTCACCGTCATTGGCACGTCGACCAATTTGGTCCTCAACGGCTTGCTGGAGGAGAACGGCTTGAAAATTTTGCACACGACCGACTACCTGCTGCCCGGTGTGTTGGTCGTCAGTTTGGGCATCCTGGGGATGGCCCTTTTGGCGGGCCGAACGCTCCCCAAGCACAGCGTCGAAACCGCCGAAAAATCCCGCGAATACACCGTTGAAACCCGCGTGCTCCCCCAAAGCCCCTTCACCGGAAAGTCCGTTCAGGACGCCGGGCTGCGCCAAGTACACGGCTTGTTTTTGGTGGAAATTGTCCGCGGCCAACGCCTTATTGCGCCCGTCAGTCCCACGGAAATTTTAGAAAGCGGCGACCGCCTCTTTTTTGCCGGCGCCTTGGAGGAAGTGCGCGAGCTCACGCGCTCCAACTCCGGCCTCGCCCTGCCGCAAGAAGACCTGACCCAGGGAGCCGCCAGCTCCGCCTTGGTCGAAGTCATGATTCCCCCCGGCAGCGACTTGGTGGGGACCCAAGTGCGCGGCTCCCAGTTCCGCCAGCGCTACGACGCAGCCATCGTGGCCGTCCACCGACGTGGCGAACGCATGCAAGGACGCATCGGCGACATGGTCTTGCAGGCTGGCGACTTGCTTTTGGTGATTGCCGGAGCGCGCCATGCCGAACTCATGGCCGAATCCAAGCACCTCTACAGTTTGACCACCCAAGCTCCCGTGCAGCCCTTGACGGCCTTGAAAAAAACGGCACTGCTTGCGGGAACCTTGGGCTTTGCAGCAGCCTATGCCCTGGGGGTCCTAGACTTCTTAACCATGCTCCTCGGCCTAGCGGCGACCTTGGCAGCCGTGGGCTGGCTCGGCTGGAGCGATTTCAAGAAGTCCTTGGACTGGGAACTCATCGTCGTGCTCATGTGCGCACTGGGCTTCTCCAAAGCCTTGATGGATTCGGGCCTGATCTTGGAGGCCTTTGCCCACCTCTCTGCGGCGTCCAGCTGGTCCGCCTTTACGTGGATCCTGCTGATATTTGGCGCCACGACCCTGCTCACCAACTTGATGACCAATGTGGCCGCGGTGGCCTTGATGTTCCCCGTAGTGGCGGTATGCATTTCTAGCCAGCCCGAACTCAGCCCCCTCCACGGCTTCCTCGCCTTGGCCTTTGGCGCCTCCAACGCCTTTCTAACGCCCTTCGGCTACCAAACCAACCTCATGGTCATGGGCCCCGGCGCCTACCAATCCCGCGACTACCTGCGCTTTGGCGCTTGGGTCACAGCCGTTTACTCGCTCGTTATCCTTACCTATTTGTACCTCCTCTAAGCGATGAAATCCTCTGAACACGTCGTCCGCCAGGCCTACCAAATTGGGCCTTCTGACCGAGAAAAAGCCCTGGGCCAACGCGGGCAAGTCCTCTGGTTCACCGGACTCAGCGGCAGCGGCAAAAGCACCTTGGCCAACGAGGTGGAGCAAGCCCTACACGCGGCTGGGCGCCACACGTTTTTGCTGGATGGCGACAATTTGCGCCACGGCTTGAACGGCGACCTCGGCTTCAGCGAGGCGGACCGAACGGAAAACATTCGGCGCGTGGCGGAAGTGGCCAAACTGATGGCCGACGCCGGACTCATTGTCCTGACCGCCTTTGTCAGCCCCTTCGCCGCGGACCGCGAGAAAGCGCGCAGCATCGTCGGCCCAGAGCGCTTTGTCGAAATCTACGTCGACTGCCCCCTGGAAGTCTGCGAATCTCGCGACGTCAAGGGCCTCTACGCCAAGGCCCGCCAAGGCTTAATCCCCGATTTTACGGGCATCTCCTCCCCTTTTGAAGCCCCAGCACAGCCTGAGCTGCGCGTTCAAACGGCTGAAAACGACCTGGCCACCTGCTGCCAGCAAATCCTTCAACACATCGCATGAGTTTACACGACCATTTAGACGAATTAGAAGCGGAAGCGATCTACGTCATTCGCGAAGTCTACGCCCAGTTTGAAAATCCGGGCATCCTCTTTTCGGGAGGCAAGGACTCCATTGTAGTGAGCCATTTGGCCCGAAAAGCCTTTGCCCCTGCCAACCTGCCCTTCCCCCTCGTCCACATTGATACGGGCCACAACTTCCCGGAGGCCATTGCCTTTCGCGACGCCTTTGTCGAGCAGATGAAGACGCGTCTGATTGTAGGCCTGGTGCAAGACTCGATCGACCGCGGCAGCGTGCAAGAGGAGACCGGCCTGGCGGCCAACCGCAACCGTTTGCAAACCACTACACTCCTGGAAACCATTGAAAACCATCAATTTGACTGTTTGATGGGCGGCGCCCGCCGCGACGAGGAGAAGGCTCGCGCTAAAGAGCGCTTTTTCAGCCACCGCGACGACTTTGGGCAGTGGGACCCCAAGAACCAACGCCCCGAGCTTTGGAACCTCTTCAACGGAAAAAAACGCCCCGGCGAGCACTTCCGCGTATTCCCCATTTCCAACTGGACGGAGATGGACGTTTGGCACTACATCCGCCGCGAAAACATCGAACTCCCCGAACTCTATTTTGCCCGCATGCGCAACGTGATTTGGCGCAGCAATTCCTGGATTCCTGTGAGTGACTTTATCACGCTTCGCCCCACGGAAATTCCGCAAGAAAAAATGGTGCGCTTCCGTACCCTGGGGGATATCACCATTACGGGAGGTATTGAATCCACCGCCGTGGAGCTCGACGATGTGATCACTGAAATCGAAACCTCACGCCAGACCGAACGCGGCAACCGCGAAGACGACAAGCGCAGTGAAAACGCCATGGAAGAACGCAAAAAAGAAGGCTATTTCTAAGCCCTGATACGATTATGAACCTACTACGATTTACCACGGCTGGCTCCGTCGACGACGGAAAATCTACCCTCATTGGCCGCTTGCTTTTTGACTCCAAAAGTGTCTTTATCGACCAAATGGAAGCCGTCGAAAAAACCTCGCAGCGCAAGGGCTTGGAGCGCATTGATTTTAGCCTCTTGACCGACGGCTTGAAGGACGAGCGCGAGCAGGGCATCACGATCGACGTGGCCTACCGCTACTTCGCCACGCCCTCGCGCAAATTCATCATTGCCGACACCCCGGGCCATATCCAGTACACCCGCAACATGGTGACAGGAGCCTCCACGGCGGACGCGGCGCTGATTTTGGTCGACGCCCGCAACGGCGTGGTGGAACAAACGCGTCGCCACAGCTTTATCGCCGGTCTTTTGGGCATTCCCCATGTCATCGTGTGCATCAACAAGATGGATTTGGTGGACTTTGACCAGGCCGCCTACGACCAAATCGTCCGCGACTATGCGCAGGTCAAGGAGCGCGCCCACCTGCAGCACGTGGACTTCTTGCCCATCTCTGCCTTGCTGGGCGACAACGTGGTCGAACCCAGCACCCAGATGCCCTGGTACCAAGGACCTACCCTCCTCCACCACTTGGAAACCTTGGAGATCGAGCGCCCCGAGGCTACCGGCGACTTCCGCTTCCCGGTCCAAACCGTTATCCGCCCCCATTCCGATGCCCACCACGATTTTCGCGGTTACGCGGGACGGGTGGCCTCTGGCACCGTGCGTGTGGGTGACGCCGTCACTGCGCAGCCTTCTGGTTTGAGCAGCACGGTAGCTGCCATCTACCTGGGAGACGCGACCTTGACAGAAGCTCAGACTGGACAATCCGTGGTGATCACCTTGACCGATGATGTGGACATCTCGCGCGGGGACACCCTGGTCACGGGATCCGCCCCTCACCTGGAGCAAGCATCTAAAGCGACGCTCTGCTGGCTGGACAACCAGCCCCAACGTCCCGGCGCCAAGTACGTCATCCGTCACGGCAGTGCGGACGCACGTGCCATGATTGCGCAGGTCGATGGCGTCTTGGACATCCATGCGTTGGAATTCCAATCGGCAGAAGGTCCACTTACCGCCAACAGCATTTCCCAAATTCAGCTGAAAACCACCAAGCCTTTGGTCATGGACCCCTACCGCGTCAACCGCATCACAGGCTCCTTTGTCTTGGTCGACGAGGCTACCGGGGCTACGGTCGCTGCGGGCATGCTATCTTGAGGTATGGCGCAAGAGAACAAAACGCAACCCACCGCCGTGCCCGTCACGGAGTTTTTGGACGGCATTGAGCACGCCGGACGACGCGCGGATGCCCTGCAGGTGCATGCCATGATGCAGCGCATTTCGGGCCATCCAGGCCGCATGTGGGGGGCTAGCATAGTCGGCTACGGCGACATGCGCTACCGCTATGCGACGGGCCGCGAAGGCGATTGGTTCTTACTGGGATTTTCTCCGCGCAAAACCTCGCTTTCCCTCTACCTCTGTTTGGGGGGACTGGAACAGTTCGGGGCCT
>Ga0181578_10001510_pt1 | contig 22389 bp, 15 predicted proteins | sample 071ome_21_FD_148659 | JGI IMG/M metagenome (GOLD analysis project Ga0181578, IMG submission 148659) | Coastal salt marsh microbial communities from the Groves Creek Marsh, Skidaway Island, Georgia - 071401CT metaG (spades assembly) | ecosystem: Environmental > Aquatic > Marine > Intertidal zone... | reverse complement strand
TTCAGCTTCAGCACGGTCCTGATCGTTGTCAATCTTGCCTTTCTGACTCTGGGCGCGCTGCTTTACATTTATGGCAATCAAGAAGGGCTGATTCAAGAGACGACAAGGGATGGAACATTCCAATTATTGATGAAGGATAGCGCAACAGGAGCAATGACGGAGCGAACCACTGATTACCTCTTCCCCATCCTGGCGATCGACTACCTGCCTGGAGCAGTTGGCATCCTGTTCATTCTGGGGCTCGTGGCTGCCGCCTATTCGTCTGCTGATTCCGCATTGGCAGCATTGACCACCAGCTTTTGTGTGGATTTTTTAGGATTCAGAAACGATCAAACCACGCCTGAAAAAGAAGCACTTCAACAAAGACGACGTCAGCAGGTTCAACTCGGCTTCTCGGTGTTGCTCTTTTTGGTGATATTAATGTTCAAAGGTTTGAACAATGAGGCGGTCATCGCCCAGATCTTCAAAGCAGCAGGGTTTACCTACGGTCCCCTGCTGGGACTTTATGCATTTGGTTTGTTTACCAGCCGGAAAGTGCGCGATCAATGGGTTGCTCTGGTTTGCGTGGGAGCCGCCACACTCAGTTTTATCCTGAACTGGAATGCCGTCAAATGGTTCGGCACGGCTATCGGATTTGAGATTTTGATTTATAATGGAGTGTTGACCTTTATGGGCCTCCTGATGATTTCACGCAAAGGGAGTCATTCAAAAGATAAATCGTCACGGTGAAATTATCTTCGAATGGAACAGAGAAGAACTCATTGGAAAAAATTTTGAAGTTCTCCTTTCGCTGAAGCACCAAAACCCAAAAACGGTCACGGATAACGATCACCTCAATCAGGTGTTCATGGACTACCTTGGGGTATCCGGATTTAAGATGAAAGCCCTAACGAGAAGCGGCAAACCTTTCGATGCGGAAATGAGTTTCAAGACAATGGACACAGAATCAGGTCCCATGATAACCGCTGTCATTCGAAACACTTCTCCGAACCTGCTGTAAACTCAACCCCCAACAGCCCCCCTACCACATACTTCTCCTGGGCACAGTTTACAGCTTGAATACACTCCTGTGTGATGCATATCGTTCGAGTGTTGTTTCGGCAACACATCACGCTAAAGGAAGAGGAAACGTCAACAAATCGATTCATATGAAAAATCAAATCGAACGAATGATTCACCAGACCGCACTTCTCAGTGTCATGTTAGGTTTGGGCTCAGCTCATGCCGCTACTCTGGTGGCCCACTTTCCATTGGATTCCGATGGAAACTCTGCGGACGGCAACTACGTTGCCAGTGAAGAACTGGATGTTGAATACGGCGGAGAAGGTGCCAACGGCAACACTGGCACTTCAGCTTATTTCAACGGAGCCAGCAGCGTCATCCATCACGATTGGAATTCCGATCTCAATCCCGAAAGCTTCACGCTCGCTTTCTGGGCAAGATCCGAAGGAGGCTCCGGCACCTGGAACTCTCCGATCACCAGTCGACACGATCTCAATGCCGAGGGACAAGCCAGCCAGGGATACCTCGTCTACGACAGCAATCCCACCGGGTCCTGGACGTTCTGGAGTGGGAATGGAAGTGATCCCGGCAACTGGCAGACACTGGACGGTCCGGAAGTTTTACTGGGAGAATGGCAGCATGTCGCCATTACTTATGACAACTTGCTCAAGGTGAAAAAACTTTTCGTTGACGGTGAACTGGCCGCCGAATCTGACGACTCCCTCACCCCGAACGATACGACGCCGTTCAACATTGGAGCCGGACAAGACTTTGGGGACGGATTCTGGTTCCTGGGAGATCTGGACGACATCGGTCTTTGGGATGGAGCTCTTTCCGCCAATGACATTCAGACCGTAATGAATGATGGCGTTGCAGCTTTCCAGCCTGAAAACCCGGACCGTGACGGTGACGGCATTTTGAATGAACATGAGGCGCAATTCGGTTTGGATCCGGATGTGGCGGACAGCGATTCCGACAAAGATGGGGATGGACTCACCGCCATCGTGGAAATCACCGAACTCGGCACCGATCCCACCAAGGCTGATACGGACGAAGACGGACTCGATGACAAAGCCGAATCCAACACAGGTGTCTTTGTCGACGCCTCCAACACCGGCACCAACCCTCTGGTGGCCGACACCGATGGTGACGGTCTGACAGATGGAGAAGAAGTCAGTTCGGATGGACCCGGCACCCATCCGCTGAAATCCGATACCGATGGCGATGGTTTTGCTGACAATACAGAAATTCAAAATGGAACCGATCCTTTGGACAAGGCCAGCAAACCCTCACCGCTGGTCGCCTTTTGGCCACTGGATGATGGCGGGGAATCGGCCGATGGTAAATATGTACCGGTAGAAGATCTGGCATTCTATGGCGATCCGGGAGCACGTGACTTCACGGGAACATCCGCCTACCTGGATGGGGAATCTGTCATTCAATTCGAACACACAGCTGACTTGAATCCGACTTCCTTCACTCTCTCACTTTGGGCTAATTCAGAAGGAGGTGCCGGCACCTGGAACTCACCGCTGACCAGCCGTGATGAACAAGGCAATCCACCTACCGGTTACCTGATCTATGACAGTAACCCCTCCGGTTCCTGGACCTTCTGGAGCGGCAGCGGTGGCGGTGGGTGGCAAACCCTAGATGGACCAGAAGTCAATCTGGGTGATTGGGATCATGTGACCATTTCCTACGACGACGCCACTCAAACCAAAAAGCTCTACGTGAATGGATCATTGGTATCCGAAGGCAACAGTAAAATCACACCGAACAATTCCACCCCCTTCAACATTGGTGCAGGACAGGACTTCGGTGACGGTTTTCACTTCATCGGAAATATTGACGACATCGCCCTGTTCCGGGTTCCGTTGTCAGACGGTGACATCGCCTTCATCTATGAGAATGGAGTGCAGGCTTTGCTGGACAAAGGCATCGAAGAACCTCAGACGGCAGGATCGGTCCAATCCATTGCCCTCTCGGATGGCAGTGTGGTCATCGAATTTGAAGGAGCACTCAAAAGTTCCGAATCCGCATCAGGCCCCTATACGGAAGTGGATGGAGCCAGTTCGCCTTATACGGTCCAACCGGAAGGCAGTGCGAAGTTTTTCATTGCCGAGTAAGGTAATCCTTCAATCATTTTGCTCATAAAATTCAACTCGGAATCCCATCTGGGGTTCCGAGTTCATTTTGGACAGACAGCCGAATAACCTATTAAACATTCAAGTCCCAGTCCGACACATCTGGTGTCAAGGTGTCGGCATCCCAATACGCGCGGTCCTGACCAAGTTCCCAGGGAGAAGGTCCGACAAATGAGCTGCGCCGTCCCTGCATGCTCATGGAGCCTTGAATGCGATCTATCGTCACGATTCCAAACAAAGGATCTTTGTAGGGCACGGTATACTTGATGTACGGGTGCTCCTTGTCCACCTGCGCACTGTAGCGGATGTGCTGGTAATCACCTCCCACCCAAAAATAGGAAGCGCTGTTGATTTGAGGATAAACAATGTCGTTGAGGGTGCGCACATAATCCCGATGGTGATGCCCGGAAAAGCAGGCGATGACCTGGCGCTTTCCTACACGTACGTTGAACTTCTCCATTATCTCCCGAACTTCGTCCCCGTTCTGCACGCCCCCTTTATCTTCGCGTTCCAAACTCTGATGCACGAAAACAATGACCGGAAGATCCGTTTTTTCCAACTCTGCAGACAGCCATCGCCGTTGATCTTCTGCAATAAAACGTGGATAGCCACCGGCATGGTTTTCGGGCCTGTCATTCCCATCCAGCACGATGAATTTGATTCCTGATTGCTCGAAGGCGTAATACCGTGAAGGCATCTTCCACCAGGCGACGGTCTGTTCACGTGAAAAACCTCCGTCGGTATCGTGGTTACCCAAAACATGATAACGCGGTCCTTGATACCCATTCCAAATATCGAGAAAGGAACGGTTGGCCTCCTTGGGCACACAAAAATCTCCGAGCTGAACAATGAAATCGACCTTGGCCTGATTCATGGATTCAATAAATGCCGCCAGACGCTCATCAGCATCATGCATGATGTCCTTGTGCACATCGGCGATCACGCCGAAACGCAGCGGTCTGTCATTGCTTTGAGCCCAAGAGGGCCATTTGGATAGCAACAATCCTCCGCCCACGGCACTGAAACTTTTCTTCAAAAAGGTTCGGCGCCTCAAAAATACCTGATCATTCAAAGAATCCATATAAAGGAAAATGTTTTAAATATCGTAGTGGAGCGTCGGATAGGAGATACGGTGTATCCAACACCTGCAGCAACAATCGGTCATTGACGGTTTAAACATGAGAACTTCATAGATTTCTGACAATGACCCGAACACTTTCTCCAATGTTGAAATTCGACACCAATCAACATAAATCCCAGCAACCATATGGCTTACCTGCAATTGTAGCCAATGCTCCAATTCCAATTCGGTCTTCACAGATCTTGGCACGTCAACACATACTAAATCGGGGACCTCTTTGACCTCTGTCGATCGCATGTTCCGCAAATAATAATGCGTAAAAACGATCACTTCGGGTTCAAAAAAAATAAATTAATTTGCCGCACTCAAACCAACGCACTCACCAAAACATTGTTACCCACTAAATTTAAGATACTTACAATAATCCAAAATCTATCTCCGCAGTCGATCAATCATATATGCCATCGTATCTTTGTGCAGAACATCCGGAGCATCCGGATAGGCCAGTTCACATTCAACTCCCAACTCCAGGCAACGTTCCTGTAATTTGACTCCGAAGTTAGCACTGTGCGTTGGGTCTTTCTGATTCTGCCCCAGAGCTGGTTTTGCCGAGTAGATCATATAAATCGGAGGATCATCAGAACTCACCAATGCAAAGGGCGAATACTCAGCGATCCAAGGCAAGATGCTATCCCGCTCACCATAAAAAACATCAAACTGCGATTTACCATCCTTGGCGCTGAAACCAAACGCATGCCCACCATATCGACTATTGGGTGTCCAGTCCCGCATTTGTTTCGGATCCAACGTGGTTTGCGCACCAATCACCGCCGCACACCAGAGTCGCGTCGATTCACGCGCAACCGGATCATCGCTGTCAGGATCCGCCATGTCCGGATGAAACGCCAACCATAAACTGGAACAAGCACCCGCCGAACCACCGGAAGCACCGATGCGCTCCTTATCCATCCCCCACTCCTCAGCCTTGCTGCGGATGACTTGCAACGCACGCGCGGCATCGTGCAAAGGCCCTTTTACCGGGGGCACTTCCCCGTCCTTTGTCGCTTCGGCAATGAAACGATATTCCACACTGATAACAGAAATTCCCGCATCAAGATATGTGTGCAGTCTTGACTCGAGCCCATTCAAGCGGCCTCCAGCCACCCAGCCGCCACCGTGCAGAAACATCAATACCGGAGTAGGCTTGTCGGACTCGGCTTTCCACACGTGCATCACTTGTTTTGGATGCGAGCCATAAGGAACATCATAGTGCGTGGGGTTTGGAATAAAGCGTCTGGACAAAATGCGCTCTGCCTCGTCCTTTTCGATTTCGCGGAGGAAAATATTTCGCCATCGAATTTCTCCGCCATGGGTCTGCAACATGATCGGTCCCAGGGCTGGCAAAGGTTTTGACCGATCCCAATAGTTCTCCATCACGACACCATCCACAACAGGACGATTGTTCAACCAAACCCAGGTCCGGTCTCCGACCTGACGAATACGAAACTGGTTCCACTCACCAAAGGGTTTATCCATCAACATCAGTGGATCGCGGCCTAGTGTGTTTGGGGTATTGTTGAACAAACCACCCGAACCAAGATGAGGGCGACGCGTCGGACGTTTGGGATCAAACACCTGATTCTTATCCCAAATCTGAACTTGAGGAGTCCCACGAAGGTAGATACCACTGTCCGCCTTGGGAACGGTTTTATATTCAAGATGCAGCTCAATGTCGCCGTAATCCTTTTCTGTCGTGGCGTAAGGACCATGCCCGTCGTTGACCAGTTCCCCCTTCTCCACGCGCCAGTGTTTGGAAAATTCTTCACGCTGTTGCTTGAGGTTGGCCTCTTTCTTTTCCCCTTTCAATTTGACCGATTGATGCGGGTTCAAACCATACCACCCGGTCAGATCCTTGCCGTTGAAAATGGCATGAAAACCTTCGGGAGGATTGAGTTCCTGAGCAACGGATGTGAAGGCGCAGAGGAACATCAGCGCAGAAGACACTGATAAAAGAAAACGAGGTGAAATGCACATGGCATGATGCTGCACCGACACCCCACACCCGTCAAGCCCCCGCAAAGTGCCTAAAGAGTTAGTTACATAACGTTTCAAAAAACCTTTGATTTCGTTTATCCCACGTCCACATCGCGGACACTCACGAGCGGATCTCGGCGATCCAAACTCCCTGGCACTCCGCCGGGTAGGACGTGTCGTCCCCGACGCGTCACCCTTTTGGCATCCGAATTCCAGCACCATTGAGCTTTGGGAAGCCTTAGATTCTGGATAACCTGCTACTTTCGAAGCTTACCAATATGGCTTACGCGATGCCTCCACGTCAGGGTTTCCTTTGAATGGCATTTTTGAGCAGGTAAGTCACAAGGTGCGGACCGAGACGGTCCGATCTACCTGACGCCCCGCAGGTAAGACGTATCGTCTCTACTTACGGCAGTAAGAAATCCGGTGTCAAATGAAGCCCCTATCGAATCCGGGCCAGCCAATCGAGCAGGATCTTATGCTGATCGGACTGAAACCGATTCACGTCTTGAGCGTGATGGAACTGTAAGTTCCCACCTGCTCGAAGCTTGGCTTGATTGACAGCCGCAACGACATCTGAAGGTGTCACGTGACGATCATTCGTTGCGGAATATACAAGACACGGCCTATCCGCAACGGATTCTAAAAGATCAACAAAGTCATAAGGAATGTCTTGTTCCATTTGATGAAACAATCCGAGTTTGGGCATCAAACCGTGCCACTCCCACCACCTTCGAACACCTCCAGTCCTTTTACTGTCATCATCCGAACGCAAGGGAGTCCATCCACAGAACGTGGCAACTTGAAGTCGACGTTCGTCGAGTGCGGCGGCATGTAAAGCCACCGTCCCACCAAGTGAATAGCCCAGCAATGTGATCCGATCCGAATCCAGACGCGGCAGGTCTCCATCAGCGATTCCATGCCCGCCCTGGAGGAAATCCACCGCACACCGAACATCATAGACCATTCTCCCCAATTTCGACCAGCGGGGATATTCGTCATAAAAAGAAGCCCCTTCGAGCAATCGATCCCCAAACCCAATCTGATCAAAACTCAACACCGCATAACCGGCCTGGGCGAGTCGATAGTAAACCGTGGTTCCCTGCACGCCATAACCTTCGTTGGATCCGTGTGAATAATTGAATGGATGAAGCCAGATCACCACCGGCAAAGGTTTTTCGTGCTGTTTTGGAAAAGCAAGGTTTCCATGAACGTTCGCTCCAAAACTGACAGGCATTCGAATCACGCCTGAGGGCTTCCACCGATCACGTGACCACAACGCCACGCCGTAATCTTCTTCCTTGAGGATTGTCAATGGATGTGACGAACCGGACTCCTTTGCCCAAGCGGGCGCCTCGCCGAACATCCACTGTAATCGACCGGACAAAGATGATTCACTGTCAGGAGATGTCATGGCATCGTGGCTTTGTTGCTTTCGCCAAGCTTCCCAGTCAAAACGGTGCAACAACTTCTCTGGAAAACGACTCCGTTCGATGTCGCCACGCCCGAAATTCCAATCAAACCAATCCAGATTCACAGCGATGTGTTCTTCGGTGATGGGATTATGGTTTCCTTCTCGATAGACCAGGGCCAGCTTGTCTGAGTGCCCCAGGAACCGGTAGGTGCGCTTGGCGGAAAGATAAGTCCTCTCGACGGCAAAGGTGGGATCACTTCCGTCATTGTGTGCCGTATGAAGCATGCAGGCACGTGGCGCAATCAAAGCCAGCAAGCCATTGCTCTCAACAGGCAGTTCGTGCTCGCGTCCAAAATAAGTTTTCAAACCCGGCAAAGCCCATTCTGTCGGAGCATCCATGACCGTTTCCATGAACGTATCCCGCCCCGTAAAACGATACCCTGCAGCAGCAGGCGACCCGGCGCTTCGTGAAACAACGGCTTTGATTCTGGAATCGAACGCAGCCGCATACAGCGACTGTTTTCCATACCGTGAATGACCAATGATGCCAACCTGCTCGGGATGAACTTTTCGATCGAACTGTTCGCTCAACAAATAATCCAATGCCCTTCCGGCGATCCATGATTGAATAGCAAGTGACGAAGACCAGGTGGCATCCGGATAGGCATCCTTGAATTTCTTCCAGGTGTTTTCAAATCCGGGAAAGTCCTGTTCACGATGATTGTAATCCACTCCCGGGTAGTAACAGACAATATAACCACGCTTCACCGCAGCCTCACCCCATGCCAATTGGTAGTTTCTGGGCTGGGTCAACAACAATGGCAGAGCCTGATCAGAGCGCTTTGTGTCAATGGGCGGCAATAAAATACGAAGATCGCAAGCAGTCTGATTCCCGGCATCAAACACCAGCCGCACATTGCGTACTATCACACCGTCCTGACGCTGTGTTTCCGAGACCACATGCACTTCCAGGAGGTCGGGCGTTTCCTCCGGAAAATGACCAATGTAGGTTTCACACCACAGACGGGCTATTTCTTCCCGGCGACGCTGCCAATCCTCCTGCGTTTCCACAGGGGTACCATCCAAAAAACGCATCACCGGAGGCAGATCGGCTGAGCGAAAAACGTTCACTTGTTGATCCTGCCCTTGCGCCAGACACGACTGCTGCAGCAACGTGAAAATCAAGACTGCACACCCAATGCGCAGAATAGACTGCGGGATGAGATCTTTCGTTTTCAAAAAGGATATGGACATGTGCGAAAGTGTGGCATTTCAAATCTCTACTTTCGAGTGGATAATGAATCGTTTTCCTTCACTTTGATTGACGTGCCTTGATTTGCTCTGCATAAGTGACCGATGCGATCCCTTTTCCAAATAAGTCTATCGACTGCGACAACTGGCTTGATGTTATCTCTGTCATCGTTCGTCACGTTTGCAGCTCAATCAGAGGGCAACCCCCTGCTGATGCCTCGTTTACTCCCAGGGCAATCTTCAGTTGTATTCTCGCTTTATGGTTCTCCGGGAAATGTCGACGAACTGGAAAATCTGATCGCTTTCATGAAGGAATCCAATCTGGGCAATGGCTTTGACCCCGGCCCGGGCGCGGGCGCCCAATCCGCCAAACTCTTGGACGTCATCGCGCATGCTGGTTGGCCGGTGGTTTGTTACCCTCCGGATGGCGGTCGCATGCAGGTAAAAGGCGGCACCAGCGTATTGGATCCGGCAGGCGAGGAAGCATTGCGGGTCTTGGATCGAGCAGGCCAGTTCGGTGCCATTCAATTGGGTGAGTGGGGGTATCATTTCCATCAGTTGACATCCAGTGAAGGTTGGTGGAAGGCGGTATTGGGAGATGATTTTGAGGAGCAGATTAATACATTCCTGGTTCCAAGGGAACAACGCGGGTATTCCCCCATGCCCGGTTCACGCCAGGATTGTTACGATCAGCTGAGGGAATACTTCTACTGGCATCGGCAAGCCAAAAGCGGACGCGTGATCAGCGTAACCGGACACTCCCACTATGAAGCATACGCGGCTGAATGGGGTGCTTCTGCGATTGGGTTGGAGGTCGGAGAAAACATTCGTTTCACACAGTCCAAGTTTGCTTTTGCGCGCGGCGCATCGCGTCAATGGAACATTCCCTGGACCGTGCAAGTGAGCCCGTGGTTCGGTCCCAGCGTCACGACCAGGGGACCGCTCAAAAAGGAAGGCTCCATCACCTCGGGATTGGATGCCGGGCATTCACTCAGTTTGTATCGCCGCATGTGGTTGCACGCCTGGTTTGCCGGGGCGGCCATGGTAACACCTGAAAACAGCATCAGCATTTTCTTCGAGGACAACAAGAGTCCATGGCCCCTGACCGAACACGGTGAAACGGCCAAACGCATCCACACCTTCATGCAAAACCATGATCGCGGCAACCCTTACACCCCCCTGCTCGTCGTACTGGACCATCTGGCTGGATACGCGCCCTTCCATGAACGCACCTGGGGCGTTCTGGAACGAACGGAAGGTGATTGGGAAATTTTCGATTTGATGGAACGCCAGTTGTATTTCTCCAACAAACGATTTCAATATCCCGACAAAGCACCCAATCCTGAGAACGAATATCTCAACCCCACTCCCTTCGGCGAAATGGCGGACGTCATGCTGAACACGGTTACGGGTGCGACGATGAGTCGTTATGGTTGTATCCTGCTCGCCGGCGAGATGCGCTTTTCGCGTTTCTTTTTGTTCGAGTTGGAAAAAGCCGCCAAAGCGGGCAGCCGCATCCTGATGCATGCACGTCATGAGGAGGCCATTGGTGAAGAAGGGATGAACAAACTACATGCAGCAGGTAAAGTCGAAGTTCTTACTCCAATTACACATCCTGACACAAAACGCCCCGCGCTCATTTCCGACGAGAAACTGGCGGGTATCAGCCGGGAGATGCTACCGTTCGAACTCGAAGGTGACCCCGTGCAGTACCAGATCAATCGCAACACCAAAGGCTGGGTGATCGAACTCGTCAACAACGACGGTGTTTTCAAAACAGGCAGTCAACCCGCCGAGGTTCATGAGGCTGCCGCAATCAACGTCCGGATCAAACCCGGGTTCCCACATTCCTCCGCCATGGAATGGATGACCGAAACCAAAATGTTCCCTACGGAAAACGGCTGGTTCGAACTGACCATCCCGGCCGGGGAATCACGGTTTGTAGAATGCCCATTGAAGCCACATTCTTGAGAAAGTGCCCACGTAACCGCGCTCGCCAGAGCGTGGCACCCAAGCTTCTCCAAAACTCGGCCTATTACTCCCCAATCCCCACCTGCTTGTGAAGCCCCCCACGTAGCCGCGCTTGCCAAAGCGTGGCACCCAAGCAATCATTTCGGCATCATCTCATGCATCTGGCCACTTTCTTGGGAAAGCGGCTACATTTGGAATCACACTTCTATCGTCTGGCTACCTGCCTTTTCTTTAGACTGTGGCATGACTCCCTTCAGCGCTTTGGCATTTGGAACATTCTTCCCGAATTTCACTGTATGTTTACCATCAGAGTACACCTTGGGCTGGATGCGGCCATTGTGTGACCGAGTCGTATAAAGCACTTCACCGTTTGCCTCATTGATGACCTGAACGACGTGATCTTTTCCGTTTGCAAACACGTATTCCGGAAGGTAACCCGCCACTTTACGACCGTCATTGGCCTCCTGTTTCACGGTGATCGGCCAGCCTGCGAACTGGGCCTTGTCGCCATCCCGCACATCACAGAATCGAGGCCAGCATTCAAAAATCACTTCGCGCGATTTCTTGTTGAAACGAACGATTCCGAAACCATCCGCACGCTTACGTTCGTCACTGATGTCTTCGGCATTGGCATAGGCAAGCATTGAAATCTTATTACCCAGTCCGTCCTTGAAATCGCCCGTCCATGGCAATGGACTGTTCGGGACCGGGTTGGGGCCCGGCTTTTCGTCTTCAGGATGCCACCAGCGCCCGTAAATCGTGTTGACCAATGCAGGTCCAGTGAAGGCATAAGGCCCGTCACCGTGTTCGGAAATCCCGTGTTTGACCACGACCGCCAGATGCTGATCGCCGCACAAATGCACCGCCCAGGCACGCCGAATCAAGGCAAGCGCACGGCGGCTGGGTGTCTGCGGCCATCCATTGCAATCGAGGTCAGCCAGCAAGCGATTGTTGCGGTTCCCATGCATGTGAACCGCACCACAGAATGCTGTTTGGGATAACACCCCTTTCATCTCAGCCCCGGTCCAATCTTCGGACCATTGTTCCAAAAATTTCTCTTGGCGCTGCCCCAGCAACTCCAGACCGGGCAAATCAATGGTTTTGGGATCGTAGCTGGGATCATTGATATGATCCGGACGCGGCCCCATCTGAGGAATCTTTCCCGCCGGACCGGTCTTGAATTTGCGATCTTCCAAAACAGCCATATCAACCCCCCCCACCGTGATCCTGGTGAAGTAAACGCCAATGTCCCGTTTGATCGGGTCCGGATCCACGGGATCGGGCAGGTTCCAGGTTTGTTGACGCTGCACCAGGTTCACATACTTGACTGGAAACTTGTATCCACCGTCCGCATTCCCCGCGATGGTGGATACAATGCCGTTTTCCCCCCAGACATTCGGATGGCCGACATCATGGTCATCTGGAATGGAAACGGTTGGACGGTCACGAATGATATCGCGGTACTGCAAGCCAAACTCAATCCAGCCTGCCGTATGCTCCGTATGGCGGTAAGTCTGGTCCCCCCCAAAGAACAGTAAATCAGGATCGATGCGACGCAGGTTCTCGACAATTTCGCTGCGAGGACCGGTTGTTCGACTGGAATTACAGGAAAGGTTGGCGACGACGATTTCACTTTTGTCCTTTGGATCTTTTCGAATCAATCCCTCAAACTGCGCCTTTTCACCATGTAACACCCGATAGGAGACATCCTGCGTGTTGTCCCAATCCTCGACACGGAAATGCACATCCCAGCCGGGATACAGGACCTCCGCCCGTGCGACTTCCTTCCAGTTCTGACCAGGGAACTTAAACTCGAGCCGGGCTTCACGCACTTCGCCGGGTTTTAGCGGAAACAATTGCCCGGTAATCTTGAGCACACCGTCCTGGTGAGCATAGAGAGCAAAGCAAACCACTTGGTCCCGAGGGACATTCAGGTTGGGGGGCGCGGCTTTTTTGCCCGTTTTGAGTGGTGTTTCCAGATTGCCGGGTCGCTTCCACCACTCGCCGGTGCTCAGAGATTCAAGGTTGGGAAAGTCGTTGCCGTAAGGTTTGGCGGCGTCCTGGGCTTTTAAAAAGTCCTTACTAATAACCAGGCTGCTCACACCTGCAGCAGTGGTCTTCAATGCATTGCGTCGACTGATTTTCATAATGATGCTACTGGGTATGCGGTTACTTAACCAAAAACAGATGCCCAGTAACAGAAGATTTTGACGCATGGAGGGATCGGTTCCACCCGGTCCCAAACTTTTTCCTAGAGACACTCCTGAGCACCAGAAATGGAACGTGGGGAGACTGAAGTTGATCGAACAGCTGTGGCGCTTCCATTGTTGCCGAAAAATGGTATCCAGGCTCTGAGGTTTGAAGTGGGTGTAAGACGGAGCTTACCCCTCCGATAGTGAGTTTCCATTTTGTGAACAGCCCCCCCGCCTCAGATGTTGGACTTCTTTTTTTGCTTTCAATTGCGGTGTCCTGACCTAAATTACTAGCTTGAAACAGCCCCAATTTGGGGTTTTTGAATCAGAAATCGAATAATTATTAGCATCATAATTCTATGCCTATAGCCACTCCCAAGCAATTCGCTGCTATGTTGGACGCAGCGCAGAAGGGTTCCTACGCCTACCCGGCCATCAATTGTACGAGCATCATGACGCTCAACGCGGCCTTCAAAGCCTTTGCGGATATGAAATCCGACGGCATCATCCAGTTTTCCACCGGGGCAGGACAATTCGCCTCCGGTTTGAACAACAAGGACGCCACCAAAGGAACCATCATTCTGGCAGAAGCGGCTCACCGTCTGGCGGAACAATATGACGTACTCGTTGCACTGAACACCGACCACTGCCAACCCAAGAATGCTGGCGACTTCCTGAAACCCCTGATCGAAGCCACAGCCGCTCGTCGCGCAAAAGGTGAGAACAACCTGTTCCAAAACCACATGCTCGACGCATCCATTCTTCCTTTGGAAGAAAACCTGGCTCTCTCAAAAGAATACCTCAAACTGGCTGCCGACAACGAAATCATCCTCGAAGTCGAAGCCGGTGTCGTGGGTGGCGAAGAAGACGGCGCCGCCGGCACGGAAGACACCCCGGAGGAACACCTTTACACCACCCCGGAAGACATGCTGGCTGTTTATGAAGCGTTGCACCCGATCGGTCGCTTCACATTCGCCGCCACTTTCGGCAATGTCCATGGTCACTACAAACCTGGAGCCGTCAAATTGCGTCCTGAAATCCTCAAAGATGGCCAGAAAGCAGTCATTGACAAATATGGTGCTGAAGCTGAAATGGACCTCGTGTTCCACGGTGGCAGCGGAAGCCTGCTGTCTGAAATCCGTGAAACCCTCGACTACGGTGTGGTGAAAATGAACGTCGATACCGACACCCAATACGCCTTCACCCGCCCGATCGCCGATCATTTCTACAAAAACTATGACGGTATCCTCAAAGTCGACGGGGAAATCGGGAATAAGAAAGTCTACGATCCACGCAGCTATCTGAAAGCTGGAGAAAAAGGCATGGCCGCCCGCATCGCTGAAGCCTGCCAAGACCTTCGTTCCGATGGCAAATCCATCTTCGGCGACGTATAATCATCGCCTGACATTTCATATTGAATTTTCACAGCGGCCCTTCGGGGCCGCTTTTTTGTTTACCAGGATGCAAAAAATCCTGAATAGGTAGGACGTGCCGTCCCTGGCGCGTCGCCTTGAGGCTTCCGATATCCCAAACGCCTCCGTTTCGGGAAGCCTTCGGTTTTCGAACACCCCAGATCCGCATCGCTACCATTCGCGGGTGGATCGAGATCCACGCAGTGACGGGACAAGCTGATCCGATCTACCTGTGGCTTCCAAATTTCATTTCGGCTCACAATGGGAAGCCAAAAGAACATCAAACCAAAACCCCGGGCAGTTTCTCTGTGCTGTCCCCAAACTGCTCCACTGGAGTACCAAACGCCTCCAACATGGAGCAATACAGGTTCGCCAACGGGGTATTCGGACCCTGCACCAGGTGTTGCCCTGTCTTGATACGACCACCCGCAGATCCCGCGATCACGAGGGGGAGGTTGCGTGGACTGTGCTTGTTGCCGTCCCGCAAACCGGAACCAAACATGATCATTGAATGATCCAGCACGGTACTTTTCCCTTCGGGCATGTTGTGAAGTTTGTTGAGGAGGTAGGCATATTGCTCCACGTGCCACTGGGCAATCAATTGATACTGAACGAGGTTTTCCTCCTTGTTTTCGTGATGGGAGACACTGTGGTGCCCTGAGCTGACTCCGTCCAGAAACGAAAAATTGGTGTTACTGACCGCATTCCCAAACATGAAAGTTGTGACACGCGTGCTGTCGGTCTGAAAAGCCAGCGCCATCATGTCGAGCATCAAACGCACATGTTCTGCATGCTCCCGGGGAATGCCATCGGGTTTGACGGTTGGATCCATATCCACCGCCGGTTGCCAGGACACGCCTTCCGGTTGACTAGCCTGCTCAACACGCTGTTCCAGGGCACGAACGGACTCAAGGTAATCATCGATTCGCGCGCGATCCTCATGACTGACCCGGCGTTGCAGCTGTTTGGCATCCCCCAACACACGGTCCAAAAGCAAACGATCCTGCTGACCGCCACCTTCCTTGGGATTGGTGATGCGGAACAAACGCTCAAAAACGAGCCTTGGATTGATCTCTCGGGCCAAAGGACGCGTCGGCCGGCTCCACGCAATATGCGATCCGTAGACACGCGTGTATCCCACGTTGGTGTCCACTCCGATACTTACCGGTGCTATTGCCAATTCAAGCGAGGGCAAAGGTGTTTGGCCGGCGATCCCTCGAGCGGCGATCTGGTCCATCGAAACGCCGTTGCTGTTCAAATCAAATCCCAGGGACTTGCTGATTGTCTGACAGGTCAAAAAACCGGATGTCTTGACGTAGTGGCCATCGCCCACGTTACTGGCCTGATTCCACAGGTTGGTAGGGATCAGGAGCTTATCCTTGAGACTTTCGAGGGGGAAAAGCGTTTTGGACAATTTGAAATCGGTTCCCTCCCCCTCGGGCGTCCATTGATCTTCGCGAACCCCATTCGGTTGAAACAAGACTCCGAGACGACGGGGGCCTTCTTCTGGCTGGGCCAATAGACGGGGCGACATCATGGATTCGAGCCACGGCAACGCCAGTGCAGCTCCGGCTCCTTTGAGCAAAGTACGTCGTGAAATGGGTTTGGTCTGACCTGTGATATGCATAAGCGTGTTCTATGGACTCAACTCGATCTCAATTAATTCAATGCCTGGAAGCAGCTTTATATCGGAAAGGAACGCTTTCGACAATGCCCATCAACATGCGATGTGAGGCATAGCCATTGGCCTTAAGATCCTCCACGATCTGATCCACCGTACAATAATCTTCATAGGTCAAACCGCGACCAAGCGCATAACCCAGCATTTTTTTGGTCAGATGCCGCACGATTTGATCCTTCCGATCCATCAGAATTTGTTTCAATTGCTCTGGCCCTTCAAATTCGGTGCCATCGGGCATGGTGGCTCTGGCATCCACTTTTTGGTTACCAACCGTATCCCGCCACCTTCCAAGCACATCGTAATTTTCCAAACTAAATCCCAAAGGATCAATCCGGTCATGACACGTGGCACAAGTAGGATCTTCACGGTGCTTCTCCAACCGTTCACGCAGGGACTGAGGCTGTGCCGTTTCGGAGTCTTCCTCCAGCAAGGGAACGTTGGGAGGTGGCGGAGGGGGTGGTTCGCCAATTAAAGTTTCCAAAATCCATTTACCCCGCAGCACAGGACTGGTGCGATGCGGGTGAGAGGAGACTGCCAGCACGGCCGCCATGCTCAATAGCCCGCCACGATGCGGATCATCCGCAATCTCCACCCGTTTGGGTTGTTCGCGAAACTCGCCTTTGACCTTGTAGTGACGGGACAGGCGACGGTTGATGTAGGTGTAATCCGCATCGATCAAGTCCAGCAAAGGACGGTTCTCTGTAAGCACCTCATGGAAGAAGAAAACCGGTTCATACTTCATCCCGCCTTCCAACTCGGAGTCATACCCTTCGATGGAGGCGTCCGGTTTGAACTCACGCCCCAGTGCGCGGGTTCCAAGCCATTGCTCGACAAAATTCTGGGCAAAATTACGGACTTTGCGTGAATGCGGATCCTTCAACATACGCACCACCTCACTCTGCAACACCTCGGAATCATGCAGTTTCCCCTCGGCAGCCAGCTGCATCAGATGTTCATCCGGTGGAGCGCCCCAGAGAAAGTAGGCCAGGCGCGTGGCAAGTTCGTGCCCTTGCAAAGGTACCGGCTCGGCCCCTTCGACAGGCTCTTCCATGATGAAAAGAAACTTCGGAGAAACCAACACCGCAGAAAGCGTCAATTGCATGGCCGTTGAAAACGATCCATCCGCTTCAAAAGCAGTTTCAAACAAACCCATGTATTCACCCATTTCTTCATCACTCACCGGTCGACGAAAGGCATTTGGCAGAAATCGCTCCAACACCTTGCGAGCAGCTTCGGCAGGAGTGGTGTTTTCATCAGGTTGAGCAATCAGAAAACGACGACTGGATCGTGTGTCGGCGAAACCATACTCAACGGCGGATCGTGCGGCTTCGAGGTATTTCTCAGCATGAATGGGAGAAATAAAAAGTGTTTCAGCCGCATTATCAAAACCTTCCCCCCCTGCTCCGTCACTGGGCAGCGCTTCACCCGCATCGAAGTGAACGTCCAGAAGGTGCCGCACCGAAGCCGAATACTCACTTCGGTTCAAACGCCGAACAAGCGCAGGCCCCGGCTGCACGCCGTCGGCGCAAGCCGCTTCACGCAAAGTCGACTGCACCCAGTCAACAAACGCCATACGCTCCTCCACTCCGGGCAAGGGCACGTCCTCATCATCCGGCGGCATATCCCCATCCCGCACACGATGCAGATGCTTATCCCACTCAAGGCCATCGGCAATGATGCTCTCTCTTGTGGAGTAGGAAGTTAAATCAAGCTTACCTTTCGGCTTGGGAGGCTGATGACAATCCACGCAATACTGCTGAATGAAAGCCACACCTACTCCTGTCGGAACCGCCTCAGTCAGAGGATCTGACGCTGAGATAGTCCCACAAGCAGGAAAAACAGACACCCAACAAGTGAAAAAAAATGTTGGGTTTGGTATCAGCATTCGCATGCAGGCATGTTCACCCAGACAGCAGAGCGGGTCAAGTAGGTAGCATCAAATCCAGCAGAAGGTGTTTCGCCTCCCAAAACGATCCAAATGGAACCTGAACCCCCTCTTCAGCAGACCAACAGGTCACCCGACTGGATCATCACCGTATTGATTAACGCCAACCGTCCCTCTCAGTATCCCCATCTCTATAAAAGCCCAGATCCACCCAATGACAGGAATGAGAACGATAAAAATCCAAAACCCGGACTTATCCCGATCGTGCCATCTTTTGATATTGAAGCAAATCATTGACCAAAGAGTCACCAGCGTCAGTATCCCGATGATCAAAAATCCCGTCACCTCAGCAATCACCGCAATGACGAAACTCACGAAATTGAGCCCGATACAAGCAAGCCAATATTGCAATCTCGAAACACGTCCATCAAAAGAGAACAACAAGCTCACCATATTGAGTTCACTTCTGCGACTGGATCGCCTTGGAGGCACGACCGGTGCGGCAGCTCTGGGTTTCTCAGCAGCAGAATGTGAAGATGCCATTCGAAGGGAAGAATGGGAGGCAGGAGGCGGCACGGCAGGAGCAGGTGGCTCCGACTGCTGACTCGAATGGTAGCAAGACTCATGCTGATACCGCCCCTGATCATCCTTAAATCGCGGGGCATCGGAGCAATCCTGACCACAAATGACGCAAATTTTTCCCTCACTTTGATTGTTACTCATGCAATCAAGAGAAACACAAAAAGTTAACTAAATCAACAACATCTTGATGTTGTTTTAATTACAAAAACAACACTCATTTTATAACAGCACATTAACAATCCTCAACCTTCGTGCCTTGGTGCCTTTGTGAGAGAACAAAAAATCTAACGCCCCACAAAAACCTCCCCAGCCGGCCGTGCATCCAACCGCATCTCCTCCTGAAACAAAACCGCCATGCCCCGCAACTTGCGAATGATAGCGCCATTGCGAACGGGCTTGGATTCTCCCGGATCCGCTTCCAAATCGTAAAGTTGAAGCACGGGATTCAAAAACAACTTCCAACGTTCCCAACGCACAGCCGCCAAAGCCCCCTGGCTGCCATGATAGAAAAAAGCATCATTATATTCCTCCCTCGAAATAAGTGGAGCCCACTCCCCAGGAGGATCCCACCTTCGCCGAAGTGGCACCGAGCCATTGAGCGCGCCACTTTTTCCTGGAGGAGGAACAAGGTCTGATTCACCTTTCAGCAAGGGACTGATATCGCGCCCATCCATAACAATCCCCTCCGGCACTTTAATCCCCGCGAACGTGGCCAGAGTCGGATACCAATCCATGGCACGCACCACAGCAGAAGTAGCCCGACCACTTTTCACGCCCAAGCCCGGCCCCCACGCAATGGCAGGCACACGAATGCCGCCCTCGTATGTTGATAACTTGCGCCCCCGTATCTTCTGCTCAGGCGTTCGGCCCGGACCTCGCCCATTATCCGATGCATAGACCACCATGGTATTCTGCTCGAGCCCCCACTCCTCCAGAGCATCAAAGATTCGCCCAACATGAAAATCCAGTTCCTGAATCGCATCACCATATTCCCCCCAATTCGAACGCCCCTTAAAATCTTCACTCACTCCCAGCGGATTGTGAAGCATGGTATGGGGAAGATAGAGAAAGAACGGATGTTCCTTGTTCTGTTCGATAAACTGCAACGCCTCATCCGTGTAGAGCCTGGTCAATTCCGCCGGATCAGCCGGACGCCTCACAACCTCATCATTACGCATCAACGGCACCCCGCCCTCGCCTTCAAAATAAACCACTTCGACTGGATCCAGATTATGAAGCAGACCAAAATAATGATCAAACCCCTGATTGCGCGGAAGAAACGGCTCATGGAATCCCAAATGCCACTTACCAACACAAGCGGTCGCATAGCCCTGTTCCTTGAACAACTCCGCGATAGTGAGTTCGCCGGGATTCAATCCGGAAGACGAATCCGCCCGATGCACCCAGATGTGATTCCCCACCCGTCGAGGATAACACCCGGTCAACAACCCCGCCCGCGAAGGACTACAAATCGGAGCCGCAGCATAGTAATCCGTAAACCGCACACCCTCCTTCGCCATCGCATCGATTCTCGGAGTCCTGACTTCCGTCGCGCCATAACACCCCAAATCGTAATAACCCTGATCATCGACAAAGATGAAAATGACATTCGGTTTGGAAACACCAGCCTGCAATAGAATCCCACCGCCCCCTACAGAAATGGTCACCAACAAAAAAAGAAATCGCCCAATCATGATGAATCAACCAGCATTTGAAAGATACATCCTGTTCAACCAGTGAATCCTGTCAACAAAATGAAAACAACTCTGCGCCCCTGCGTGAGAAAAAAATCTGCGAGAATCGGCGCAATCTGTGGTTAGAAAAAAAATGGTACACCCGTAGGGAGTCGAACCCCAAACCTCCTGATCCGTAGTCAGGCGCTCTATCCAATTGAGCTACGGGTGCGCCAATAGGAAGCGAGAAACTAAAAAATGTCAGGGCTCGCTGCAAGTGTTTTTTGAATTTTTTCTACCCCGCTCTTTTGGGAAGGGCTATGGTCCGGACATGGCAAAGCAGGTTTTCAAGGGGGATCAGAAAGTCGGTGCATCCATCATGACCCGGTGGGAGGATCGGTTTCGGGGCAAATGGGTTCCGAGACTGCCTTCCTGGATCGAAACATGGCATCTGACTTATCTGACACTGATTTGGTCCGGCCTGATTCTGGTGTTTTGCTGGCAGGCAAAGAACAATCTAAACTGGCTTTGGCTGGTTTCCTTGATGGTGATTGCCCAGTATTTCAGCGACCTGTTCGACGGTGCCGTGGGTCGTTACCGGAAGACGGGACTCATCAAGTGGGGTTACTACATGGACCACTTTCTGGATTACATTTTCCAGTCCTCCATGGTGGTGGGTTACATGATGATCTCCCCTCCGGGTTTGACCTGGTATTTTGTTGGCATCCTGGTGATGGCAAGCGGTTACATGGTGAGTTCCTTTCTATCTTTTGCCGCCACCAATGAATTTGAGATCTATTTCTTCGGCATAGGCCCCACAGAGATTCGCATCATTGTGATTGCGCTCAATGCGTCCATCGTGTTCTTGGGAACTGCTTGGTGGCCGGTGACGGTTCCTATCTTTTTCTGGAGCATCCTGGCAGGCCTCGTGGTGATGGTGTGGCGCACTCAACGCAAGCTCTGGCGGATCGACATGGACGCCAAGAACGGAAATTGACGTGTTATTTTTGACAGGATTAACAGGATGTACAGGATGGGGTGGGAGATTGGATAGTTTTTGGCTTACCATTCTGAATTTATTTTGCTGATGAAAACCTAAAGGGTGACGCGCCGGGGACGGCACGTCCCACCTACTTCACGGTCGATCGATCCACTAACACGATGTTCAATAAGACCCCAAGCCCACTCCTTCACACATCCCATCCTGTAAATCCAGTTCATCTCGCAGATCCCGCGACTGCGGCGACTGTCCAAAAACAACAAAACTTTTCGTTGCAAAATCTTCGATCCCCTCTGAAATAGGACGCCTTATGGCTAAGAAATATTGGTTGGTGAAACAGGAACCGGAGGCTTATGCGTGGGATCAATTCGTCGCAGACGGCGTGACAGATTGGTCCGGCGTGCGCAATTACCAGGCGCGAAACAACCTGCGTGCCATGAAAAAGGGCGATCAGGTGCTTTACTATCACAGTGTCACCGGCAAATGCGTGATGGGCATCGCCGAGGTGGTCAAGGAACATTATCCGGACACCACCGCTGAGAAAGGTGACTGGTCTGCGGTGGATCTTTCACCGGTCAAACCACTCAAACACCCGGTCTCATTGGCTCAGATCAAGGAAGATCCGGATTTGAGCGAAGTCGCATTGGTCCGTCATTCCCGTCTTTCGGTCATGCCCCTGACATCTGCCGAATTCAAAAGAATCGTCAAACTGGGTAATTGAACCAACAAGCGACCACCCACCGAATACCCATATCATGGCATCAGAAACATCCCCCCACCCTTCTCTGGAACACATCACCGGCGTCATCTTCGACATGGACGGCGTGATCGTCGACAGCGAGCCCCGTCACCAGCAAGCGTTCATGGAAGTCTTTCATGAGATCGGCTACGCGGACATTCATGGCATTCAGTTCGAAAACTACCTGGGCAAATCGGATCAATCGGTCTGGGTGGATTTCATGGACATCCACAAACCACCCTTTTCGATCGAAGACCTGACCCAACGCAAGCAAGACAGACTGATCGACCTGATCCGATCCGAAGAACCCATTTTCGAGACCTTGCCC
>Ga0181578_10001501_pt1 | contig 22480 bp, 16 predicted proteins | sample 071ome_21_FD_148659 | JGI IMG/M metagenome (GOLD analysis project Ga0181578, IMG submission 148659) | Coastal salt marsh microbial communities from the Groves Creek Marsh, Skidaway Island, Georgia - 071401CT metaG (spades assembly) | ecosystem: Environmental > Aquatic > Marine > Intertidal zone... | reverse complement strand
TGACACCGTACCATGGCGCCTGTTCATGGGCGAAACTGTACAGCCGCGCTTCCAGCCCGACCTTGCGGACGGGAAGCGACGTCGTTTGCTGGCTGACCGGTTTCCCGTTCTTGAACAGGTAAACCGTCACCTCATAGTCCCCGGTTGGTACATTCGCCGGGAACGGAATCGTCGACCGAAACAGAAGGTCGCGGACGATTTTGATGTCCGAAACGTCCTCGCTGTACAGACGCTGACTTTTTTTGTTACGGATCAAAGCGTCCCGGAATTCAACGATTTCGGAAGCGGGCCGCCCCGACTGCGTAAACAGCTCTATTCCTGACACGCCGATTTCAAGTTGATCGAGGATTTCGGCGGACGCAATTTCGCTGAGCGGTTTGGAGGCCGCAATCCGGTAATAGGCGGGCGCGGACTTGAAAGTGACCGACGCGCCGTTGACCCAGATGCCGGCCAGCCGCTCCTTGCGGCGAACCACCTCGTCGCGATGCGGCCCGATCACTGTGACGACGATATCCCCGTATCCTTCGGTGGCGCCGAACAGCAACAGTTCCGCCCCGCTGAATCCCGTCGAGATCGCGACCTCGCTGCTGGACAGGTCGACTGCGAGGCGCTGCGCCTGCGCGCCGCCGGCAAGGACTGACAACGAAACAAAAAGGGCAAGTATGCGGGCGATCATCCGTGCCCCGCGATACGGCCGAGCGAAAACACGTCGTCGGGGGTCGCCACCAGCGTCCAGGCAACCCTGGCACAAACCGCCAACACGATCAGACCCAGCGCGACACGGACTTCTTCTCCGCGCAGCTTTTCGCCGACCCTGGCGCCGATCTGCGCGCCGACGACGCTGCCCACGACCAGCAGCAAGGCCAGCACGATATCAACCGTCTGGTTGTTCACCGCCTGCAGGAAGGTGACGTTGGCAGTCACGAACACGATCTGGAACAGCGACGTGCCGACGACCACCGAAGTCGGCATGCCGAGCAGATAGATCATCGCGGGCACCATCACGAACCCGCCGCCCACGCCCATGATGGCCGCGAGAATGCCGACGAAGACGCCGACGCCCAGCGGCAGCAGCGCGCTGATATACAGCTTGGAGCGACGGAACCGCATCTTGAACGGCAGACCGTGCAGCCAAGTATGCTTGTGGAGCTTGCGGCGCGGCGCGCTGGGATTGCGCGCGCGAAACCATGACCGGGTGCTTTCCACCACCATCAATACGCCGATGATGCCGAGAAAAAGGACGTAGGATACCGCAATCACGAAATCGATCTGACCGATGCTGCGAAGGAACGTGAACAGCCAGACGCCGAGCGTGGAGCCGATAAAACCTCCGATTAGAAGGACGACCCCCATCCGCACATCGACGTTGCCGCGACGCCAGTGCGCCAGTGCGCCGGACACGGATGCAGCCACCACCTGATTCGCCTCGGTGCCGACCGCCACCGCAGGCGGCACGCCGATAAAGATCAGCAGGGGCGTCATCAGAAAGCCGCCGCCGACGCCGAACATGCCGGACAGGAACCCGACCATGCCCCCGAGCCCAAGCAACAACAGCGCGTTGAGCGACATTTCGGCGATGGGCAGGTAAATCTGCATGGTCAGGACGTGGCCGGTTCAAGATCGGATGGAGTCCGCGCGGGACGGGGCCTTTTTGCGCTCATCGCCGGGCCGGTGCAAGGGAAACCCGGATCGGAGGGCAAGGAATCCGCTTGCGCGGCCCCTTATCTAACTGGAAATCAGTCCGATAATTTCTTTGATCTCGGTCAGGATCGGCTCCGCCACCGCACGGGCGCGCGCGGCGCCGTCGGAAAGAATGTCGTCGATATGACCGGGATCGGCCATCAGGCGGCGCATCTCTTCGGATATCGGTGCCAGCTTGTCGATCGCCAGATCGGCGAGGGCGGGTTTGAAATCGCCGAACCCGCGACCGCCGAATTCCTGCAACACTTCCGTCGATGTCCGGCCGGAAAGGGCAGCATAGATACCGACCAGGTTTGATGCTTCCGGCCGGCCGTCAAGCCCGTCCGGTTCCGAGGGCAGAACGTCGGGGTCGGTTTTGGCGCGGCGGATTTTCTTCGATATCTCGTCCGCCGAATCGGTGAACGTGATGCGCGACTGATCCGACGGGTCCGACTTGGACATTTTCTTCGATCCGTCGCGCAGGCTCATCACCCTCGTCGCCTCGCCGAAGATAAGCGGTTCCACCTCGGGGAAGAAATCGACGCCGAAATCGTTATTGAACTTCTGGGCGATGTCGCGCGTCAGTTCCAGGTGCTGTTTCTGGTCCTCGCCGACCGGCACATGGGTCGCCTTGTAGGCAAGGATGTCGGCGGCCATCAGATTGGGATAGGCGTAGAGGCCGACGGACGCGTTCTCGCGATGCTTGCCGGCCTTTTCCTTGAACTGGGTCATCCGGTTCAGCCAGCCGAGCCGGGCCACGCAGTTGAAAATCCAGGCCAGCTGGGCATGGGCGGCCACCTGGCTCTGATTGAAAATGATGCTGCCCTTGGGATCGATTCCGGCGGCGAGAAACGCCGCCGTCACTTCGCGGGTGTTGGCGGTCAGTTCCTTGGGATCCTGCCAGACCGTAATCGCGTGCAGATCGACGACGCAGTATATGCAGTCGAAGTCGTTCTGCAGGCCCACGAAATTTCGGATAGCGCCCAGATAGTTTCCGAGATGAAGATTCCCGGTCGGCTGCACGCCGGAAAAGATCCGGTCCATCAGTATGTCCCCATGGTCGACAATGCGCGCGGGTTATCGCGTCAACGCGATGACCGGTCAAGCATGCGCTTGATGTCGGACAGGCGCGCGGCGCCGAACAGAATGGCAGCGCCGGCGAATCCCGCCAGACCGACTGCGATCACCGCGGCAAGCGCGAGACCGCGGGCGAATGCGTCCGTGGCGGCGAACCCGGTCAGCGCCTCCGCCGCCAGGCCCACCGCAGCCGTCATCGCGGCGCTGGCCAGCAGAATCCGCGGGATCGCGCGCCGCAGCCGGTCGTCGAATTTGAAGTGACCGCGCCGGCGGAGCACGAACAGCAAAAGGCCCGCATTGATCCAGGCCGAAATCGCCGTCGCCAGGGCGATGCCGACATGGAGCAACGGCCCCATCAGCAGCAGATTGAGCGCGAGATTGATGGCGACGCAAAGCGCCGCAATCTTCACCGGCGTGACGGTGTCTTCGCGGGCGAAGAAGCCTGGGCCCAGCACCTTGATCAGAACATAGGCCGGCAGACCGATGGCATAGGCAGCAAGCGCGGATGCGGTCGCAGCGGTTTCGGCCGCGCCGAACGCACCCCGTTCAAACAACACCGCAATGATCCCGTCGGGGATGATCATCAGTGCGGCGGCGGCCGGCACCGTCAGCAGCAGGGCGAATTCCATCGCCCGGTTCATGCTGCCCATGGCGCCATCTTCCTCGCCGGCCCGCAACTGACGAGACAGCAAAGGCAGCAGGGCGGTCCCGACGGCCACGCCGATCACGCCCAGCGGCAACTGGTTGACCCGGTCGGCATAGTACAGGAAGGACACCGACCCGCGCGGCAGCAGCGACGCGATGACGACATCGATCAGCAGATTGACCTGCACCACGCCGGCGCCGATCGCACCAGGCAGCATCAGGATCAGCAGCCGTTTCACCCGCGGGGTCAACCGGGGGCGCAGCAGGCGCAGCCCGAAATCTGCCCGGTGGCAGGCGACCATCAGCCATATGAACTGCGCAGCCCCGGCGACAGCCACGCCCCAGGCCAGCGCGTGACCCGGCGTTTCGACGAATGCCGACAGACCCAGGAGCGCGGCAATCAGGCAGAGATTGAGAATGATCGGCGTCGCGGCGGCGGCGGCGAATTTTCCCAGCGCGTTCAGCACGCCGCCGAGCTGCGACACCAGCGAAATAAACAACAGATACGGGAAGGTGATCTGCGCCATTGCGACCGCAAGGTCGAACCGCAGCGGATCGTCGGCGAAACCGGGCGCGAAGCCGTGCATAATCCACGGCATCGCGATCTGCAACGCGGTGACGAACAGCAACAGCGCCACGACGAAAACCGACAGAACTTCCTGCGCGAACTGGCGCGCCGCACCCGCGCCGCCCTCCGACATGTGCCGCGCGAACAGCGGCACGAAGGCCGCGTTGAAGGCACCTTCCGCGAACAGGCGCCGGAAAAAATTAGGCAGCTTGAAGGCGACGAAGAACGCATCCGCCACCGGACCGGCGCCGAGAATCGCCGCGATCAGGATATCCCGGGCAAACCCGAGAAAGCGGCTGATCATGGTGAATCCGCCGACGGTGGCGATTGAACGCAGCAGGGCCATTCAGGCAATCATCCGGTTGTTGGTCGCCGAAATAGCGGCGACAGGGGCAGGCAACAACCTTGTATTCAATAGCGGCGGATTCGTGGCAAGCCCTATTCGGCCGCGGGCACTTCTTCGGCGAGCGCCGCGACGGGCGTATCCACATCGCCGGGAGGCGGCACGTCATCCGGGTCCGTCCGGTCGTCTTCCATCATAACCGCAAGGAGATCCGCGCGAATCTGGTCCAGTTTGCTCTGGTGCGTAATCTGCAGGCCGAAGACGTCCTTCACGTAAAACACGTCGACGGCCGTTTCGCCGAAGGTCGTGATATGGGCCGAACCGATCTGCAGATTGAGCGCCGAGAGTGCGCGCGTCAGGTCGTAAAGCAGACCCGGCCGGTCGCGGCCGTTGACCTCGATCACGGTATGGGTCCGGCTGGCGTCGTTGTCTACCAGCACCCGCGGCGCCACGTTGAAAACGTTCATTCGGCTCGGCAGGCCGGTTTCCTTTTTCAGCTCGTCGCGCGGACGCAGACGTCCGGCAAGGGTCTGTTCGATGCGGCTGTAAAGCCGCGCCAGCTTGTCGGAACGGTCGAAGGCGCCGCCGTTTTCGTCCTGAACCCAGAACGTATCCAGCGCCATGCCGTCGGTCGTGGTGAAAATCTTGGCATCGACGATATGCGCGCCGCTCACCGCCATCGCGCCGGCAATCCGGGAAAACAGGCCGGGATGGTCATGGGCGTAGATCGTAATCTCGGTAACGGCCTTGAACGCGTCGACGCGATTCTTGATCGTCAGGGGTTCGGCGCGCGATTCGGCTTCGTGCGCGATCCGCGCGTGCCAGGCATGAGTGTCTGCATCGAACGACAGCCAGTAGGACGGATAGCCGCGTGCGATATGCGCTTCCACCGCTTCCGGCGGCAGGTCGGTCAGACGGTCCCGCATCTCGGCTTTCGCATGTTCAATGCGCGCGTCACGTCCGCCGGACGAATGGCCGCCGGTGAGCCTCTCCTCGGCCGCTTCGTAAAGATCGCGCAACAATGCGGCTTTCCAGGCGTTCCACACATTGGGCCCGACGGCACGTATGTCGGCGGCGGTCAGCACCAACAGCAGGCGCAGCCGTTCGACCGACTGCACCACGTCGCAAAAATCCGTGATCGTCTGCGGGTCGTTTATGTCGCGCCGGAACGCGGTGTTGCTGAAAAGAAGATGATGGCGCACCAGCCATTCGACGGTTTCGGTTTCTTCTTCAGTCAGACCGAACCGCGGGCACAGCTGGAGCGCGACGTCGGCGCCGAGCTCGGAATGGTCGCCGCCCCGGCCCTTGGCGATATCGTGCAGCAGCACCGCCACGTAAAGCGCACGGCGAGACTTGATCTTGTGCACCACCTCGGAAGAGATCGGCATTTCGTCGGCATAGGTGCCGTTCTCGATTCCGTGGAGGATGCCGATGGCGAACACCGTGTGCTCGTCCACCGTATAGACGTGATACATGTCGTGCTGCATCTGCGCGACGACGCGGCCGAAATCCGGCACGAAACGGCCGAACACGCCGGCTTCGTTCAGGCGGCGCAGGGTCGTTTCCGGGTCCTTTTCGGACGTCAGCATCTCGACGAACAACCGGTTCGCATCCGGATCGTCGCGGACGTCGTCGAGCACGTTCAGATTGCGCGTGATCGCCCGCAGCGCCTTGGGATGGATGTCTAGCTCTTCGGTCTGGGCGGTGTGGAACAGGCGCAGGATCTGCACCGGGTCTTCCCGGAGATCGCGCGCCCGGGCGACCGTCAACCAGCCGCCCTCGACATCGAACCCGTCTATGGATTTGTTGAAGATCCCGATGGACGGCAACCGGAACCGCGGCTTGCGTTGGTGCTCGGCCTCAAGCGCGGCGCAGAAGATGCGTGTCAGATCGCCGATTTCCTTGGCGATCAGATAATAGTGTTTCATGAACCGTTCGACGCCGCGCGCGCCGGCCCGGTCCCTGTATCCCAGCAGGGCGGCGATTTCGGATTGCAGGTCGAAGGTCAGCCGGTCTTCGCCGCGCCCCGTCAGGAAATGCAGGTGACAGCGCACGTCCCACAGAAAACGGTGCGCCCGGTCGAAGCGGTGCGCTTCCTTTTTCGTCAGCACCCCGCGATCGACCACGTTCGCGACTTCGTCGACCTTGTAGAGGTATTTGGCGATCCAGTAGAGAGTCTGCAGGTCCCGCAGGCCGCCCTTGCCTTCCTTGATGTTGGGCTCCAGCACATAGCGCGAGCCGCCCATTTTCTCGTGGCGTGTATCGCGTTCGGCCAGTTTTTCCTCGACGAACTCGGGGCCGGTGTCTTCTGCGACCTCGGCATAGAACCGGCGGCGCAGTTCGTTGAACAGCTTTCTGTCACCCCAAAGAAAGCGCGACTCCAGCATGGCGGTGCGAATGGTCAGATCGCTGCGCGCCAGACGCACGCATTCGTCGATAGACCGGGTCGCCTGTCCGACCTTCAGCTTGAGATCCCACAGCAGGTAGAGGATGTATTCGATGACCTGTTCCTGGCGGGCGGTTTCCTTGTAGGGCAGGACGAACAGCAGATCGATGTCGGAAAACGGCGCCAATTCGCCTCGGCCGTACCCGCCGACAGCAGCCACGCACAGTCTCTCGCCTTCGGTCGGGTTGGCGGCCGGATAGACGTGGTCGGTCGCAAAATCGTAGATCAGCCGGATGATCTGATCGCTTAGAAACGACAATGCTTCGGCGACTTCTTCCCCGCTGGCCTCCCCCGCGTCGAAGCGTCGACGCACCTCTTCCCGACCCTGCGCCATGGCGTTCTTCAGAAGATCGAGCATCTCGGCCCGTACCTCCTGCGGCCGGCGGTCGTCGCCGATCAACAGGTCGAGCTCGCCGACAAGGGCGGCCCGGTCGATGATACGACGCTGTTTGGGGATGGATGGCATTCAGCGGTTACCGTTGGTTTCTCACATGCAATATAAGACATTGATAAAAAATGTCAGAATTTCGGCACGGCGCGGATCAAACGCCGGGTTCGCGCATTTGATCCAGATCAAGGTTGCGGAGTTGCATGGCGCGCATCCTGCGATCAGAATTCTCTCTCCTGCAGATACGGAACCTTTCGCCATGGCCCTGAATCCGCCCTTCAATCTCGATCGCTGGATCGACAAGTTTCGCGATCAGCTGAAACCGCCCGTCGGCAACAAGCTGCTCTACGAGGAAGACGGCATGATCGCGCAGATAATCGGCGGCCCGAACACACGGGTCGATTTCCATGACGATCCGGTGCAGGAGTTCTTCTATCAGCTGAAGGGCGACATGATCCTGAAGGTGATTGACGAGGGCGAGATCAGGGACGTACGCATCAACGAGGGCGAAGTCTTCATGCTGCCGCCGCATACGCGCCATTCGCCGCAGCGCCCGATGCCGGGATCGATCGGACTGGTCGTCGAATCCCCGCGCATGGCCGGCATGCTGGATGCCTTCGAATGGTACTGCTTCGAGTGCATGGCCTGCATTCATCGCATCGAGGTGCCGGTGAACAATATCGTCGACGATCTGCCTCCGCTCTACGAAGCGTTTTACGCCGACGAGGCCGCGCGTACCTGCGACAGCTGCGGCGCGGTGCATCCCGGTAAGGGCAAGCCGCCGCCGGGCTGGGCGGACCTATAGGTCCCGATCGCCGGCGAGCCCTTTCAGCCTGTAAAGAATTTCCAGCGCTTCACGCGGGCTTAGTTCGTCCGGGTTGATCCGGGCGAGCGCCTCCTCGACGGCGGACGGCTCGGCAGCCGGCGCCTCCGGCACGGTCGCGGAAAACAGCGGCAGGTCGTCGGCCAGCCGGGCCAGCGCGCCCGACTGTTCGCCTTCTTCCAGAATGCGCAGAACTTCCTGCGCGCGGGCGATGACGGCAGGCGGCAGCCCGGCGAGCTTCGCGACATGCACGCCATAGGACTGGTCCGCCGCCCCGGCGACCACCTCGTGCAGGAAGACGACCTCGCCCTCCCATTCCTTGACCCGCATCGAATGGCACGACAGCGCGTCAAGCCGCGACGTCAGCGAAGTCAACTCGTGGAAATGGGTCGCGAACAAGGCCCGGCAGCGATTGACCTGGTGCAGGTTTTCCAGCGTCGCCCAGGCGATCGACAGGCCGTCGAACGTCGCCGTGCCGCGTCCGATTTCGTCGAGGATCACCAGCGACCGGTCGGTTGCCTGGTTCAGGATGGTCGCGGTTTCGACCATCTCGACCATGAAGGTCGACCGCCCCCGCGCCAGATCGTCGGCGGCGCCGACGCGGCTGAACAGACGGTCGACGATGCCGATATGGGCTTCGTCTGCCGGCACGAACGACCCTGCCTGTGCCAGCACCGCGATCAGCGCGTTCTGCCGCAGGAACGTCGACTTACCGGCCATGTTGGGACCGGTCACCAGCCACAGGCGCTGTTCTTCGGCAAGATCGCAGTCATTGGCGATGAAGTCGCTTTCCCGCGCCGACGCCAGCGCCGCCTCCACAACGGGATGACGACCGCCCGAAACCCGGAAAGCCGAAGTCTCGTCAACCTGCGGGCGGGCATACCGCCGCTCGGCCGCGAGCACGGCGAGCGACGCATAAACGTCGAGCCGCGCCAGCGCGGCGGCGGCGAGCGAGATTTCTGCGGCGCGGCCCGTCGCTTCGTCAACGAGATCCTCGAACAGTTCAAGCTCCATCGCCAGCGCCCGGTCGCCGGCCTGTGCCAGCTTGCCCTCCAGCTCGCCGAGCTCGACCGTGGTAAAGCGCATGGCGCTGGCCAGCGTCTGGCGGTGAATGAACGGGCTGTCCTCGCCGGCCGGCATCTTGTCGGCCTGCGCCGACGTCACGTCGATGAAATAGCCGAGCACGTTGTTATGCCGGATCTTCAGCGATGCGATGCCGGTATCGTCGGCATAGCGCGCCTGCAGCGCGGCGATGTGTTTCCGGCTTTCGTCGCGCAGCTGACGCAGGTCGTCCAGATCGGCGGCGTAGCCGGCACGGATAAAACCGCCATCCCGGGAAATCAGAGGCAGGTCGTCGCCCAGCGCGCGCGCCAGGCGATCGACCAGCACGCCGTGTTCGCCGAGATCGGACGCAGCCCGCACCAGTTCGGAAGCGGGATCGTCGGCATCATCGAACAATGCCTGCAGATCGGCGGCAACCGCGAGACCGTCGCGCAGCGCGCCGAGATCGCGCGGACCGCCCCGGCCGAGCGTGAGCCGCGACAGGGCGCGTTCCATGTCCGGCGCTTCGCGCAGTCGCACGCGGACATCGTCGCGATCGCGCGTCGCCGAGCCGAACCACGCCACCGCGTCGTGACGCTGCCGGATCGTCTCCACGTCCGTCAGCGGTGCCGCCAGCCTGGCCGCCAACAGGCGCCCGCCGGGGCCGGTGACGGTGCGGTCGACGACCGACAGGAGGGAGCCGTCGCGGCTGCCGGACATGGTCTGGACCAGTTCCAGATTGCGCCGGGTCGCGGCGTCGATCTCCATCGTTTCGCCGCCGGCCAGGCGGCGCGGCCGCTGCAGACGCGGGAGCTTGCCCTTCTGGGTCGCTTCGACGTAGCCGATGACGGCGCCGGCGGCAGATACCTCCGCCCGGTCGTAATAGCCAAACGCATCCAGTGCCTTGACTTCGTAGATGTCCAGCAGGCGCCTGCGGGCCGTTTCGCTGTCGAACCGCCCATCCGGCAGCGGAGCGATCGCGTCCCTGAAATCGGCGAAGACATCGAAAAATTCCGGCCGGGACGTCAGGCGTTCCGGCACCAATAATTCACCGGGCTCGATCCGGGCCAGCGCCGCGCCGAGACCGGCGGATTCCACCGGCTGGGCGAAAAACGCACCGGTGGAAACGTCCAGCCAGGCCAGTCCCAGACTGCCGCCGGCATCGGCGACAGCGGCCAGATAATTGTGCCGCCGCGCATCGAGCAGCGCATCCTCGGTGATCGTGCCCGGCGTGACGACGCGGACGACCTCGCGCCGGACGACGGATTTGGAGCCGCGTTTTTTCGCTTCCGCGGGATCTTCGGTCTGTTCACAGACGGCGACCCGGAAACCTTTTCGGATCAGGCGCGACAGATAGGATTCGGCGGCATGCACCGGTACGCCGCACATCGGGATATCCGCGCCCTGGTGCTTGCCCCGTTTGGTCAGCGTGATGTCGAGCGCCGCCGCCGCCTGCTCGGCGTCTTCAAAGAACATCTCGTAGAAATCGCCCATCCGGTAAAACAGCAGATCGCCCGGGTGAGCGTTTTTGATTTCGAGATACTGCGCCATCATCGGCGTCAATGCGGCCTCTGTCTTCACCGGCGGCGTCTTCGCCGAATCGGACTTCGACGGCGCCGCGGCTACGCCCGGCTCCTCGGTGGATATGTCTGCGGTTTCCGCCATGCCCGAAAATATCACAGCCCCGCGCGCGTTCGAACCGACATCGGAGAATCGCTTCAAAAACTTGTCACTAATGCACGGTTGGAGCGACGCGGTTTCGCCTCTATCCTGCGGGTTCCGCAGGTACCGATACCGCAGAGGCGAAGAAAAGAATGACCAAGCGCAAATACAGCGATCTCGACAGGGACTCCCTCGCGATGCACCGGGCGGGGCGTCCCGGCAAGGTCGAAGTCGTCGCGACGAAACCGCTGACCACCCAGCGCGACCTGGCGCTAGCCTACTCGCCGGGCGTCGCCGCGCCGTGTCTGGAAATCGCCGACGATCCTTCGACTGCGTATGATTACACCGCCAAAGGCAACATGGTCGCCGTCATATCGAACGGCACGGCGGTGCTGGGCCTGGGCAATCTGGGCGGGCTGGCTTCCAAGCCGGTAATGGAAGGCAAGGCGGTGTTGTTCAAGCGTTTTGCCGACGTGGACTCCATCGATCTGGAACTGAGCACAGAAGACGTCGACGAATTCGTCAATTGCGTGCGGCATCTCGGCCCGTCCTTCGGCGGCATCAACCTGGAGGACATCAAGGCGCCGGAATGCTTCCTGATTGAAAGCCAGCTGCGCGAGATCATGGATATCCCGGTGTTTCACGACGACCAGCACGGCACCGCCATCATCGCCGCCGCCGGGTTCATCAACGCGCTGGACCTGACCGGGCGCAAGATCGAAGACACCAAACTGGTGGTGAACGGCGCCGGGTCGGCAGGCATCGCCTGCATCGAACTGCTGAAAGCGTTCGGCATGCAGCACGACAACATCCTGTTGTGCGACACCCGCGGCGTGATCTACCAGGGCCGCGAAGAGGGCATGAACCAATGGAAATCCGCGCATGCCGCCAACACGGAGGCGCGCACGCTGGAAGAAGCGATGGAAGGCGCCGATTCGTTCTTCGGGCTTTCGGTCGCCGGCGCGGTCACCAAGGATATGGTCGGATCCATGGCCGACCAGCCCATCATCTTCGCCATGGCCAACCCCGATCCGGAAATCACCCCGGAAGAAGCCCGCGAAGTGCGCAAGGACGCGATCTTCGCAACCGGCCGGTCGGATTACCCGAACCAGGTCAACAACGTGCTCGGCTTTCCGTATATCTTCCGCGGCGCGCTGGACGTCCGCGCACGGACGATCAACGACGAAATGAAAGTCGCCGCCGCCAAGGCGCTGGCCGAGCTGGCGCGCGAAGACGTCCCGGACGAAGTCGCCGCTGCCTATTCCGGGCGCCGCCTGCGCTATGGGCCGGACTACATCATTCCGGTGCCTTTCGACCCGCGTCTGATTTCGGCCATTCCGCCGGCGGTCGCGCAGGCCGCCGTCGATACCGGCGTCGCGCAGAAGGAAATGCCCGAGATTACGGGCTACAGACGCGAGCTGTCGGCCCGGCTCGACCCGACCGTGTCGATGCTGCAGGCGATCCACGAGGAGCTTAAAGCAAATCCGCGCCGGGTGGGTTTCGCCGAGGGCGAAGAGGAAACCACGATCCGGGCGGCGATCGCCTTTGCCCAGGCGGGACATGGCACGCCGGTACTGATCGGCCGGGACCAGCAGATCAAGGCGACGATAAAACGGCTGGGCCTGACGGGCGCGGATTCGATCGAGATTCACAATGCGGCGCTGTCGCGCGGCAACCGGCACTACACCGAATACCTCTATACGCGCCTGCAGCGCGAGGGCTATCTCTATCGCGACTGCCAGCGGCTGGTGCATCAGGACCGCAACGTGTTCTCCGCCTGCATGCTGGTACATGGCGACATCGACGCGATGGTAACGGGGCTGTCGAGGAACTACCTGGTGGCCTACGACAATATCCGGCTCGCCATCGATCCGGTGCGCGGCGCCGAGGTCTTCGGCCTTTCGATGATGATGTCGCGGGGCCGGACCATCTTTATCGCGGACACCACCATCAACGAACGCCCAACTGGACAGCAGCTTGCCCGGATCGCCCGTCAGTGCGCCGAAAAAGCGCGCGCGGTCGGTCATGAACCGCGGGTCGCGTTCTTGTCCTACGCGAATTACGGCAATCCGCCCGGCGCGCTGGCGGCGCAGGTCCGCGATGCGGTGGCCATCCTGGACGACGAATCGGCCGATTTCGAGTACGACGGCGAAATGTCGCCCGATGTCGCGCTCGATATGGATCTGCGCGTGGTTTATCCGTTCTGCCGCCTGACCGGACCGGCGAATATCCTGATCATGCCAGGCCTGCACGCCGCCGCAATCTCGTCGCAGATCCTGCACAAGCTTGGCGGCGGCACGGTGATCGGGCCGCTTCTGACGGGGCTGACGCGCGCGGTTCAAATCGCCCCGATCAACGCCAATGACGCGGATCTCGTGAACTTCGCCTCGCTCGCGGCCCACGATTCGCTCGCCATCAGCCGGCTGGAAGAAGAGAAGTCGGCGGTGCGGAAAGGCCGCGCAGCAGCGGCGAAGAGGAAACCAAGCGCGAAGAAATAAACCGGCGGGTTGAATACCCGCCAACGGAAAGGATGTCGGTATGGCGCGGCCGCGCATTCCCGCCCCCCGTTTTATCACGCTGACGCTTCTGGCATCGCTCGGGCCCTGCGCCGTCCTCGCATATTTTGCCGCGAGCGGCAGGCTGGACGCCGGGGCGGCGATTGCGGGTGCGCTGTTCTGCGTCGCGTCGCTCGGCCTGATGGTGCGCTACGGGCTGGGCGACGTATACCGCATACTTCAGTTTTCGGAATCGCTCGCGCGCGACGGCGGAGGAGGATCGGTCCCCGAAAGCATGACCGGTCTTTTTCCGGAATTCTCGGAAGCGGTCGCGCTTATCCACGAAGCCTGGGAGCGGGATCGCGGCCATCTGGACGCCCGTGCCGGTTCGGCGGAAATGCTGCTGGAAAACCTGCCGCATCCACTGATCATCCTGGACAAAGGAAGGCAGATACTGCGATCCACGCAAGGCGCGCGAAGCATGTTCGGAAAGGTTTCGACGGATGCCGATTTGTCGTCCGTGACGCGAAACTCCGAGATGCTCGCCGCGGTGGACCGGGTTCTCGCCGGCGAAACCTATCACGAGCTGGTCGAGTTCGATATCCGTTTCCCGGCAGACAGGTCGCTGAACGCACAGGTGCAAAGCCTGCCCGGACCGCGCGCCGACGGGTCCGCCGCGGTGGTCGCGTTTTATGACGTGACCGAAATTCGCCAGGTCCAGCGCATGCGATCGGACTTCGTCGCCAATGCCAGCCATGAGCTGCGCACGCCGTTGTCCGTGCTGAACGGGTGCATCAAGACGCTGAGAGGACCGGCGCGGGACGATGCCGAGGGCACCGAAAAGTTCCTGGGCATGATGGAAATGCACACCGGCCGCATGACCGGTCTGATCGAAGACCTGCTTTCGCTGTCACGGATCGAACTGAACGAGAACACGCCTCCCAACGATCATGTGAACATCGACGAAGCGCTATCCACCGTCATCGCGACGCTGGAGGTGCCGGCGACCGAACGGAGCATCGAGATTGTCTCCGAACCGGGTCCCGGCAATCGGGTCCTCGCCGGCGACCGTGTCGAAATCGTCCAGCTACTCCGCAATCTGGTGGAAAACGCGATCAAGTACAGCGACGAGAAATCGCAGGTCCACATCGTTACGCGAGAAAGCCCGGGTCCGCACGGCCGGAACGAGGGTGAATTTCTCGAAATCGCGATCATCGACCAAGGGGCCGGCATCGCGGCGGAGCATCTGCCGCGCCTGACCGAGCGTTTTTATCGTGTCGATACAGCGCGGTCCCGCGAGATGGGAGGCACCGGTCTTGGTCTCGCCATCGTCAAGCATATCGTCAACCGGCATCGCGGCACGCTGGAAATAGAATCGGTCGAAGGCGAAGGCAGCACGTTCCGTGTGTTTTTACCGATTTCCAGGCCCTGAACCAGAGCTCTGTAATATAACTGTCACATTGTTGTCATAAATTGTTCGTGCTGCGGTTCTAGCTTGCCGCCGGTGAAGCTTTCGCATGCGGTCGAATGGCATGGGAGCCTCGACACCACATTCGCAACGAATGGCCTGAAAACCGCAAATGTCTCCGATGTTTCTGTTCCTGGTTCTGATCGCCCTGTCGGTATTCGGGTATTATTTCGGGCGCGCCCGATCAGCCGCCATGGTTTCCGGGCGCGTGAGAGAACTCCATTCCAGACCGAATTATTACGGGTTCTACATTGCGCTCTGGTGCGCGGTTCCGGCCACCTTCATTGCCGCAGGGTGGCTGATTTTCCAGCCGCTGATCACCGAAAACATCGTCGTATCGAATCTGCCCGAGGCGCTGAAATCCCTGCCGCCGGACCGGCTCGGGCTGCTGATCAACGACATTCACAACCTGGCCGACGGCAACATCGTCAGCCGCAACGCGGATCCGACAATGATCGCGGCGGCGGATCAGCTGAACTATTACCGATCTGTCGGCAACAGCGCCATTTTCGTCGTTGCGCTGATTGTGGCGATCATCGGCGGAACCTACGCCCGTTCCCGGTTGTCGCCGACGCTTCGCGCCCGAAATCAGGTGGAGAAGGCGGTTCAGTATTTCCTGATCGCCTGTTCGCTGATCGCCATCGTGACCACGATCGGCATCGTGTTGTCGCTGATCTTCGAATCCATCCGGTTTTTCGGAAAAGTATCCGTACTGGAATTCCTGTTCGGTACCGAATGGAGCCCGCAGATCGCGCTGCGCAAGGATCAGGTGGGCGCATCCGGGGCGTTTGGGGCCATACCACTTTTCGCCGGCACGCTGCTGATCACCGCAATCGCGGTCGTCGTCGCGTTGCCCATCGGGCTGTTTTCGGCAATTTATCTCTCGGACTACGCGTCGCCGCGTGTGCGGTCGATCGCCAAACCGCTGCTCGAAATCCTCGCCGGAATTCCGACGGTTGTTTACGGGTTTTTCGCGGCGCTGACTGTGGCGCCCTATTTGCGGGAACTCGGAACCACCCTGGGCCTGGATGTCGCCTCGGAAAGCGCACTGGCGGCCGGGCTGGTCATGGGCATCATGATCATCCCCGTGATTTCGTCATTGTCCGATGACGTCATCAACGCGGTGCCGCAATCCCTGCGCGACGGATCTTACGCCTTGGGTGCAACGCAATCGGAAACTATCAAGAAGGTAATTCTGCCGGCTGCCCTGCCGGGTATTTTCGCGGCGTTCCTGCTGGCGGTCAGCCGAGCCATCGGCGAGACCATGATCGTGGTGATGGCTGCCGGACTTGCCGCCAATCTTACCGCGAACCCGTTTGAGGCAGTGACAACTGTTACCGTCCAGATCGTCACGCTGCTGGTCGGCGATCAGGAATTCGACAGCGCGAAGACCCTGGCTGCCTTCGCGCTTGGCCTGTTGCTGTTCTGCGTCACACTTGCGGTCAACATAATCGCGCTTCATGTGGTGCGAAAATATCGAGAACAATATGACTGATATTTCCCGCTCGGCCTCCGTCGCAGCCAATGCCGACAAGAAGCAGACATCGGACCGCATCAAACGGCGGTACGCGGCCGAACGCCGTTTCAAGGCATATGGCGTTATCGCCATCGTTCTCGCGATGAGCGCGCTAATCTGGTTGTTGGCCAGCATCACCTTCACCGGCTACCAAGCGTTCGTTCAGACCTACATCAAGCTGGATATCCATTTCGACGCCCGGGCCATCGACCCCCAAGGCACCCGCGAACCCGAAACCCTGGCGCGGGCGAATTACGCGGCTCTGTACAAACAAGCGATCCGCGACCAGTTCCCGGAGGTCAAGAAACGTCGCGACAAGCGGGATTTGACCCGGCTGATCAGTTCCGGGGCGGATTTGAAACTGCGCGATATCGTCCTGTCGGATCCCGCCGTAATCGGCACCGGCCAGAGTGTCTGGCTGGTCGCGTCCGACGAGGTAGACCAGTTCACCAAAGGTGCTTACGACCGGGGGTCTCCGGAAGCGGACCGACCGTTCAAGGACAAGGAAATCGCCTGGTTCGACAAGCTGGTCGAGGCCGGTGCACTGGAACGAAAATTCAACTTCCCGTTCTTTACGTCCGGCACATCGCGCGAACCCGAACTGGCGGGCATATGGGGGGCCATCGTCGGATCATTCTGGACGATGTTGGTGACGCTGTTGCTTAGCTTTCCCGTCGGGGTATCTGCAGCGATCTATCTTCAGGAATTCGCGCCCAAGAATCGCTGGACGGACCTGATCGAAGTCAACATCAACAACCTGGCGGCGGTTCCGTCGATCGTGTTCGGTCTCCTGGGCCTGGCGGTGTTTCTCAATTTCTTCGGTCTGCCTCGATCGGCGCCGCTGGTCGGCGGGATGGTGCTTGCGCTGATGACGTTGCCGACGATCATCATCGCGACCCGGGCCGCGCTGGGCGCCATCCCCCCGTCCATCCGCGAAGCGGCCCTGGGTGTGGGGGCATCCAGGCAGCAAATGGTGCTGCATCATGTATTGCCCCTGGCGCTGCCAGGCATCCTGACGGGAACGATCATCGGGATGGCGCGTGCGCTGGGCGAAACGGCGCCGCTTCTGATGATCGGCATGGTCGCGTTTATCGTCGACGTGCCGGACGGACCGATGACGCCGTCCACCGTATTGCCGGTTCAGATATTCCTGTGGAGCGATCTGCCGGAACGGGCGTTCGTCGAACGGACGAGCGCCGCCATTCTGGTGCTGCTGGCATTTCTGATCGCGATGAACGCGATCGCGATTTTTCTGCGCAAGAAATTCGAACGCCGCTGGTAGCGGAGAGGAAAAGGGACCTTATGGATCAGGTAGTTGCAAATTCCGCTGCGGAAGAACAGGAACCCGCGCCGGCGTCGAAGATCAGCGCCCAGGGCGTGGATGTCTCCTATAGCGGAAAACAGGCACTTTTCAGCGTCGATCTCGAGATACCGGAAAACCGGGTAACGGCGCTGATCGGCCCGTCCGGCTGCGGTAAATCGACGTTTCTGCGCTGCATCAACCGTATGAACGATGTGATCGAAGGCTGCACGGTTGAAGGCAAAATCACGATGGACGGTCAGGATATCTACGACCCCGACCTGGACGTCGTACAGCTTCGCGCCCGCGTCGGTATGGTGTTCCAGAAACCCAATCCGTTCCCGAAATCGATTTACGACAACGTCGCCTACGGCGCGCGCATTCACGGAATGAATGAGTCAAAATCCGATCTGGACGAGATCGTCATGACCAGTCTGGAAAAGGCCGGTCTTCTGGAGGAAGTCAAAGACCGACTTGAAGAACCGGGCACAGGTCTGTCGGGCGGCCAGCAGCAACGGCTGTGTATTGCGCGCGCCATCGCCGTCAGCCCCGAAATCATCCTGATGGACGAGCCGTGCTCCGCCCTGGACCCCATCGCCACTGCCCGTATCGAGGAACTGATCGAAAATCTGCGCGAACGCTATACCATCGTTATCGTGACGCATTCGATGCAGCAGGCAGCACGCGTATCGCAGCGCACCGCGTTCTTTCATCTCGGCAATCTGGTAGAGGTGGACGATACGGAACAGATGTTCACCAATCCCAGCGACGAACGCACGCAGGGTTACATCACCGGCCGTTACGGCTGAGCCGGCAACCAGGAGACCTTCGTAAATGGCTTCGAATCCCCAGTCCGGCGACCATATCGTCAGATCTTACGACGAAGAACTCGCCCAGCTGAACAACGACATCATCAAAATGGGCGGTCTGACCGAAACGCAGATCGCGCGATCGATAGAATGCGTCGTCAAACGCGATCCCGATCTGGCGATGCAGGTGATCGCCGACGACGAACGGGTCGACGAGCTGAACTATGAAATCGATATCCAGACGACCCGCCTGCTCGCCCTGCGCCAGCCGATGGCGCTGGATCTTCGACATATCGTGGCGGCACTGAAAATATCGGCGGATCTGGAACGCATCGCGGATTATGCGGCCAATATCGCCAAACGCGCGATCACCCTGTCGAGCGCGGCGCCCGTGGCCCCTGTCCATTCTATCCCGCGTATGAGCCGCATGGCTCAGCAGATGATTAATGACGTGCTGGATGCCTATATCGCCCGCGACGTCGACAAGGCGGTCGCGGTCTGGCAGGCGGACGAGACACTCGACAATATGTATACGAGCCTGTTTCGCGAGGCCCTGACCTACATGATAGAGGACCCGCGCAGCATTTCGATCTGCACGCATCTTCTGTTCATCGCCAAAAATCTCGAGCGCATCGGCGACCATGTGACGAATATCTCGGAAACCATATACTTTCTGGTGCATGGGGACAGAATGCGCGAATCGCGCCCCAAGGGGGGCGATGCGAACAATCTCAACCTGTCGACCGCCGACGCCGATAACGGAGACGCGAAGGAATGACGCCGTCCATCCTCGTCGTCGAGGACGAAGCCGCCCTCGTCGAACTGCTTAGATACAATCTTGAACGCGCTGGCTACGAAGTCATTGCGACCGCAAGCGGCGAAGAAGCCCTGATGATCGTCGAGGAACGCCATATCGACCTGATGCTGCTCGACTGGATGCTGCCGCATATGTCGGGCATCGAGGTGTGCCGGCAGGTCCGGCGTCGTCCCGAGAGCAGGAACCTGCCGATCATCATGCTGACCGCCCGGGGCGAACAGACCGACCGGGTCCGGGGACTCGAAACAGGCGCCGACGATTACGTCACCAAACCTTTTGCCCCCGACGAACTTATCGCCCGTATTCAGGCCGTGATGCGCCGGGCGCGTCCCGCCCTCGCGGAAGAACGGCTCGTATACGCAGACATCGAAATGAACCTTGTGGAGCACAAGGTTATTCGCGGCGAACGGTCCGTGGTTCTCGGCCCGACCGAATTCCGCCTGCTGCGGCATTTTCTCGAAAACCCCGGGCGGGTTTTCTCGCGCGATCAGCTGATCGATTCCGTCTGGGGGCACAGCATCTTCATCGATTCCCGCACCGTCGACGTCCATATCCGCCGCCTGCGCAAAGCGCTGAACGGTGAAGGCGACCAGGACGTCATCCGCACCGTGCGGTCCGCCGGATATGCGCTGGATGCGGAGGCCGCGACCGTTTAGGGCGTTTCATGCTTGGTCGGAACCGATCCTGATCCGTGCAAAGGGAAACCGATCTGGCTACGGCCCGTGTCAGGTAAACATGCCTTTAAGCATGAAAAAGAACGCCGCCGACAGAATGCCGCCGGCGGGCAACGTCACCACCCAGGAGACGAAAATACTGCCGATCACCCGGAGATCGAGCGCAGCGATCCCCCGGGCGAGACCGACCCCCATCACGGCACCCACCGCGATGTGGGTTGTTGACACCGGCATCGCTGTCCGCGACGCGATAACGACCGTGAGCGCTGCGGCAACCGTGGCACAGAATCCGCTGGTCGGCGTCAGGGCGGTAATCCTGCTTCCGATCGTGCGCATGACCCGGTAACCATACGTCGCCAAGCCGAGCACGATACCGGCACCGCCCAATACCAGAATCCAGAATGGCATCGCCAGTTTCTGGGTGACTTCGCCGCCCGACTGAATCAGACCGTAGATCGCCGCCAGGGGGCCGACACCGTTAGCCACATCATTGGAGCCATGGGCGAATGCCATCGCACAGGCGGTGAAAATGATCATCGGCGCGAACACCCGTTCAACGCCGGCAAAATGCTCGCTGCGGTCAATCTCGGCATGCACCGTCACCCTGTTGACGGCGCGCTTGCCGATAAGGGCCGTTACCAGACCGATCAGGGCAGCGACACCGGCGCTCTCATACCCGTTCAGATCGACGTTGAGATGTTTGAGCCCCTTGAAAATCGTGACCAATGAAATCGTGAAGCCGACCAGAAACAGATAGTAAGGCGCATAGCGAACCGCGCTGGAAAACGGATTTTCCGATTTCAGAATAAGACGCTGGATGCTGAGCATCAGAAGGAAGGCGAATCCGCCGCCCAGCACCGGCGACACAATCCAGCTCGCGACGATCTGCGTGATCTTGCCCCAGCTCACAGCGTCGATCCCGATACCGGCCACCGCAAAGCCGACGATGGCGCCCACGATCGAATGCGTCGTCGACACTGGCCAGCCGCGGAACGAGGCGAGAGCCAGCCAGCACCCTGCAGCGAGCAGCGCGGCGAGCATGCCGAAGATCAGCAGTTCGGGCCGGTCCGCAATCTGGGACGGATCGATAATGCCCTTGCGTATTGTTCGGGTGACACTCCCACCTGCAACGCTTGCCCCGGCAAATTCGAAAACGGCAGCCACAATTATCGCCGTTTTCACCGTGATCGCGCCGGACCCGACCGACGTACCAAGCGCGTTTGCAACGTCGTTGGCGCCGATCCCCCATGTCATGAACACGCCGAATATCATGCCGAGAATCAGAAGGGTCGGCCCGTACTGGGTAATTACGTCCATTCGGCTCTTCGTTTTTGGTTATGTGGGATTTGCGAAACTGATCAGCGGGCAAGGAGCAGGCGGTGCCGATTGCCGGCGCGTTCGGCGAAGTTGGCCAGATCGCCCACCCAGTGAATGACACGGTCCCACATGACCGTGGAAACAGCGCCGATGTCCTCTTCATGCTTGAAAAGCAGTTTCATCAGGCTGACGGCGTGCTTGTCGGTATCGGTTTCTATCTTGTTGAGTTCGTCGATCATGTACATGACCTTTTCAGCTTCTGCGCCGCGGAAGCCAGTGCCCACCAGTTCGTCCATCTCTTCCATGATCTTGCCCAGCTGGTTGCAAGCATCGACGCAGCGTCGCGTCAGCGTCATCAGGGGGTCGTGCATCAGCTCCGGAAGTTTCATGTTGCGAACGACCATCATACCCGCGATGTCCTGGGCGGTATCCGCGATGGAATCCTGAAGATCGAGAATGACCAGAAGCTCGCGGCGATCGACCGGCAAAAACATGGTTTTCGGCAGGTGAGAGCGCAACTCGTTCTTGATATCGTCGGCTTCGTTTTCGAGCGTATAAATCCGATCGCGCATTTCTTCGACTTTCGCCGCATCGTCCTTTTGGGCGGCGATCAGGAGGTCCGGGACGTGATTTGCGCATTCCTGCACGGCCCGGAAGTGTTCCTGAAGGGGTTTGAACGGCGATTGTCCGAACAACTGCATGAGGGGATTTTTAATGACCACGTCGCGACCTCCGATGGATATGTGGCCCAGTCAGCATATTGAAGTCCGTCATTCAACGGGTTTCTGACAAGTTATCCCCAGACCGGATCGCGGCGCGATAGGCCGCCGCCGTTTCGTCGCCGAAACAACAGAAGAACACCCGCGAAATCGATGGCGCTTTTTCGATGCCCTCCCGAACCGCATGGACGGCAATTTCGGCGGCGGAATACGCGGGAAACCCGTAGACGCCGGTCGAAATTGCCGGGAAGGCGATGCAGGCAACATCCAGCCCGTCCGCGAGCTCCAGAGAACGCCGATAGCAACTCGCCAGCAATTCGTTTTCGCTGTTCCCGCCGCCGCGCCAGAACGGGCCGACCGTATGGATCACGTACCGCGCTGTCAGATCGTGGCCGCCGGTCACCTTCGCATCTCCGGTATCGCAGCCGCCGAGCTTCCTGCATTCCTCCAGCAGCCCCGGCCCGGCCGCCCGGTGGATCGCCCCGTCGACTCCGCCACCGCCGAGCAGAGTCGTGTTGGCCGCGTTGACGATGGCATCGACCGTGAGGGTCGTAATATCGGCTTCGACGATTTCAAGGCGCGCGTTCATCCTAAATTTCCCAGCGTCAGCCGCGCCGTTCGATTTCCGGCATCAGCCGCACCAGCAGCCACAGCAGGAGGATCGCCGGGATCGACATCGCCGCCACACCGCT
>Ga0181578_10001499_pt1 | contig 22487 bp, 22 predicted proteins | sample 071ome_21_FD_148659 | JGI IMG/M metagenome (GOLD analysis project Ga0181578, IMG submission 148659) | Coastal salt marsh microbial communities from the Groves Creek Marsh, Skidaway Island, Georgia - 071401CT metaG (spades assembly) | ecosystem: Environmental > Aquatic > Marine > Intertidal zone... | reverse complement strand
GCGATTTCGAAGCCGATGAACGGGATCGAGTTGGTCCGGAAGGTTCGGAATTCAGACGACAGTTTCAATCAGTATGTGCCTATCATCATGCTGTCGGGATATGCCGACATCGATCGCATAACCGAGGTGCGCGATACAGGCGTCAATGAATTCATGGCCAAGCCGATTTCCGGCGCTGCGCTCTACAAGCGCTTCCTCTCGATCATTGAGCACCCGCGTCCTTTCGTGCGAACCAGATCGTATTTCGGACCGGATCGCCGACGGCAGAAGCTCGGTCCGCCAAAGGGTCGGCCGGAGCGGCGGAAGGATGAACGTAAGGAAAATAAGAGCAGGGCGCCCTTGGTTACTCTGCCGAAAGCGACGCTTTCTTCCTGATTCCGGCATTCCGCCAGAATGTCATCTGGAGGGTCCGGGGGTGAACTGACGGGCTGTTCCGTTTAATCTTCGAATTATGAAGAGGACCTTCTCAAACGATGTTTTGCTCTCGTGACCGTACATCTCGTTAAAATCGCGGTGGGTATCGAAAGTCTTGAGCATCTGCGAGAGATTCAGGCGCAACGGATCGGCGCGGGAAACGGAAAGTTGCGCCATATGACGCGCAACAGGCCTCGCCGGGAGGATGAAGTCCTCGACGGCGGGTGCATTTACTGGATCATCAAAGGATATATCCGCGCGCGTCAGCGGATAATCTGTTTCGAAGATGCGGTGGGGCGCAACGGACGCAAACGCTGCGCGCTTGTTCTCGACCCCGAACTTGAACGGACGGCCCTCATGCCGCACCGGCCGATACAGGGCTGGCGTTATATGGAGGCCGAAGCCGCCCCTGCGGTCGCGGAGGAGTGGGATACGGAGGCGGAAGAAACCCTGCCGGAGGGTATGGCGGAAGAGCTGCGGTCGCTGGGTTTGCTATGACGGCAAAAAAATCATTGGCGTATAGGAAGGTATGAGATTTAATGCCCTCACACAAATTGTCTTCCAATCGATTGCATGGCTGAAAAAATTCTCATAGCCGGGGCCGGGATCGGCGGGCTTGCGACGGCGTCGTGCCTGATGAAGGCTGGCTACGATGTCGAAATGTATGAGCAGGCGCCGGAATTGACGGAGGTGGGCGCGGGCATTCAGCTTGCTGCCAACGCGATGCATGTGCTGAACGATATCGGGCTTGGGCCGGCATTATCGAAAACCGGGGTCCGGCCGGGCGCCTATGTTTTCCGCTTGCACGATACGGGGGAGGAGATAGCCCGTTTTGCCCTGTCGGATGAGCATGAGGCAATGCACGGGGCACCTTATTACCAGGCGCACCGCTCCGACCTGCTCGATCTTCTGGTGGCGAAGGCGCGGGAGTTCAAGCCTGACGTCATTAATCTGAACAGCACGGTTACGGGGTTCGAGGAAGACGATGACGGTGTCACGCTTCTGCTGGCGGATGGCAGGCGACCGCGCGGCGATATCCTGATTGGCGCGGACGGGCTTAAATCCGTCATCCGGGCACAGATCGCCGGGCGGGCGGCGAGGGCGGATTATACCGGCGATGCCGCGTGGCGGATCGTGGTGCCGGTCGAAAAACTGCCGAAGGATTTTCTGGAGCCCGTGATGTCTGTCTTTATGGGGCCGCACCGGCATGTCGTCTGCTATTACTTGCGGCGGGGAAAGCTGCTCAATTTTGTAGGTTGTGTTGAAACCGAGGAAGTTTCGGAAGAAAGCTGGACAGCGAAATTTTCCTGGGAGAAGCTGAAGTCGGATTTCGAGGGTTGGCACCCGGCGATCCAGAGCGTGATCGATGCCGCCGACCGGGATGCCTGTTTTCGCTGGTCGCTTCATTACCGCAACGCCAGCACCGTCTGGAATACCAGACGCGTCACCATCATGGGTGACGCAGCGCACCCGACGCTGCCCTATCTCGCCCAGGGGGCCTGCATGGCGATCGAGGACGGCGCAGTGCTGACCCGCGCGCTAGGGATGAAGGACGATCCGGCGGAAGCGCTCGATCTTTTTGTCCGCAACCGGATCGACCGGACGACGCGGATTGTCGAGCAGTCGACCTATAATCGCGAGTTGTTCCATCTGCCGAGCGAAGATGAGATCCGCGCTCGTTTCGCCAATCGGGACGAAGGCAAGGATCGCAATACCTGGCTATACTCCTACAACGCCCTGACCGTGCCGCTGGAGTAGGGAAGACCTGCTTCTCCTTCTTTGATGCACTGGCTTGCTCCCCAGGGGAAGCGGCGCTAGCGTGCCCCATCCAATTCGAACAGATCCGGGAGGTAACAATGGCGACGGCTTTATTTGAGCTGGTGGAAGAAGAATCGCTGCGTGGCAAGGTCAGCGAGGCGGAATGGAATGCGCGGGTCGAATTTGCCGCGGCCTTCCGGATTGCGGTGTCGAAAGGCTGGAACAAATCGACGGCCAATCACATGACGTCACGGCTGCCCGATCAGCCCGATTATTTTCTGATGAATGCCGCCGATTTTGCGTGGGATGAAATTACCGCGTCCAATCTCCTGAAGCTGGATCACAGCGGTACGGTTGTCAGCGATACCGACCGCCGTCCGCGCCCCGCAGGATTGAACTTCCATACCGCGATCCAGCGCGAAATGCCGCATGTCGCCTGCACCATCCATTGCCATCCCGGCGCAGGCGTCGTGGTCTCGGCCTGGGAGGAGGGGCTTCAGTTTTTCGATCAGGGATCCTGCGGCGTCTACGGGCAGGTCAGCTATCACGATTTCGAAGGGCTGGCGCAGGAGGCGGACGAAGCGCCCCGCATCCTTGCCGATCTGGGCGACAAATACACCATGATCATGCGCAATCACGGCCTGCTGAGCGTTGGGCGCACGGTGGCGGAGGCGATGGCCTATATGGATAGGCTGGTAAATGCTTGCGCCGCACAGGAACGTATTCTGGCGACGAGTCATGCGACACCGCGTCCATTGTCCAGGGAGGTCTGTGAATTCACTGTGTCGCAGATGGCGGGACGGGCGCAGAACCAGCCGATCGGCGACGTGGAATTCAATGCCTGCGTCCGGCGCGAGCTGCGTAACGACCCTTCCTTTGCGAACTGACCGTCCGCTCATGTCGATCGACCCCGTCCTTGCCGAGCAGACAGCTCGCTATCTGATGGTCGTACTTTAACTCCGAACGGCGATCAGCAATTCGAGCATGAAGGTCAAGCAACACTAGGACCGCATTGCGGCCGCCGGTATTCCCGCGCTGGCGCAATGGTGTGGTTCGGCTTCGCGCTGCAATATGCTGGTTTGCTGATCCTGCTGTTCGGCTGGCACAGGCAGGCCGGCGCGGCGCTGCCGATCGTCTTCACCGTCGCGGAAACGGCGATCTTCCACTGCTGGTGGCTGGTGACAGACGATCCGCTTCGCCGCTGCATCCATCTTGAGAACTGCGCGCTTCGTTTTTCAATGGGCGAACGGAAATACTCCAAAAAGCTATTGCGATTATCGGACCCGTCAACAAAGCGGGAATAACTAGAGTGCCCTCTCGGCTTAGGTATGAAAACAGCAATGTGAGGAAGGGCGCGAGTGGAAGCATCGCAACGAACGCCCATAAAACATATGGCGTAAGGTCTGACCGCTTTTTTCTGATCTTTAGGTGAATGGGAAGGCCGATAAAATATGCAAACGGGTAGACGAGTAAAGCAAGAGCGCCAAACCGCCATAAAAAATCTGAATCGTTATTGGGGGTTGATGGGCCGAGTTGACTCAAACAGGTAAGAAAAAAAGCACCGAGCGGTGGAGCCAGTAACAAACCGAATTCAATACGATTTTTGACAAAGAAAGAACGTCGCATTCCCGCGTCTTACTAAAGACGTATCTCGCCGAGATACACGCTCTCCTCCAACGTCACATCGACCGTCTTTTCCGCATGGCCGTCGGCGGCAATCGTCACTGTGTAATCTCCGCTGTTCTCTTCCAGCCGGTCGAATTTGAAATCGCCATAAACGTTGGTCGTCGCTTCGGCAACGGCCGCGCCGTTTTTCGATAGCGTGACCTTCGCGCCTTCGACGCAATCAACCACGCCGTTGGCCTCAGCCGATACGCTGCCGCCGATGAAGGCTGTGCTGTAGCGCCAAAGGTTTTTGTACCAGACGCGTGGTCTTGTGCCGTGTTCGGGGTTGAGGACTTCGAGCCCTTCCGCCTTGGCCCTCTGGGCCATGACGTCGTCTTCCTCGCACACGACCTGCATCGCGGCGGTCGGGCAGGCCTGCGAACCCCGCGTCCTGGTCCAGCCCTGATCGATCAGATGGGCCTCGAACGGCCAGGCCTGGGGGATGTCGAGTTCGTCGTTCCACCAGATATGGCCATAGGGGCAGCTGTCGACGAGGTCCTTGCGGCCCTTCGATTTCTCCGGGTCGATCAGGACGATGCCGTCCTGGCGCTGGGTGATCTCGCCATTCGTCGCCGCCTTGACGCAGGGGGCGTCGGCGCAGTGGTTGCACATGGTTGGCACGTAAGCCAGATCGACGAACGGGATCTGGCCGCGTTCCTTCTGCAGGATTTTGATCCACTGGTGCCCGTGCCGCGGCATCGGGGCGGAATACTTGCACCAGTCATTGCCGACATATTCGTCCATCGTTGCCAGCGTGCAGAGGTTGCAGTTGGTGCATTCGGCCACGTCGATGACCACGTTCCATTTCTTCGACATCGTCCTGCGCCCTTACTCTGCCGGAACCGGAACGGGCTCTGCCGCTGCCGGTTTCGCCTCGGAATATGCTTCCGAGATGTATTCTGTGCGCCCGTCCCATTTGACGATTTCCACCAGCGCGTTCGCGCCGGCCAAAGAATGGGTGGTCTTCGTCTGCGTGCGGTGCGGTGTAAGCTGGTTAAGGCAGCCGCCGCGGTCGACCGACTTGCCCGGTTCGCCCATCGGTTCGTAAAGCGCTGCGGATTCGAAACCGTGGCACACGCCGCGTGGTAGGCGCTGGGTCGGCAACACGGCGCAGATCACTGCGCCGCGATCGTTATGAACCATGACGAGGTCGTGCTTTTCAAGCCCGCGATCCCGGGCATCTTCCGAATTCATACGGATAATCCAGTAATACCAGCCGTCGACCTGAACGCGATGGTCCTCGATATTGAGCAGGAAGCTGTCCTTGCCGTCGCCCTGGGTGTGGAAGGAGTAGCGCGAATGCGGGGTCAGCATCTGCAGCGGATATTTGCCGTACAGATCGCCCGAATGCGGTCCTTCCCAGGATGGCTCGTATTTGACGATGGGCGGGCGCTCCGGATCATGGAAGCGCTTGAGGCTATTGCATTCGAACTCCAGCTTGCCCGACTGGGTCTGGAGTCCCTTGAGGAATTCCTCGCTGTAATCGGAGGGCAGGGGGTGCGGTTCCGGCACGTCCTTCTTGCGGTTCTCCCAGAACCAGCGGAACGACACCGGCGCACGCAGCTTTTCCTTCTCCGCCGGCACGACGAAGTAGCCTTTCCTGAGGAAATCCTTCCAGGATATGTGCTGCGGCAGGTCGGACGCATCGAACATGCGCTTGACCCAGTCGATCTCGTTGATGCCTTCCGAGAAATAGTTGGCGAGGCCGAGCCGCTTGCTGAGTTCGTTGAATATCCAGTAATCCGATCTCGACTCGCCCATCGGCTTGATTGCCGGGGCCTGGAACACGATGACCCGGTGATTGAGCTGCTGCTGGCCGTGATGGCCGTATCCGCCAAGCCCGGCCCACTCGCTGATGTCGACGCGTTCGAAATTGGTGCAGGCGGGCAGGATGATGTCGGCGAACTTTGCCTCGCCCTCCCTCCAGATCGACTGGTTGACCACGAACTCCAGATTCTCGGACTGGTACATTTTTACCCATCGGTTGGTGTTGTTCATGGTCGCGAGGATCGAGCCGCCATACTTGTACAGCATCGAGACCTTCGCATGGCCGGGCGCGGGATACCCGAACTTTGCGAACTGGATTTCGATGGACTTGCCCACCCAGGGATAGCCTTCGGTCTTGCCGTCGATGATGGCCTCCGGCATGCCGATACGCGGAATCTTCTGGTTGGGCGTGTTCATCGTGGGGAGCTGCGGCATGCGCTGATAAAGCTCCACCGGCATGGCGGTGCCTTCGAGGTCGCCCGACATGCCGCCATCGGCATAGCCGGGGAAATAGAAGTTGAAGTCGATCGGGCAGCCCCATTGCAGGTTGCCCATATTGACGCCCGGCTTGCCAAGGCCCTGCATGGCGACGAGGCAGACCATGACACGGGCCCATTGGATTCCGGTCTGGTTACGGCAAGCGCCGCCATGGCCGTTGCCCCAGCCGCCCGGGGCCAGATAGACCCGCTTCCGGCCCCAGTCGCGCGCCAGCGCGCGGACGTCGCGGGCGGGAACGCCGGTTTCTTCTTCCTGCCATTCGGGCGTCTTGGCGACGCCGTCCTCTTCGCCCAGCAGGTAGGATTTCCATGCGTCGAACCCGACCGTATGGGTTTCCACAAATTCCTTGTCGTAGAGCCCTTCCTGAATCCAGACATAGGCGATGGCCATCGCCATCGCGACCGAGGTGGTCGGTTTCGGCGCGAACCACTTGCCGCCGAGGAACTGGGCAGACTGGTTGAAGTAGGGGTCGACATGGACAACGTCGATGCCGAGGTCCTTGTTCTTGAGCCATTGCCGCCGGACGGTACCTTCCTGGGCGCCGTAGGAGCCCGACGTGGTCTCAGGATCGGCCGACCAGAAAACGATCATGTCGCAGTTCTGCAGGCAGTCCTCAACCGTGCCGTAGGTTTCCGACTGGCCGACGCGCAGCGTGTGGCCCCAGTGATGTACCGCGCCCCAGTACCAGCCTTCCCAGCTGTCCGGGTTGTGATGCACCGGCGTGTGGCCGACCGCATTGCGGAACCGGTAAAGCGCCGACAGGTAGTAGCCAATATTGCCCCATGTATGGTGCGAGCCGTGGCTGACCGCCATAGCCCCCGGGCCGTGCTTGCTCTTGGTGCGCTTGATCTCGCTGGCGACGATGTCGAGCGCTTCGTCCCACGAGATGCGCTCATAGCCGGAGATGCCGCGGTTCTGCGTGTTGCGCTCGCCGTTCGGATCGAAATCGACCCGCTTCATCGGGTAAAGCAGCCGGTCCGGCGAATAGACGATGGACTTGGCATTCTGGCCGTGCGGCGCCAGCGTGGTGCGGCGCGGCGGGGTGAACTCCATGCCGCGCGCCTTGATCGTCCAGGGCTGGGGATCGGTTTCGTCGAAATCGATCGGAGTCATGCGGATGATCTTGTCGTCCTTGACGTCGACGAAGACCGGACCGCCATTGGTCATATTGACGGTCCGTGTCACGCCGTCGGGCATCTCCTTGCCCCATTTCCAGCGGATCGACTGGGTCATCATGATCGTCTGGGCGAACCAGTTCGTCAGGTCTTCGGGGCCTTCGACCGAAATGTTGAAATCCTTCTGAGCGTTGATCTGGTCGAGCCAGTTGATCGGCGGGCGCAGCAGCCTGGCGGCGATCTTCGCGTTCTTGAAGGCGAGTTTGATATCCGGTTCGCCATGCAGCCCGGCTTTCGACGAGACTTCGCCGTTGCTGAAGGTGAAGGTTCGGCCGACTTCCTCGTCCTTCGCCATGATCTGGGCGGTGAAGTTCCGCTCACCCAGCCGTTCGCGGAATTCTTGATATCGCGACGCTGTGAAGCGCAGCATCTTGTCGAGGCCGAAAAGAATGATCTGAAATTGCATGATATTTCCCCGGAAACCAGTGAGTCGTTATTTCGATGGAGGATACTGGAATCCCAACTATGCCGAAAGTCTGCCCGGGGAGGGCGACTGTTCTGTCTAGCGGTGTAACCGATGCGGCAGGTCGTCGGTTGGCGTGCAATCGTAGGCGACGGTCGTCAGGCAGGTCATCGAAAACTGGCCCACGGTCGCGATCAGGCTGACGAGTTCCTTTTCGTCGAACAGGCTGGAAGCATGATCGAACGTTTCCTGGCTGAGCTTGCGCTCGTTCAGCAGTTCGACGGTCAGATCGTAGGCCGCCTTTTCGCGCGGGTCGCTGAGTTCGGGCGTGCCGCCCGCATTGATCGTGTCGATGATCTCCTGTTCGAGGCCCATCTGAAGCGCGCCACGCGTCTGGATCGCCCAGGGATACTCTGCGCTCCAGAATCGACAGATCGCCATGATCGCGATCTGTCGTTCTCTCTTCGATAGCCCGCCCTGTCCGAGTGTCCTGGAAATATCCTGCGCGTTTCGCATCAATTTGGGATAACGGATATAGGCCCAGTATGGGCCGCCCAGCGGTCCGCCTTCTTCTTTCACCGTATCGTAGAGTGCGCCCTGTTCTTCGTTCATTTCGTCGCGCGAAAGCACGGGTATGCGTGTCATTGAATTCTCCCGGGTGCGGTTGCAATTTTTCAATTTTAAAGGTGCGTGGGCTGGCGCGATACAGCCGAACGGATAGAATTCGGGAAAAGCAGGGAGAAATTTGATGTTTCAGTACTGGACCGAAGACACGCGCGAATCCGTCGTCTTTTCCTTTCACCTCGTCTGGCTGTTTTACGAGGCGGTGCAGGGTGGAGCGGACACCAACGAGCTGTTTCAGGCAGCGCGTAAAATACGGTCCGGTAATTCTGAGGACTGGTACGAAGCATTCTCCGATCTTGGCGACCGGATCAAGGCAATTGGCGACGAGGCGGATGGGGCAGGGCACGATGTAACGGCGGGCCAGGCCTGGTGGCGTGCCTTCACCTATTACCGCTCCGCCGAACGCGTGCTGGCGGGTAAGGATCCGCGCAAGTTGCCGATGTACGAACGCTGCATCGAGAGCTTCTACAAGGGCATCGATCGCACACCGCATACCTATGAACGGATCGCGATCCCTTTCGACGGCAAAGATCTCGAAGGATTGTTCCTGCCGCCGCGAAGCGACCGGCGAGGGACTCCGCCGCCGGTGATCATCTTTCCGACCGGCGCCGACGCCCTGCCTGAAGAACAGCTTTTTCGGGGCGCCCAGGAAATGACGGCCCGGGGCGCGGCCGTTCTGCTGTTCAACGGGCCGGGGCAGGGAAGGTCGATCCGCGTGCTGGGTCTGCCGACCATTCCCGATTACGAACGCGTGTTCAGCGCGGCGGTCGACTATCTTGAAACGCGAAGTGATGTAGATCACGACCGGATCGGCCTGATCGGCGGCTCGATGGCGGGTTACTACGCGCCGCGCGCCGTCAGTTTCGAGCACCGCATCAAGGCCTGCGTTGTGTGGGGAGCGCTCTACGATGTCCTCAGGGATTTATACGAACCTTATCCACCGCTCCATGAACAGCTTCAGTGGATAACCGGTACGTCATCGGATGCGGAAGCACGCGATTACCTCTCTGATTTTAATCTGGAAGGAAAGCTGGCCGACGTTCAGTGTCCGATGCTGGTCACGCACGGTGCGCGGGATCACATGGTGCCTGCCGCCTCGGCCCAGCGACTGTTCGACGAATTGCCGGTCGCGGACAAGACGCTGCGTATCTATGGCGACGAGGTTGGCGGTTCAGGCCATTGCAGCGTCGACAACTGGACTCAGGTCGTCGCCTATCAGATCGACTGGGTGCTGGACAAGCTTGGTTAGCTAGTCTGCGGCTTCGGACTCCACGAGGGTCCAGATGCGCCAGATGGGACCCGGGTTGCCCATCAGCTCGGGCTGAATTTCGGCGATTTCGTCTTCCGACAATATGTCGAATTTGCCCATGGAGGCCGCAATCTGGGTTCTCTTGGCGTTGTCTTCCATGATGAAGACACCGGCTGTCATTTCTTCGATGCTAGGGCCGGTCACTACTATGCCATGCGCTCGAAGAAGCATCGCCCGGTGGTTGCCCAGGGTTTCTACCATGGCCTTGCCGCGCTCCTCGGTCTTAATAAGTCGGGCATCGGGATGGACCGGGATGCCGTCATGGAAGATCGAGGCCAGAAAATAGCTCGGTTTCAGGTCGTGCTCCGACATCGAAAAGCTGGTCGGATAATGGCAATGAAAGTGTGCGATAGCGCCGACATCGGGTCGTGCCTTGTATACTTCCGTATGGATCGGCAGTTCGCTCGGAAGCTTCGCGCTCCTACCGAACTGGTTTCCGTCCAGGTCGATTTCAACAAACTGGTCCGGTCGCGAATCCTGGGTCAGGTCGTGCGGCGTCATCAGGATGCGATCCGGATCGCTTGTCCGGGCGCTGATGTGACCGAAACCGTCAACAAAGCCGCGGCCAAAAAAGAACTTCCAGGCCTTGTTGAGTTTCTCCTGGAGAACGGGATTGGAGTCGACCATGTCTGACCTTTCCGGATCAGCCCTTGAGCAGGGCCTGAAGTTTGATGTCGGGATTTGATAGATCGTCTGCCGAAACCTGCTTGCCCGATTGCATCAGGCGTTTCGCCATGCGGATGTCGCGCGGGTTGTTGACCGAGATCGCGCCGTCGATCTTTCCATCTTTCAGGTAAAAGGTGATGAATTCGTTGGCCGCAATATCGCCGCGCGTCGCCAGCTGTTCCCAGCTTTCCGGCAGGCCGATCATCTGTATGTTTGCGTCGAACTGGTCCGACCAGAACCACGGGATTTCGGCATATTCTTCGCCCTGATCCGCCATCGCCTTGGCGGCGGCGCGTCCCTGGTTCTGCGCGTTCTCCCAGGATTCCAGGCGGATGCGCCGGCCAAGAAGCGAATTGGGGTGGTTGGTCAGGTCGCCGGCGGCGAAGATATCCGGATCCGATGTTCGTCCCTGCTCGTCAACCACCACGCCGTTGTCGATATCCAGACCCGCCTCCTCGGCGATTTCGCTGTTGGGAACGACGCCGATTCCGACGATGGCGAGCGTGCAGTCGACGGCCTCTCCGCCTTGCAGGACGGCTCCTGTAAGCCTTCCATTTTCGCCGGTCAGCTTTTCAACACCGGCGTTTAGTCTTACGTCGACGCCCTTGCCCTGATGGAAGGACAGGAGCCAGTCGCTGATCTCGGGGGGCACCGCGCGCCCGCAGAGGCGGTCGGCGACTTCGACGACAACCGCCTTGCAGTTCCGTTTGGATAGCGCGCCGGCGACTTCCAGTCCGATCCAGCCGCCGCCGATGATCAGCGCCGTCCCGCCGTCCGGGATGTCTTCCTGTATCGCCAGCGTGTCGGCAATGGTCCGTAGATAATGCACCCCGCCAAGATCTGCCCCTTCGATGGGCAGGAGGCGAGGACGCGTACCGGTTGCCAGCAGCAGTCGGTCATAGCCGATGGTCGTTCCGTCGGACAGCAGGACGTTCTTGTCCTTGGGGTCGATCGACTGGGCCGTGACGCCCAGCCGCATATCGATATTCCATTCGTCGTATTTTTCACGAGGCCAGAAATAGGCGTCGTCGACGCTGGTATCGCCGAGCATCGCGCTCTTCGACAAAGGAGGGCGTTCGTAGGGGATATAGTCTTCGTCCCCGATCAGGACGATCCTGCCCTCGAAACCGGCCTCGTCGCGCAGCGCGTAGATCGCCCAGGCGCCGGCCTGTCCGGCGCCGATAATGACGAAGGTGCGGTCATCGCTCATGCGTCTTTACTCGGACGCGACGCCGACGAGGACCCGTCCGTTTTCCACCTTCACGGGGAAGGTCTTGAGATCGACGCTGGCCGGCGCGGTCAGGGCCTTGCCGGTCTTGATGTCGAAGCAGGCGCCGTGCAGCGGGCATTCAATCTGGCCATCGTCGATGAACCCGTCCGCCATGGAGGCATAGGCGTGCGTGCAAAGATCGGCGGTCGCGTAGATTTCGCCATCAAGGTTGTAAAGCGCGATGTCGAGCTTGCCGACGGTTACCGCAATGGCTTCCTCGTCGCCGATATCGTCGGCGGCTGCTACGTCATGGAATTCGATATTGTCCGACATGATGTCCTTTCCCGTTATTCGGTTTCGATACCGACATAGACCGTGTCGTCCTCGATCTTGACCGGATAGGTCTTGAGATCGACGGTGGCGGGCGGATTGACCGCCTTGCCGGTCTTGATTTCAAAACATGCCGCGTGCAGCGGGCATTCGATCAGGTCGCCATCGACGAACCCGTCGGCGAGCCCGATATTTTCGTGCGTGCATATGCCATGCGTGGCGTAAAATTCACCCTCAACATTGTAGAGGGCGATTTCCTCGTCGCCGACCATGACGCTCATGACTTCTTCTTCGTTCAAATCGCCGGTCTTGGCGACCTCGTGATATTCGATATTGCTCATCTGGCTGCTGTTTTCCGAATTTTTCGTGTCAAAAAAGGCCGTTATGCAGGCCCTTCAATCGGCGCGGGATACTACACGCCGCATCCTCGCGCTGCAAACCTGTCAGGGATGCTCCTGCCGGTCAGCCGGCGACTGAGAACCCGGTGAATCCAAGCTCCTGTACCACGTTCCGGACGGACATACCCGGCGCCAGCGCTTCCGCTGCCGTGGCGCCGCCCGCCATTACGATCCAGCCCGCCTGAAGCGGTTCTCCCGCTTCGGAAGAAAGCCGGGCCGCTGCAGCGAGCGAACGGGCGGGGTGACCGAGAATGGCGGCCGACGAGCCGATCTGCGCGGGGCGTCCGTTGACTTCGAGAATCATGCCCAGATTACTCAGATCGGCGTCCAGATTCTGCCATGCGCCCAGCACATACCCGGACGACGAACAGTTATCGGCAACCACGTCGGCCCAGGAGAATTTGAACGCCTTGTAACGGCTGTCGATGATTTCGATAGCGGGCGCGATGGCCTCTACCGCCAGCATCGCCTCGGCGGCGCTGACATCGCCTTCCAACGGCGCGCCCAGCAGGAAGGCGACCTCCGGTTCGGCGCGCGGGTGAACGTAATGGGAAAGATCGATTTCGCCGCCGTCCTCGACCAGCATGCCGTTCGACAGACGGCCCCAGATCATGTCATCCACGCCCATCTGGATCATTTTGGCGCGACTGGTAAAGCCCATCTTCACGCCGGTCTGGGCTTCTCCGCGGGCGAGGCGGCGCTGAAACGCGGCGGCCTGGATTGCGTAGCCTTCCTCGACCGTGATCGGGGTCTTGTCGCTGATCTGCGGGATTGCCTTGGCGTTGCGGGCCGCGTCGTCAACGACTTTGGCGAGCTTGTTGATGTCTGTCATGAATTCAGGCTCCTGCCTCTTCGGATTTGCGCTCCTTGGCGAGATCGAGCGCCACGTCGACGATCATGTCTTCCTGTCCGCCGACCATGCGGCGCCTTCCCAGTTCGACCAGAATGTCGCGCGTATCGATGCCGTAGAGTTTCGATGCGTTTTCTGCGTGGCGCAGGAAGCTGGAATAGACGCCGGCATAACCGATCGACAGCGTTTCGCGGTCGATCCGGACCGGGCGGTCCTGCAACGGCCGAACGACATCCTCGGCGACATCCATCAGCCCGAACACGTCGCAGCCGTGATTGAGCCCCATCCTGTCGGCGACCGCGACGAAGACTTCAAGCGGCGCATTGCCGGCGCCCGCGCCCATGCCGGCAAGCGAACCGTCGATGCGCGATGCGCCGTGTTCGATGGCGACGAGGTTAAATGCGACGCCGAGCCCCAGATTGTTATGCGCATGCATGCCGGTCTGGGTTGCTGGATCGAGAATATCGTTCATCGCCTTGAACCGGTCGGCGACGCCGTCGAGGAGCAGGGCGCCTGCGCTGTCGGTGACGTAGATGCAGTTCGCGCCATAGCTCTCCATCAGCTTGGCCTGTTCGGCGAACGGCTTGGGCTCGTTCATGTGGGCCAGCATCAGCAGGCAGGCGACATCCATCCCGAGCTCGCGCGCGACCTCGATATGCTGCTTGGAGATATCGGCTTCGGTGCAGTGGGTAGCGACCCGGACCGACCGCGCGCCGGCGTTGTAGGCGTTCTTGAGGTCCCCGACCGTGCCGATGCCGGGCAGCAGAAGAACGGTAAGGACAGCGTTCTCGACGACGCTGGCTGCGGCTTCGATCCATTCGAGATCGGTATGGGTGCCGAACCCGTAATTGAACGACGTGCCGGCGAGCCCGTCGCCGTGCGTGACCTCGATCCCCGAGACGCCCGCCTTGTCGAGTGCACCGGCGATTTCCTTCACCTGCTCCGGAGTGTAGCTGTGGCGGATGGCGTGCATGCCATCGCGCAGCGTTGTGTCCTGAATGTAAAGCTTGCGGTTCGGATCCATGTCCATGGTCAGGCGGCCTTTCTGAGCTGTATCAGTCGCTCTGCTGTGGCGAGCGCGGCGGAGGTCATGATGTCGAGATTGCCGGCATAGTTTGGCAGATAATGCGCGGCGCCTTCGACCTCGATAAAGATCGTGGTCTTGAGCCCGACGAACTCTCCGAAGCCGGGTATCTTTAGCGGCGTGTTGTCGCCGATACGTTCGAACTGGACTTCCTGTTTCAGGCGGTAGCCCGGAACGTAATCCTGAATGTCGGCGACCTGTTTCTCGATGCTTTCACGAACTTTTTCGGGGTCGGCGTCGTCGCTCAGCGTATAAACGGTGTTGCGCATCATCACCGGCGGCTCTGCCGGGTTCAGCACGATAATCGCCTTGCCGCGCTCTGCGCCGCCGACTTCCTCGAGACCTTTGGCTGTGGTTTCGGTGAATTCGTCGATATTGGCGCGTGTACCGGGGCCTGCAGATTTCGAGGCGATGGAGGCGACGATTTCCGCATAGCGGACCTTGGCAACCTTGCCGACCGCCTCAACCATCGGAATGGTGGCCTGTCCGCCGCACGACACCATGTTGATGTTCGGCGCATCGACCAGTTTTTCGAGATTGACCACCGGAACGACATAGGGGCCGATCGCGGCGGGCGTCATATCGATCATGGTCTTGCCGTGCTCGCGGGCGATCTTGTCGTGATATTTGTGTGCGCCAGCGGACGTTGCGTCGAACAGGATTTCGATGTCCTTGAAGACGTCCATCTTCACCAGGCCGTCGATGCCCTCGCTGGTCGTCGCGACGCCCATCTTGTCAGCGCGGGCGAGACCGTCGGAGTCAGGGTCGATCCCGACAAGCGCGCCCATCTCGAGAATTTTCGAATTACGCATAACCTTGATCATAAGGTCGGTGCCGATATTGCCGGATCCGATGATCGCTACCTTGGTTTTTGCCATTGATTGTCGCTCCTACTCGGCGAACACGGCGCGAACCGATCCGAGACCGGAAATCCGGACCTCGACCACGTCGCCGTTCTTTACGGGCGCCATCGGGCCCAGCGCGCCGGTCATGATGGTGTCGCCCGCCATAAGCGGCATGCCGACCTCGACCATCTTGCGCGCCAGCCACAGCGCCGCATTCAACGGGTTGCCGAGGCAGGCGACGCCCGCGCCGATCGAAACCTGATCGCCGCCGTTCTCCATGACCATGCCGCACATGCGGAGGTCCAGATCGTGCAGACCGACCGGCTTGGTGCCGAGCACGTAGAGGCCGGAAGAGGCATTGTCGGCGATGGTGTCGAGAATGGTAATGTCCCAGTTGGCGATCCTGCTCCCGACCACTTCGATGGCGGGCAGGGCATAGGCGGTCGCGTTGATCAGATCGACCAGCGTGAGCTGTTCGTCGATCAGGTCGTCGTCGAGTACCAGTGCGATCTCGCCCTCGACCTTTGGCTGCATCAGGCGCGACGGTGCGATCTCGTCGCCGTCCACAACTTCCATATCGGCATAAAGGATCCCGTAATCGGGCTGGTCGACGCCGAGCTGGGTCTGAACCGACTTCGCGGTCAGCCCGATCTTGCGGCCCACCGGGCGGCGGCCTGCTTCGATCCAGGCGTCCGTATTGATCTGCTGAATCGCGTAGGCTGCATCCAGATCGCCCTTCTTGATCAGGTCGCGGATCGGTTTGCAGGGCTTGCCGCTATCGAGCGCCCGGCGGATGCGCTGGGCAGCTGTTTTTACGGGGTCGGCATTGGACGCTTTGCGGGCCATCCTGATTTCCTTCGCTGGTAGAGTCGGACGTTATATAGAACACCGTTCGGCTGATGAAAACCGCGGTTTTCGGCGAAAATCTATTCGGCTGCTGCCGCGACGTTGGTCTTGCCGATGCGGCAGCGCAACCCGCGGGAATCCACCGATCCTGTGACCGGGTCGCAGGGGCCGTCATAGCGCATTGCTGCGTTGATATTGACGTCGAAGGCGCCGAATTCCGGCCCTTCGCTTTCCGGATACCACCAGCCCATGCCTGTACGCAGGATTCCGGGCTGGATGTCATCCGTAATACGGACGCGTAGTCGGCATTTCCCGTCATGGCCGGCTGTTTCCACGACGATCCAGTCATCCTGCTCGAGCGCGTATGTCGACGCCGTATCGGGGTTAATCTGCACCCAGGGATCGTTCGATACCTTGCGCGCCCAGCCTTGGTCGCGAAACCGGGAATGGTGATAGGTCTTTTCCCTCGCGCCGGTGAGCAGGATCAACGGGTAGGCCTCCCGAATCTTCTCCTCGGCCATATCGGCGGTGGGCGGTACGTAATCGGGCAGCGGCTCCAGCCCCATCCCGGCAAGCCGTTCGGAATAGAGTTCGAGCTTGCCCGTTCCGGTCCTGAACCCCGCCTTGTCGAAATTTCCCAGCTCGTAGGGGAAGCTCGCATAACCCGTTTCGAGCAGTTCCGCCATGGAGATAGGCCCGTCGCCAAGCAGGAACTCGTTAAAAGCGCGCTTGCTCCCCCACGGGAAGAAACGGCGCGCTTCTGAAATCCCCTTCGCATCCAGCCGTTTGATAATGCCGAGCGCGATATCGAAATCGCTGCGCGCCTCGCCCATCGGTTCGTGCGCAGGCTGGATGACGCTGAGGCAGGGCGCGTTGGCCTCCAGCGAGACTTCCTCGTCTTCCAGACCCGTCGTCTTGGGAAGAACGATATCGGCGAGCGCCGCGGTCGGGTTCATCATGTGCGTGCCGACCGCGAGAAAATCGAGCGACTTCAGCGCCTCGACCGTCCGTCTTGTGTCGGGATAGGTGATGACAATATTGACGCCGGTAACGTACATCGCTCGGATGGGGTAGGGGGTTCCGGTCAGCGCGGCTTCGATCACACCCGGATTGTTGCAGGCGGTCTGCCAGCCTTCCGGTCCGGCCCAGAGGGGGAATTCGTCCGCGCCGATGGTCTGTTTCTCGACCTCCATTGGCAGGCGGAACTCCGGCTTGTGCAGCACCTCGATATAGTTGGTGAAGCCCGGAGGCCGCTTGCCGCGTCGGTTGCCGCCCTTGCGATCGAGATTGCCGCTGATCGCGACGAGGGCGTGGAAGGCGCGGAAAGTCTGTACCCCAGCGCTAAAGGCGTCGATACCATGCCCGGAGACGAAGCAGGACGGGCCGTCGGCATAAAATTCGGCGGCGCGTTCGAGGTCCGTGGCGGGGACACCGGTCAGTTCTTCCACACGCTGCGGCGTGTATGTCGAAGCGCGTTCCCTGAGCGCGTCGAATCCGTGACACCACTCATCGACGAATTTTTTATCGTAGCCGTCATGCTCGATCAGCCACCGGATCAACCCAAGTCCGATGGCGGCGTCGGTTCCCGGTTTCGGTTGAAGCCACAGATCGGCAATTCGCGCGGTCTGGGTCCGCGCCGGGTCGATGACGACGATCCTTGCGCCTTTTTTCTGCGCCCGTTTGAGCGCCAGCCATTGCGACGGGTCGGCGGCGGCCGGGTTGCGTCCCACCACCAGCGCGCAGTTCGTATTGTCGATGTCCTCGCCATTGCCGATGGCGAGTCCGGTAATTTTGTCCGACAGCCCCCGGCAACCGCCGCACAGATCCTGGTTCATCATCCAGTTGGGAGAGCCGAACGCACGCATCAGCAGCGCGAGCGATACGCCGCGGCTGAAATGCGCGTTGCTGACGGAGCCGCAAAGCGCCAGCGGTCCGTACTGTTCCCGAACTGCGAGCAGCCGGTCGGTCATCTCGTCGAGAGCGTCGTCCCAGGAAATGCGTTCCCACCGACCGCCGCCGCGCTCGCCGGTGCGGCGTTGCGGATAAAGAATGCGGTCTTCGTGGTAGGTGAGCTCCGGCAGGCCGCGCATTCCCTTGACGCAAAACGCACCGAGCGAGGCCGGATGATCCGGGTTGGGAACGATTTTCGTGACGCGGCCGTCCTCCACCGTTGCGAACGCGCCGCAATGGGTGCTGCATTCCCAGCAGGTCGTCGGGATGACCGTTTTGTTTTCCGTCATATTCGGATGATACTCCAGCCGCATTGCGTTCGCATCAGATCAGATCGACTGGCGGTTACGGAGGAAATTCGATGAAACTGGTTCGTTACGGGGACAAGGGAAGCGAGAAGCCGGGGCTAATCGATAGCGATGGCAAGCTGCGCGATTTGTCGGAAGAGGTACCGGACATCTCGCCGGAACTGCTGTCGCGGGATTCTCTCGACCGGCTGCGCGCTCTCGACCCGGCAACACTGCCGGAGGTCGGCGGCAACCCGCGTCTCGGCGTACCGGTGTCAGGCATTCCCAAGATCATGGCGGTCGGGCAGAACTACCTGACCCATATCCGCGAGATGGGCTATACGCCGCCCAGCGAGCCGGTGCTGTTCAACAAGGCCATCAGTTCGCTGACAGGTCCGTACGACCCGATCATCAAACCCAAGACCTCGACGGAACTCGACTACGAGGTGGAGCTTGCGTGCGTAATCGGCAGGCGTGCGCTCAACGTGTCGCCGGACGAAGCGCTCGATTATGTCGCGGGATATGCGTTGATGAATGACGGATCCGAGCGTCACTACCAGCGCAGTCGGGAAGGCGGCACTACCAAGGGCAAGAGCGCCGATACGCTCGGCCCTCTGGGCCCGTGGCTGGTGACGACGGACGAAGTCGGCGATCCGCAACAGCTCCGTATCTGGACGAAAATCAACGGTGAGCTGCGTCAGGACGGTCATACCTCCGACATGGTGTTCGGAATGGCGCAGATCGTGTCCTATATCAGCGAATTCATGTCGCTCAACCCGGGCGATGTAGTGACCACCGGTTCTCCGCACGGGGTCGCCGCCGGGTTCGATCCGCCCAGATGGCTCCAGCCGGGCGATCTCATCGAGATGGGAATAGACGGGCTCGGCGAGCAGCGTCACGAGGTCGTCGCTTATCCGGGGTAAGGAGCCTTAACCCGAGACCTCGAATATCGCCTCGATCTCCATGCAGAATCCGCGCGGTAGTTCGGCCATGCCGACGGCGCTGCGGGCGTGCTGGCCGATTTCCCGACCGAACAGCTCGTAATAGAGGTTCGAAGCGCCGTCGATGACGGCGAACTGACGGTCGAAGCCCGGAGCCGAATTCACCATCCCGAACACCTTTACGACACGGGTGATGCGGTCGAGCGAGCCGATCTGGTGTTTCACCGATGTCAGGATGGTCAGCGCGGTAGCCTCCGCCGATCTGACGGCCTCCTCTTCCGATACGTCGCCCCCGACCTTGCCGTGCACCACTACGCCGCAATCCTCGGGTGGAGGGTGTCCTGAACAGAACAGCAAATTTCCTGTCTGAACGCAGCCGGTTCGGTTTCTGTTGGGATAGACAAATGCCTGTGGGAGCGTATGCCCCATCTCGGCCAGTTTTTCTTCGATCCTGTACATGGGGTGAGGGTGAAACCCGGTTGGCACGGAGTCAAGGCAACAACCTTTCGCGACACGCTCTGCTGTCGTATGAAATTCGCGCAGCAATTCAGGAGAGAGATATGGCCGACAGTAACGGGCCGCTTTCGGGCATAACGGTGTTGGACCTCACGCGTATTCTCGCCGGCCCCTACAGTACGCAGATGCTCGGCGATCTCGGCGCCGATATCATCAAGATCGAGCGACCGGGCAGCGGCGACGACACGCGCCGCTTCGGCCCGCCCTTCCTCAAGGATGAAGATGGGAACGATACGGTTGAAAGCGCCTATTTCATGGGCGCTAACCGTAACAAGCGCTCGGTCGCCATCGATATCTCGAAGCCGGAAGGACAGGACATCATTCGGCGCATTGCCGCAAAATCGGATGTGGTGGTCGAAAACTTCAAGCGCGGCAACCTGGCGCGCTACGGGCTGGGCTACGAAGACCTGAAGCAGATGGTGCCGGGTCTTGTTTACTGCTCGATCACCGGGTTCGGTCAGACCGGGCCCTATGCCGACCGGCCGGGCTACGACCCGTTGATCCAGGCGATGGGCGGCATCATGAGCGTGACGGGCGAACCCGAGGGCGAGCCGATGAAGGCCGGCGTGCCGATCGCGGACATCATGGCTGGCATGTACGCCACCGTCGCCATCTGCGCCGCGCTGCGTTCTCGCGAGGTTACGGGGAAAGGGCAGTATATCGATATCGGCATGCTGGATACGCAGGCGGCGTGGCTGTCGATCCAGGCGATGAACTATCTCATTGGCGGTGCGAACCCGGCCCGGCTGGGTAATGGCCACCCCAATATCGTGCCCTACCAGGTATTCCAGACCGAGGACGGTCACATCATGCTGACCATTGGAAACGATTCCCAGTTCCAGCGGTTCTGCGAATTCGCGGAATGCCCGGAACTGGCGGCGGACGAACGGTTTGCTACCAACGGCGCACGGGTGACCAATCGGGACGGCCTGATCGAGCGGATGAAGCCCGTACTGGCATCCAGGCCGTCATCCTACTGGCTTGAAAACCTCGAACGCCTGACCATCGGCTGCGGCCCGATCAACACTGTCGATCAGCTGTTCGCCGATCCGCATGTCATCGATCGCGGCATGAAAATCGAGATGGCGCATGACGCGATCGGCGGCCGCAAGGTGCCGCTGGTGGCCAACCCGATACGGTTCTCGGATACCGAAGTGTCCTATCGCCACGCACCGCCGGTGCTGGGTGCGGATACAGACGCCGTTCTGGAAGAGGTTCTTGGGCTGGACGACAGCGAGCGATCGAAGCTGCGCGACACCGGTATAATCTAACCGATGACCGGATTGCCGCGTCGCGCCAGCACGTAGGGAACCGTTCCTGCAACCAGCCCCGTTACGGCCGCTACTGAAATCACGGCGACGAGCGGAGTCGGGGTGCCGTCAGCCGCGAACCCGTAGAGCTGGGTAAACAGCGCCGCGCCGAGCATCTGGCAGAACACGCCAATACCGGATGCGGTGCCGGCCAGCGGGCCTGCGAGTCGAATGGCGCCTGCCTGCGTATTGGGGAGCGCGAGTCCCTGCGCGAATGTCACCAGAAAACCCGAGAGGAAGATAGAAGGCGGGCTCAGGTGACCGGCCAGCGTAGCGGCGGTAAACCCGGCGACGGAAAGCGCCATCATGACGCTCCCCGCGAGTACCATGATCTCGATACTGACGCGCCCGCTGAGCTTGCTGGACAGCAGGTTTCCGAGCCAGTAGCCGGCAGGAAAGAGCATGAAATAGAGGCCGTACTCCGAAGCGGGCCGGTCTAGATATTCCCTCATCAGGACCGATGCGCCGGTCGCCATGGTGAAAAAGACGCCCGAGCAGAGACCGGATTGAAGGACCAGTGCCGTGAAACGGGCGTCGCGCAGAAGTCTGATATAACCGGACAGGATGGTTTGCGACCGATCTGGCGCATCGCCGGGCGGGCGCGTTTCGTAAAGCATGAAGAAGCTGAGAAGCCCGATCAGACCGCCGACTCCGGCTGCGAACCAGAGCACGCTGCGCCAGCCAAATCCGTCGACCAGAAACCCGCCGATAGGAGGCGCCACTAGTGGGCCTATGGCATAGGCCATCAGCAGGTAGGCGATGACTTTCACCAGGCCATCGGTCCCGAAGACGTCGCGGGCGATGGTGCGCGCGAGAGACAGTCCACATGCCCCGCCAGCGGCCTGGATCAGTCGTCCGGCGAGCATCGCCCAGATAGTGTCCGCTGTCGCTGCGATTGCACAACCGCCGACGAACAGGACGGTGCTGGCGAGCAGGACCGGCCGTCGGCCATAGCGGTCGGACAGGGTGCCATACACCAGAGTCAGGAAAGCCATGACGAAGAGCGGCATGCTGGCGGTAAGCTGTGCCAGCGAATCGTCGATGTCGAAGGCCTCCTTAACTGCCGGGAGAGCTGGAAAGTACAAATGAAGAGACAGGGGCCCCAGTGAGGTAATCAGGGCCAGCACCGTGACGAACAACCGGCCGGGACGTTTCTTCGGCCGGTTCGAAAACCCGCTCAATGGCCCCGGTCCCGCTCGACGGGCATGTAGCGGTGGTAGCGCAGCCCACGCAGCAATGCGTATTCCTCTTGCCTGCGATTGCCGCCCGACTCCCAGGCGCGGAAGAGCGGCTCGTCAGGCGAAAGGTCGGGATCGGACAGCGGGGCGCCCGCCAATTCGCGAAGGACTGCCGCGAGCTTCAGCCCGGTCAGGCCTTCGAATGCCGCCTTTCGGGGCGGGCCAACCAGCGGAATTTCTAGATCTTTGGGATCATGGATTTCGGGACAGCAGCGGATGTTCGGGGCCGGGAACGCTTCTGACAGCGCTTTCCGAGACGGATCGATAGGGGCGATGGACGATGAGATAAGAAATGCCATACCGGATTTATATCATGTTGTGCGCGGGCTGCCTTGCCGGTCGTCGGTGTCGTCGATTGCAACGAATGATGGCCGGAGGTGGCGAATTCCTCTATCTTAACGAT
>Ga0181578_10001492_pt1 | contig 22537 bp, 18 predicted proteins | sample 071ome_21_FD_148659 | JGI IMG/M metagenome (GOLD analysis project Ga0181578, IMG submission 148659) | Coastal salt marsh microbial communities from the Groves Creek Marsh, Skidaway Island, Georgia - 071401CT metaG (spades assembly) | ecosystem: Environmental > Aquatic > Marine > Intertidal zone... | reverse complement strand
GTGACATAACGCGCCGCGGCATCATCGCTCGTGCCACCGGGAATAACAGCGATGCCGTTGGCCAGCACTTCAGCGCGGTTCACCGCAATGCCCCCGATCGCGCCAATGATTGCCATGCTCCAGGCATCCACAATCGTGATGGTGCTGTCGTTCTGGTTGGCGACCCAGACCTTGCTGCCATCGGGCGCAATCGCAATCCCTTCCGCGCGGGCGCCGGTTGGTATCACCACGGTGTCTTCCATGACCTCCAGGTCAATGCGTGACAGCGTGCCGCTGCCACGGGCAGCCACAAAAGCGTATCGGTTGTCCGGCGTCACCCGCACCATGTGACTGTCGCGGCCGCCGGTGGCATAGGTGCGCACGATGGTGCCGTCGATCACATCCACCAGGGCAATGGCCTCACGCAGTTCCAGGGTGGTGATCACGTGACGGTTGTCATCCAGGAACACCATGCTGTGCGGGCGGCTGTTGGCGCCCATGTCGATGCGACGCACAATCTCTGCTGTCGCCACATCAATCACCACCAGGTGCCGGCCGGGATTGCTGCCGGTACCGTATTCACTGGTCACGGCCAGCTCCCCGTTCGGGGACGCGGCAATTTCATGGGGGATGGGCCCGGTAATGGCGAGGCGCGTGGCCTCACGCTGCGTGGGCAGGTCGTAAAAGGCAATACTGCTGTCGTCGCGATTCACCACCATCAGCGTGCCGGACAGGTCGACTTCGGCGGCCAGGGACAAGGAGCAAGGAACAAGGGATAAGGTGAGCAGGGCGATCAGGCGGAACATGTGAGCACCATGGGTTGTGTCTGTTGGTGAGTGAGACCGGAATATGGGGCTGAGCATAACGTACCTGGTTGGTTAGCCCAAATGGGGCTTTTCCGGGATGATGCTGGCTTGGGGTTAACTGAGCTCTTCTTCGGGGCTAAAGCCCCTCCCACACCGGTCAGGTTTTCACCTGTCTCTGGAGGCAGACTTGAACGCTGACGGTATAAATTCATGACCTGCCGGGGCTGGTTTGCCAGGAACGACCCTCAAATACCTGGCCGGTGTGGGAGGGGCTTTAGCCCCGAATGAAAAAGAAGGCGAACAAGAAGAGCCCCTTAGTACTGAAAACTCAGCAATGAGGCAGGGGATATCCAAGCCGCGGCCATCCCGCTACACTTGCCATCCGGATCCCGGGGATCCCCCATGTGTTTATTGCCAACTGAGAGAATTTTCCATGTCCATGTATTCCGCCTCCGTGCCCGTTATTACCCGCTTTCTGAACAACCTGTCCGTTATCCTGGAAAAAGGCGAGGCCTTTTGTGAAGAGAAGAACATTGAGGGCACCGTGCTGACCTCCGCGCGCCTGGCGCCGGATATGTTTCCGCTGGCCCGCCAGGTGATGATTGCCTGTGATGTGGCCAAGGGCTGTGGTGCCCGCCTGGCCGGCGTCGAGGCACCCAAGCACGAAGATGTCGAAGTGACTTTTGCAGAGTTGAAAGCCCGTATCGCCAAGACCGTAGCCTTTCTGGAGACGCTGGATGAAAGCAGTTTTGCAGGCAGCGAAAGCAAGGACATCAGTTTCAAGGCCGGCCCGTATGAGCTCAACTTCACCGGTGAAAGCTACCTGAACACGTTTGCCCTGCCGAACCTGTATTTCCATGTCACCACGACCTACAACATCCTGCGCCACAACGGCGTGGCCATCGGCAAGATGGATTTCCTGGGCAGTTAAGCGGGATTGATGGCCGTATCTAAAAAGGGAGCTGGTTGGCTCCCTTTTTTGTGCGCGACCGTTTTGACCCTGAACACTTTGTAGGTCGGCATAGGCCGCAGGCCGTTTGCCGACATTATCGACGGATTGCGCACCAGGAATTTAACGTGATGTTCAACAGCGCATGTCGGCAAACGCCGCGTTGCGGCTATGCCGACCTACGATAATTGCCGGATGACGGCGCTTGGCGCCTCTTCCGGCCTACGGCATGGATTAGGAGGGAGGGTCGCTATAGACGGCGCACCTTCATGCGTCGGCCCTTGATCTTGCCTTCTGACAAGACCTTCAAGGCCTTGCCGGCTATGGCCGTTTCCACTGCGACATAGGCCTGGAAATCAAACAGGTCGATCTTGCCGATCTGGTTGCCGGCCAGCACCTGGTTGGCGGTCAGGGCCCCCAGGATGTCGCCGGGGCGCAGCTTGTCCTTGCGACCGCTGTCGATGACCAGGGTCACCATGGGCGGTGTCGGCAGCGTGGTGTGGGTCGGGGTTGGCAACGAATCCATTCGTAACGCCTGGCCCAGCTGTTTCTCGATGGGTCCGAGCTTGGGCGCTTCGGAGGTGTGGAACAGGCTCAGCGCCAGGCCCTCGTTGCCGGCACGCCCGGTACGACCGATGCGATGCACATAGATTTCCGGGTCCGGCGACAGCTCGTAATTCACCACGGCACCAAGATCCTTGATGTCCAGACCGCGCGCGGCGACATCGGTGGCAATGAGGATGGGCACACTCTTGTTGGAAAACTGCACCAGCACGCGGTCGCGTTCTTTCTGTTCCAGGTCGCCATGCAGGGCCAGCGCCTGCAAGCCCTGGGCATTGAGGGCATCGGCCAGGTCCTGGCACTGCTGTTTGCGCCCGCAGAACACCACCGTGGATGGTGGCTGGAAGTGTTGCAGCAGTGCGATGAGCGCCGGGGTCTTCTCCCCTTTCTCAATTTCGTAGAACAGTTGCTTGATCACGGTAGTGTCGTGAAGGCTTTCTACCGTGACTTCGACAGGAGTGTTTTGCACCGAGGCACTGATGCTGAGGATTTCCGGCGGAAAAGTCGCCGAAAACAGCAGGGTCTGCCGCGCTGTCGGGGTATAACCGATGATGGCCAGGATGTCCTCGGAAAAGCCCATGTCCAGCATGCGGTCGGCTTCATCCAGCACCAGGGTTTGCACGCTGTCGAGTTTCAGGCTGCCCTTGCCGCAGTGTTTCAGGATGCGCCCCGGCGTGCCCACGGCAATATGCGGCGGAAATGCCAGCGACCCGAACTGCGGACCGATGGGGGTGCCCCCGCACAGCGTGAGAATTTTCACATTGGGCATGGCACGCGCCAGGCGGCGCAATTCCTTGCTCACCTGGTCGGCCAGCTCGCGCGTGGGACACAAGACCAGCGCCTGGGTGCTGAACTGGGTCGGATCGATTTTCTGCAGCAGCCCAATGCCAAAAGCAGCGGTTTTCCCGCTACCGGTTTTCGCCTGCGCCTTCACGTCCTGCCCTGCCATGATCAACGGCAGGCTGTGTGCCTGGACGGGGGTCATTTCGGCATAACCCAGCGAGTCGAGATTGGCGAGGAAATCGGGGCTCAGGGGCAGGCTGGAGAAGGCGGTGTTGGTCATAGTGACTGGCATGTGTGTGTTCGTTGAACGAGGCGCGCAAGGTAACGTGGTTGTCGCTGTGATACCAGCGATTTCCCTGAAATACAGGCGATATCAGGCTATTCGCGGCTGAAGCCGCTCCTACGCTGTTTTGTGTAGTAGGTCGGCATTACCCTCTGGGGCATAAAAGGCCGCAGGCCGTTTGCCGACAGCTCGCCTTTTATCAATCGCTAACAATGTCGGCAAACGCCGCTTTGCGGCTATGCCGACCTAAAGGTTGCCTGCCAATGCCGGATGACGGCACGGCGTTCCTCTTTCGGCCTACAACTTAATCCAGGTTGTTGAGGATGTCGGCGCCGATGGCGAAGCTGTTGATGCGCGCTTCGTGGTCGTAGCAGTGGCAGGTGAGGATGAGCTCGTCGGCCTGCGTGCGCTCCAGGAAGCGGGTGATAAAGGCCCGTGCTGAATCTTTTGTCCCCACCGCCGCTTCACACAGCACCTGTTCGGCCATGGCGATCTCTGCGGGGCTGGCGACATCATGCAGGTCGTCCGGTGGCGGCTCAATCGGGCCGGGCTGGCCGCGGCGCAGTTTGATGAAGCCCTGCATCATGCCGCGCTTGAGACGTTCACCGTCGGCCTGGGTATCACCGGCGAAAATATTGATGGCGGCCCCGCAATACGGCGCGCTGAGCTGCTCGCTGGGTTTGAACTGCTCGCGGTAGATCGCCAGTGCGTGATCGAGCGCATCCGGCGCAAAATGCGAGGCAAACAGGTAGGGCAGGCCCAGTGCGGCGGCCAGTTGGGCGCCAAACAGGCTGGAACCGAGAATCCACAAAGGCACTTTCAGACCCAGGCCTGGCACAGCTTTCACGCCGTTATACCCCTCATCGAAATACGCCTGAAGGATCTGCACGTCATGCGGAAAGGTGTCGTCCGCGCGCAGGTTTTCGCGGCGGATGGCATAGGCTGTCTTGCCATCGGTGCCCGGGGCACGCCCCAGGCCGAGATCAATGCGACCGGGATAGAGCGATTCCAGCGTACCGTAATGCTCGGCAATGATCAGCGGCGAATGGTTGGGCAGCATCACGCCTGCCGCGCCGACCCGAATGGTGTTGGTCCCTTCGGCCACGAATCCCAGCGCCACCGAAGTCGCGGCACTGGCGATGCCGGTCGAGTTGTGGTGTTCGGCCATCCAGTAACGCTTGTAACCCAAGCGCTCGGCATGCTGCGCCAGGTCGCGTGAGTTGTAGAGCGCATCGCGGGCAGTGCCGCCGGCGACGATGGGGGCGAGATCCAAAAGTGAAAAAGCTTTCAAATTTTTCAATGTGGTCAGGTCCTGCGAAAAAGTATCGGGGTAGGTTACCAGTCAGCAGGAACAAGGGACAAGGAGCAAGGTACAAGGAGAAAATTTCTGAAATGGGACTATCTTGAGATGAACAAGGTATTTCTGAATAGTATCAATATTGGTATCATAAATGGCTGATCTGAAGGCATTGGAAGCTTAGATGGCGAACAATCCGAAAGGTGTTCGTTATCGAGATCTGTGCAAGGTATGTGATGCATGGTTTGGCAAGCCTCGTCATGCTGCCAGCAGTCATCGCGTCTATCGAACACCCTGGGCTGGCGATCCGCGTATTAATATTCAGAATCATAGTGGCAAAGCGAAAACCTACCAGGTACGACAGGTACTCAAGGCAATTGCATTAATCAGGCAGGCAAATGGCAAAGACAACTGACAAATTTACCTATCGTGTTACCTGGTCCGAAGAGGACCAGGAGTATGTTGGCTTGTGTGCTGAGTTTCCGGCGCTGAGTTGGCTTGATATCTCGCAAGTGGATGCTCTGGCTGGTATTCGTAAGCTGGTGCGGCGCTGTGTATCTGATATGAATAAACAGGGAGAAGATGTACCAGAGCCCTTTTCGACCAGACAATTCAGCGGCAAATTCATGGTCCGTGTGCCGCCAGAAATGCACAGACAGCTGGCGATTCAGGCAGCCGAGTCTGGTGTTAGCTTGAATCGGCTGATAGCTAGCAAGCTGCATTGAGTATTTATACGGTTAATCGCCGGAAAAGGCGCGTTGCGCCTTTTCCGGCCTACGCTTAGCATGCAGGCCGTTTTAGGGAGACGCGTTGCGCGGTTATTGTCGGCAAACGCCGCTTTGCGGCTATGCCGACCTACGACATTCTCTATAACGGGTGTTAATCGGGGTTAGCGTGAAAATCGCACCATGCGATCACCCTGGAACGATCCCACGTAGACATTGCCGTCTACTTCTATCGCCACGGATACCCCATTGATCAAAGCGCGCCCACGGTTATCGAACACGCCGGTGATCGCACCATTGGCCGGGTTGATCACGACCACCTGAAAGCCCTGCAAACACGGATCATCGCTGTCAGCGGGGCAATTGCCGTTGACGCCTTTGACGCCGGCGGCCATCAGGCGGCCGTCAGGGGTCCAGGTGAGGTTGTCGGGCATGAAGCCCAGGTCTACCTGCAAAACTTCTTCCTGTGCCTGCAGGTCGTATTTGTGGAAATCACTGGTGGTCCAGCCGCTGATGTAGGCGTAGCGGCCGTCATCGGACACGAGCACACCGTTCGGATAACCGATTTCGGTACCGGGCAGCACCTGTTCGCCGTTGGCGGTGCTCCAGTGTGCGACATTGCCGGTGGGATCTCCGCTGAACACGTTATTGTCACCTTCGCGCATCAAAGCCTGCGGACGTGTCGCCACGAAACTGCCGTCAGGACGCGCTGATACGTCGTTGTAAGGCTCCTCCGCAAACACGCAGCCACGCCATGCCAGGCGCCAGGAATTGTCTTCAGGGAGCAGCTCGTACATCTCCATGGATTCCCGCACGTTGTGGTTCACCACGTAGAACTGCCATTCCCCACCGGTGCGCTGGGTCAGCGACAAGCCGTGCGGACTGACCTGGGTGCCTATGGAATCGGTACAGGCCGGATCACCCCAGCCGGACTGCGGGTCATCACTGATGGCCAGTTGGCTGAAGGCGCCGGTGCGCAGGTTGTACAGGTCGATCGGGTGATCGGTGCCGTTGCCGAACTTGGCGACAATTAGGTAGCGCCCGTCCGGTGTCACCTCAAAATCCTCGGGCGCCCGTGTATTGCAGATCATGTCGACATCGCCATCCGTGCCGCAGTCCAGCAGCGGTGGATTGAAGGCACCGGGTTGGGCGTGTGTGGGCAGTGCAAGCCAAGAGAGGATGATCAGGAGTGACAGTTTGTTGTTCATGATTCGGTTATCCGGTTAGTACAGTGTCTTAGTTTGTCGGCAAACGCCGCATGGCGGTTATGCCGACCTACTACAGGTCGGGTTCGTAAGTCGGCATAGAGAAGTGTTTGCCGACATGGCGCCATCAATGGTTATACAACTCCGACGTCACCACGCGCTCGTCCACGGTGATGGCGAAAAAGCCGCTGACGGCATAGGTATTCATCACGGCCACCATATCCATCACGCCTTTGTTGCCGAACTGATCGACAGCGGCGGCAAAAGTCGCTGAGTCCACACGCTTGTCACGATAGAGCTGGCGGCCCAGGTGAATAATGGTGGCATCGCGTTCGCTTAGGCCCTGCAGGGAACGGTTGTCACGGACCACGGCCAGTACCGATTCCGGTACACCAGCTTTCAGTGCAGAACGCTTGTGCGCATCCCACTCCAGCATGTAGTTGGTTTCACGACACGCAACCATGATTGCCAGTTCGCGCTCATAATCATCCAGTTCCCGGGTGGCCACGGCAGCGTTATGCAGATCAAGCAGGGCTTTGGCGACACCGGGATTATAGGCTGGCCAGGCAAGTGGGCCAGACACGCTGCCGTTAGGCAGCTGGCCTGGCAGCATGTCGAAGATGGCCTGGCCTTCAGCATCGAGATCGCGGCGTTTTACATACGGCAGACGCGCCATGGAATCGGCATGGATATCGTCGGGCAGCGCACGCTGCTGGGCCAGGACAGGAAAAGCGAAAGCGCCAGCGATGGACAGCGTCAGAGCGGCGATAAAAGCGGTGCGACGGGCATGTGGTCGCATGATGAACCCCCTTGGTTTGTTTTTTATTGTTATTGCCGGGGAGAATAGCATTCCCGATGAGCGGTTGCATATGTTGCTGTATGCAGGATCGGCAATGGTGACAAAAAGTGTCAAGTGATACAGCTGCAAGATGCAGGAGCGGCTTCCGCCGCGAAGAGCACTCAAGGCGTGACGGTGAAGGCCAGTCACCCATCCCCCAAACAAAAAGGCCCTGCAAGTGCAGGGCCTTCACGGAACAAGGACGTTTTACCAGCTGTAGCCAAACTCCACTTCAAACTGGTGCATCCTGATCTCGATCTGCTGGGTCGGATCAAACGGATTGGTGCCAGTGACTTTTTCTTCCGGGGCATACATCAGGCTCATGCTGTATTCACGACCACTGTCCAGAACGTGCGTGAAGCCAGTGGTGAAATGCTGCTTGATCACACCCGGTGCCAGCATGTTGAACAGTACCTGCGACGATTCAATCGGCTGCTGACCGTGGCTGTAACCGACACGGAAAGTCCAGTCGCTCAGGTTGGCCAGTTTCCACTGGTAGCCCAGCTTGTGCGTGGTCATGTCATCCCAGCCGAAGCCGGCGCCATTACCGCCGCCTAGGCAACCTGACAGGTTGGTGCCGCCGGCGCCGGCCGTCGGGCAGCTGAACAGGTTGGACAGCGGATTACCGACAGACGACACGCTGCTGAAGGACGTATGCTCGATGTCGTAATGCACTGAGTTGCCATTCGCCAGGCGCATGGATACGCCGCCACGAATACTTTCCGGCACATCAAAACCGCCTTGCTGAGCGAACAGGTCGCTGTAGTCGTCAAATTCCGACATTTCGATGCGGCTCTGGTAGCTCAGGCTGACGTTGATGGCGTCAGTGGCCTGCCAGATGAAGCCGAGTTTGAAGCCGGCACCAAAGGCATAGTCATGGGAGTTATTGGTCAGTGATGTTGGCATCACGGTACCGCCAGAGGAGGCAAAGGTTTCCGTGTACGGTGCAAAACTGCCCACGCCTTTGGCGCGAAATGCCTGTGCTGCCAGGACCGCGGCTACACCCCAGGACACATCGCCGTTCTTGCGGGAATAGGACAGGTCAGTGAACAGCTGCATCAGGTTAACGCCGGTATCGCCAAAGCCATAGGTGCCGGGCAGTGACATTACTGGGGCCGGACCGGGACCATCGGGATCAAACGTGGCTGAACCGGAGCGGTAATCTGTATTCATGCCGCCGCGGCCATAGAGGGAAAAGCCCAGGGCGCTGTCGTCAGTTTGGGCCCAGGTGCGCGCGACATACGGAATGGGAAACAGTTCGCTGTTGCTGTCGACGGAGCCGGCATCGATGGTGAAAGCACCGCCCTGACCGTTGGCCAGGCTGGTCGATGCGGTGTAGGCGCGGCGCGGTGAAAACAGGGACAAACCGGTTTCAAACTTGTCGCCCATGATCACGGCAGAGGCCGGGTTTACAGCAGTGGCAATGGCTTCTTCCGGCATGGCTGTGCCGGCACCGGCCATACCTTTGTTCTTGGTGCCTACGCCATGGGAAAAATAGCCGTTGGTGGCCAGGGTCAGGGGGCTGGCCCCGATGACAGCCAGCGCGATAGCGGCGCGAAGTGCAGAAATTCTGGTCATGATGATTCGTTCCTGAGAGTGGTATTCGTCATTTGCGATACTGCATAAACCTGCAAAAGCGCGGCATTCTAGCAGTTTTGGGGATGACTACAATAATACGGACGCTTCAGAGCACTGTATTTTTGGGTGGTCATGGAATTTTCGTGGCTAAAGCCGGTTCTGCCAGGAGTTCACAGGCTTATAGGTAAGCTGAACTCAGCATCTCCATAGGCACGCTGACATTTATCGTCAGTACGCCCAGGTGCCTGTTGCCCCACACACTTCCAATATCCTGGTAGTTATGGAAAGCTTGCCTGGTCTTGCATGCCGCGCCTGATGCGATGTCTTTCACGCTGCAGCAAAACGGGGAAATAACACGATAAGAACAACAGGATGTCTTTCCGGCAGAAAGACAGGGGATTCAATTCACGTGAGAGACTTATCATGAATACCTGGCAGCGTTGGACGCAGGCACCGCAAACGGCATTTCTGCGACGGGCACTTTTTCAGGTCCATCTCTGGTTGGGGATCAGCCTGGGACTTTATGTCCTGGTCATTGGTGTGAGTGGCAGTGCCATTCTGCTCAAGTCACCTTTCTACAATTGGTTTGAACCAAAAAACGTCAGTCCTTCACAAGGCACGGAGTTGTCTGAAGATGAGCAACGTGAGCGCATGGAGCAGGTCTATGCGGATTATCAGCTCGGTTTCACCATGTATTCGATGGAGCCGGAGAAAGCGACCTATATCGTGTTACAAAAAGATGGCGAATACATTCCGCACTATTTCAATCAATACACGGGTGAAGATCTTGGTCCTGCACGCCCCTGGCAGATCAAGGCTGTGGAGTGGGTTGCCGATGTGCATGCTGAGTTAATGCTTGGCAGGGAAGTCGGACGCAAGGTGAATGGTATCGGTGGTGCACTGTTTGTGTTGATGAGTCTGACAGGATTGTTGATCTGGTGGCAGGGTAAAAGAAGATGGTTGGAAGGCTTAATCATCAACCCGAAAAGCACACGCTCGATATGGTGGCAAACCCACAGTTTTTTCGGGTTTTGGGCACTTGTACTGATGTTGGCATGGGGAGTGTCAGGCTTTCAGTTGGGCTTTCCGCAACAGGTGAATGCACTGCTTGAATTCTTTGGTTTTGAAGCCTCGTTCGGACCATTACGCAGTGGTGTGTTGGGCTTTTTTCGTGACGTGCACTTTGCAAGACCTGGCAGTGCAAATTCATTCGTGCGTTGGTTGTGGATCATCGCAAGTTTTCTACCTGCACTGATGTTTGTGTCAGGTTTTATCATATGGTGGAAACGTGTAGTAATTCGCGCGTTCCGCAGTATGCGAACGCATTAAAAAAAATAGCCTCTTACGCTTGAAATTATCTGAATTAAGAATATGATTTCCCTCGTATCACATTGTAGTGATGCTTACCTTGGAGATTATCAATGAAGAAAAAAACCGCTGCTAAGAAAAAGCCGGCTGCCAAGAAGAAGGCACCAGCTAAGAAGAAGGTTGTAGCTGATAAAAAAGTTGCTGCCAAAAAAGCACCCAAGAAAGCTGCAAAGAAAAAAGTTGTAGCTAAAAAGAAACCAGCTGCCAAGAAGAAAGCAGCTGCAAAGAAAAAAGTAGCTGCCAAGAAGAAGCCAGCTGCTAAAAAGAAAAAGGCGAAAGCTGCCGCGAAGAAGTCAGTCGCTAAGAAGAAAGCTCCAGCCAAAAAGAAAGCTGCCAAGAAGAAAGTAGCTAAGAAGAAAGTCGCCAAGAAAGCTGTGGCGAAGAAAAAGGTAGCCAAGAAAAAAGTAGCGAAGAAGAAGGTTGCTAAAAAAGCGCCCAAGAAAGCTGCTGCCAAAAAGGCACCTAAAAAGAAAGCTGCTCCAAAGAAGGCGAAAAAGAAGTAAGCCTGGACACTTTCAAGTAGTAGCAGGAATTCATAAGCCGGGGCCCATCAAGGTCCCGGCTTTTTATTTTCTGGGCGAAGGGCTTTTTACTTTCCGGGCTAAAGGCTTTTTACTCTCTGGGCCGCAGACGCACGAATCTCCCGTCCAGGCCGGCCTCAAGTCGGCGCTGCTTCCCATAACTTCATATATTTCAATCGGTTAATACCCCGTAAAAAGCTGCAAATTCTATCAGTGCATTTGCTATACTGCGCGCTTTATGTGCATTCCGAGGCCTGAAAGGCCGATAAATCAGGGGATTTTTTAATGGCTGAGACCACTACTGAAAACAACACATCAGCAGCGCTTGCTAATCCTGTCTCACTGACAAGCCAGGCCCATGGTGGCCTGCGTATTCAGAGCGTGGGCAGTGCCGAACATATTTCCAGGAACCACTTCGCCAAAATCTATACACCGGAATTTTCCAAGGCCGGTACCGACTACCCGATCATCTTTGTGAAGGATCCGGAAACCGGTGTGTTCTATGCTGCCGGCATGTGGGGTCTGCAGCCAGGTGAAAACCTGTTTGTTGAAGGTGATCGCTGGGTCGGTGGTTATTTCCCGGCATCGGTGCGTTGCTATCCGTTTGCTGTGCAACCCGATCCGGAAAACACTGATCGCCTCTTCATCGGTATCTATGAAAACGCCCACGTTGTTAACAAGGAAGAAGGCAACCTGATGTTCAACGAAGATGGTACTGAAACCGAGTGGATGGCTGGCGTGAAGGAATTCCTCGTACGCGTGTTCCAGCAGGAAGAGATGACCAAGCAGTTCGTGAAGAAGCTGGATGAGATTGGCCTGCTGTCATCGCAGACACTGACCATTCGCAATCCTGACGGCTCCACAGCACATGATGTCAGTGGTTTCTATGTCGTTGATCGCGAGAAACTGGACAAGCTGTCCGATGAAGACTACCTGGCACTGCGCAAGAACGGCGCGCTGGAAGTCATCTATCATCACTTGATGTCGCTTGATGCGCTGGAAAAACTGCTGCGCAAGAAGAACGGCCAGGGTAACGATCAGGCGGCCGATGGTTCTGAGCCGATGGCCGGTGGTGCTAGCCAGGCGCCGGTGTAATAACCGCCCGCAAGACAAAAACAAAAAAGGCCGGTATTACCGGCCTTTTTTATGCAGGGTTGCATGCAGCCTGCGGCAGTCACTGCGCCTTTATAGAGGCCTCAGAAATTTTCATGGACGAAGCGGGCAACGGCCTCGACCGTGGCATCATCTATCACGGCAGGGTACAGCGCCGGCATTGGTGCGACCGGGTTTTTCACTTTCTCAATCACTTCATCCAGGCTCATGCGCGAGGCAATATCGCCCAGGCGATGGTCGCTGATGAAATTGCCGTCGACACCGTGACAGGAAGTGCAGACCTGGCTGTAAAGTTGCCGGCCATCGCTGCTCTGGCTGGTGATATCCAGCTGGCGTAAGGGCGCTTCCGGGTTCAGCGTCATGATCACCACCGAGGGCAGGCCAACATCGCCGAAGGCGTTGCGGGAAATATTGCCGGACGCCATGGCGACATACTGTTTGCCGGCGATTTCGTAGGTGGACACACCACCGGCCATGGCACCGCCCACGTTCTGCTGGTGCACAATGTTGCCGTTAGCACTCTCAAAGACGTAAAAATTCCCGCCCAGGTCACCTGCAAAGGTGACACCACCCCGCGTTGGCGTCACACCGGCAACCACCGGGTAATCCAGGTGATGCTGCCAGCGGATTTCGCCGCGTGAATGGTCCATGGCCGTAATCCAGCCGGTGGCATCACCATCCGGCGCGACCGTGCCGCCGAAATTCACTTCGCCGGGCATGTACTCGGTATCACCAAGAGTGAGGATGAAGCAGATATCCACGGCGCCCACGATGAGATTGTTGTTGAGACGATCCAAGGCCGGGCCATTCCATTCCACGCCGCCGGCAAAACCCGGACAGACCCGTGTGCCTTCGCGTGATGGCGCGGTATACGGATTTTCGATGGTCGTGACCGGTGTGCGAAAAACGACATTGTGCGTATCGCGGCTGACCACGGTGATGTAACCGTCCTTGCCGCCAATGGCCATGAGATCGTCGCTGCCCACACGATACAATGTCGGCGCCGCCGCCAGGTCGTAGTCGAGCCAGTCGGCCGGCGCTACCTGGTGCCACCATTTCAGCTCGCCTGTGCGAGCATCCAGCACCACGATGGAATCGGTGAACAGGTTGTCACCAGGGCGATATCCAACATCGATATCCGGCCACGGATTGCCGACCGGCACAAACAATTCACCGGTAGTCACATCCAGTGACATGGCGCCCCACACACCACCACCGCCGGTTTTGGCGCTTTCCGGACGCTCCCAGGTGTCGGCACCGATCTCATCGCCCATGGGAATGGTATGGAAACGCCAGATTTCCGCGCCGGTCGTGGCATCAAAAGCCATGACTCGACCGCGGGCGCCGAGGTCACTGCCGGCAATTCCCATGAACACGCGATTACCCCAGGCCAGCGGCACGGCGGACGTGGCTTCGCCCAGGCGCGGCGCTGCAATCACGTTTTTCCACAATAACTCGCCCGTGCGCGCATCGAGCGCCAGCAGGCGGCCATCACAGGTGCCGCGGAAAACGCGACCGTTATGCAACGCGACACCACGATTGGCGCCACCGCACAGCGGATCTTCCGGCGTGTAATCGTATTGCCAGTGCACATCGCAGGTCAGGGCATCCAGTGCCAGAGTCTGGCGGCTGGTGGCGACATAGATGACACCGTCATCGACGACCAGGCCGGAATGGAAGGATGTCGGGCCATCGACCTGCACCTTGCATACCTGGCCCAGCTGGCTGGCGTTGGCCGGGGTGATCTGCTCGAGAGGCGAAAAGCGCTGGCCTTCGTAACTGTAGTTGTAGGTGGGCCAGTCACCGCCGGGTGTCTGGGCAAGGGCAGTGAGGTAAAGTAGCGACAGTGCAGGAATCAGTAGCGAGTGTTTCATGTTTTTGTACTTGAGCAGGTGTGGTTTGAAAGGCGGTTTGTTCGCGGCTGAAGCCGCTCCTACACAAGTTTGTATTTTAATGCAGGAGCGGCTTCAGCCGCGAAGGACAATGATTAAAACTCCACAGCGCGTGCATCCGCCATGATCAGTTCATGGTACACCGGCAAGGACCAGCCGGCGGCTTCGTGCTGGTTGAGGTTGTCCTCAAACTGGCGCAGGAAGTTGGCCTTGCTGCCATACAGTTCGCGCAGCTTGTCCTTTGAGAAGCGCTCTTCATACACCGACAAACGGCATACGGCTGCCAGGCCAGGGTCCTGGCCTGCGGCGAGCGTGTTGCCGGCTATATAGGTGGCAAACGGCACATCCACATACGGGTTGCGAATACCGCCCACCGCATTGCCATGTGCATCCAGCACCATCAGGGAACCGTCATTGTCCACGTTGCGATCCAGCAGGACGCGATCGCCCCGCGGCGGCTCGATACCCTTGTCCACCCATTCCAGCAGGTGATGGAGAGCTACCGAAAAGTAAAGCTCCAGCGGGTATTCGGTGGGTTTTTGTTCGCACAACTGCGGCGTGATGCGCGGATTATGACGCGCCATCAGGTGACCGACGCCGGCAAATTCGTAGACGCGGAACTGGTTGCCGGGCTCATCGCCGTCCTGCACGGCAGTCGCCACATTCATGTACTCATGCTGGGTCGGCATCTGAATCATGGGCACGTCCACCGGCAGGATGCGGGTGCCGTTGGAGGTCGGCAGGAAACCGTCAAAGACCTTGGTGCCATCTGCCTGCAGGAACAGGTGATGGGTCGGCAGGAAGCTGGTTAGCATGTAGGAGGTGGCTGAGGTACCGAACAGGATAACCTTGCGCAGACCGCTACCGGCAATCGGGCTTTGCGGACTCTGGATCAGCGCGCCGGTCTGGGCCAGCACTTCACTGGTCTGGTTCGGGTTGAAGTGGTGATCGCCGTAACGGTCCGCGTTGAACGCCAGGTGCTCCTGGCCCAGGGTGATGACTTCAACCGCAATATGGCCGGCATCCATCAGGTAGACACTGTTGTGTTCAAAGCCATGGGCAAAGCCGGCCGGGTGCATCGGTTCCAGCAGCACCAGGCCGCTGAAGCGGGACATATCGCGGGGGCGGCGAATCACCATGCGGGTTTTGTAATCCTGGCCATCAGCCTTGCCGGTCAGGATGTATTCATCGGCGACATAGTCAAAGTGATCCATGTCGTAACCGGGCCATTGCCCCAGGGCGGAGTTGTAGGCCGGGCCGGGCCGGTTGTTGGGTTCCACGGCAGGAATAGTCACCGTAACCGGCGCCTCGGGCAGCATGGTCGGATTACCGAAATTACGTTGGGCGACAGTGGTATTGGTGAACAGGACAGCGGCTGCAACAGCCAGGAACGTGCGGATTATTATGGTTTTCATGACATCCCCCTTGATGGTCAGGAAGGCAAAGATAAAGCCAGACCGTGAGAAAGTCTATGTGGCGTAGGGCGGATGCCATTTGGCAGGATTCAAGTCAATATTCATTCGGGGCTAAAGCCCCTCCCACACAGGACAGGTCAATACTACGCACTCGTGGCAAACCGGGGCTATTGTAAGAGGTGCTTTAGACCCGAAGAGGGTTTAGGTGATTCGGCTTGGAGCTCAATACCGGAAGGTATAGCGGAACTTGATGCTGATGTCGCGGTTCAGGGAATTGAATTCGTTGTCCTTGTCGAAATCTTCCATGTTGTAGTTCAGCACGATAAAGCCTTCCTGGCCGGCTTTGGGGATCCACTGCAGGCGGGTGTTAATGCCCAGGACTTCGGAGATATTGTCGTACTGCACCAGGCTCACCCAGTACAGGTTGCTGGTGAATGCGTACTGCGTGTTCAGTGAGATCAGGCGGGTCTTGAAATCACCCTGGGGCAGGCTGATGTCGTTGTATTCGTAGCTGCCCTCGATGATGTACTTGCGGCCCTGCCAGCGCAGGTTGGTGCTGACCTGGGTGCGGTCACCGTTGTAGTAGCCACCGGTACCGGTGCCGAAGAAAGCGGACAGGCGGCGCTGGTTGGCGGTTTGCAGGCGAATGCCGGCCCGGTTGAACTTGTAGCTGCCGGGCATGATCTGGATGACCTTCCCGGGTTCGCTGTACACGGTGAACGGTGTGCGCACCACTTCACGGTCGGTGGCCACACGCAGGCGGAAACTGTCGCGGGTATTGTTGTTGGCTTCAAACAGGGTCCAGCGGATTTTCTGTGTCTGCAGACCGCCATCGAGGAAATTGACTCGCTGGGCATCGATACCGAACTGGATCTGCTGCAGGTAGCTCTGCGGGCGGAACATGCTGTAGCCGACATCGGCGCGGTAATCGCGAATTCCCGAGTTGTTGACAAAGCCCATGGCCGGATTGAAGTTGGCCTGGATTTCCTTGGCGCCAACACCACCGCTCCAGCCCTGGTTGTTTGGGGAGCGCAGGCCCAGGCCCCAGGCAGCATTGTCACCGTTCAGGCCGGGTGTGTCGGACTCCATGTACCAGGCATCGCCTTCCAGGGCCGTACCGCTGGGTAGGCGGGTATTCAGGTAGCGGAAGTCCATGCCGTACACCGAGTTGTCCAGGTTGGAGGTCGGATCGCCGTCGGTCACGATCATGCCGAGATTGGACTCGGCCAGGACGTTGGCGGAAATGCGGCTCACCAGCAGGGTGGAAGGATCGACATTGCCAAAACCGGCCTGCTCGATAGCCAGGGTACCGATGTTCCAGCGTCCGACACGGCCACTGATGCGGCCACCGTATTCAATGTCCACGGGGTTGCCGTTGGCACCGATGCCGATCTTGCGCGAAAAATAGGGCCGGCCGTTTTCCTCGGCCGCGCCGTTGCTGGCGTCATTGCCGAAACTGCCGATGCTGCCGAACTGGAACAGGTCGGCATCGTTGTTGAAGAAGGCGCGGCGTTCCGGGAAAAACAGGTTGAAACGGTCCAGGTTGACCTGGCGATTGTCCACTTCAACGGCAGAGAAATCGGTATTCACCGTGAGTGCGGCGTTCAGTGACGGCGTCAGGCGATAAAAGACGTCCAGTGACGGGTTGGTCTGGTCGGTATTCGTGTTGGTGACATAGTTCTTGCTGTCGACCAGCGCCAGTGACGGCACGATTTCCAGGCCGATGCCCTGGTCCATGCCTCTCATGCCGGTCAGGGTGCCCGCAATACTCGGGTTGAACTGGCGGTTGAAGGAGACCCAGGCCATTTCTTCGTTGCGGCGGCGAATGCCACGGCCGAAGTTGAAGCCCCAGTCTTCGGTATTGGGATCCATCGGCAACGACTTGAAGGGAATCTCGATTTCCGCGATCCAGCCGTTTTCATAGGTGCTGGTCTGCACATCCCAGATGGTGGACCAGTTGGCATCAAAGGAAGAGACGCTGGTGTACAGGGCATCATGGCGCACGCCGTTGAGATTGGTTTCAAAACGGTAGCCAGTGCGGCGGGTGTTGAAGGGATCAAGAATGACAATCAGGCGATCATCAGGACCCAGGCCCTGGCCATGGCGCAGGGTAGGGGTGGCAATCTGGTCGGGCTCACTGTCATCCATGCGGGCCGCGATATAAATGGCATCGGACGTGTAGGCTATACGTACTTCGGTATCTTCGGAGGTGGCTGTGCCATCACCCGGACGAATCTGGTGGAAGTCGGTGATGGGAACGGCGCGCGCCCAGAGTTCTTCATCGAGGATGCCGTCGATCACCGGAGGGGTGTCGATCCGCAGGGCCTGAACCTGCTTGTTGCCAACGCCGGAATTGTTTTGTGCGTTTGCCTCCGGTAGCGTCAATGCCAAACCGGCGAACAGGGCGGTGACCAGGATGCCCTTACCCATCCATGTCATAAACTCTCTCTCACTGCTTACTTGCTGTTAACTGGCTGTTTGGTTATGCGGTTGACCACGAGGCTAACGCGGCAGTATTCCAAAATCACAAGGTGGTCGCCATTGCGAATCGTGACAATAAAATGGAAGTCCGGACCGATTCCCCAGAACGCCCATTCAGGGGATCATCATGGTGCGCGATGAACCAAAATACATCAGCGTTGCTGGCCGGGATGCCCTGTTTTTGAGGCTTTTTGCGACAATTGTTTTATGACAAAAGTCTTGCGGCAGAGTTGTAGGTCGGTATAGGGCGAAGCCCATTTGCCGGCAAATCCCGGAACAGGATATGTCGGCAAGCGGCCATTGAGGCCTATGCCGGCCTTCTACCGCGATGGCTTACGCTTTCTGTCTGGCGACCCAGTCCACATGCCTGGTCAGTGCCTCACTGGCCTGCAGCCGGTCCAGGGTATACAGTTCCTTGGCCAGCTGCATTTCATCAAACAGCTTATGAATGCCGTTATGACACTTGCGGCAGACATGAATACCGCGAGCCAGGGTTTCCCGGGAAAAATTTTTCCTGAAATACGTCCGCCGGTGCACTTTGCGTGGTATCAGGTGATGAAAGGTCAGGGGCACATGGCGGCGACACAAGGCACAGGCGTTTGGCCTGGAACTGGTTGTCGCGACATCTGTACTCATACCCCCTGTTCTACGAGCCAGGCTTTCAACTGGTTCAACGGCAGGGCACCTGAGACACGGGCTTTTTCACGGCCATGGTGAAACAGAATGAGCGTTGGAATGGAACGAATGCCCCATTGCGCGGCAAGTTGTTCATTGGCCTGTGTATCGCACTTGGCAAAACGCAGGCGCGGCTCCAGTTCCCTGGCCGCCGCCGCAAAGGTCGGGGCAAAGCTTTTACACGGACCACACCAGTCTGCCCAGCAATCCACCAGCACGGGAATGTCTGTTTTGCCGATTACCCTGGCGGCATTGGCCTGGTCCAGGATCATGGGGGCGCCGGCAAACAGTGTTTGTTTGCACTTGCCGCATTTTGGCTGCTGTGACAAACGCGCATCAGGCACACGATTGGTGGTATGGCAATGCGGACAGGAGATGTTCAGGATATTTGCAGCGGTCGTCATATGCCGTTCCCGGAGCGCTGGCTGCGCGCAACAGATTAATCTGGCTTTCTATATGGCTACGGTGGGGCCGGGTTACAAGGTCTAGGGTGGAATTTCCTGGCCATCCCACGCCAGGCATTTGCCGGAGTCGGTGACTGCCAGGTTGTCCAGCACAGCAGCCATGTGGGCGACGGCAGTTTGCGGGGCAAACAGCTTGCCCTCGGGAACCCTGGCCTGGAAAGGGCGGGACAGACCGGAATCCACGGTGCCGGGGTGCAGGCCCACCACAATGGCTGTGCGGTTGCGGCGTTTCATTTCCTGGGCCGCGGTCTTGATCAGCATGTTCAGTGCAGCCTTGGAGGCGCGGTACGCATACCAGCCACCGAGCCGGTTATCGCCGATACTGCCCACCCGGGCGCTGAGCGCGGCAAACACGGCGCGTTTATCCCGGGTCAGCAGAGGCAGGAAATGTTTCATGACCAGTGCGGGACCGACCGTGTTGATCGCGAGCACGCGCTGGAGGGTATCCGCGTCGATATCCCCCAGGGATTTTTCCGGACGCAGCGAGTTACCCTCATGCAGGATGCCGGTGGCCAGGATGATGGTATGTACCGGTACCTTGCCCAGTGCGGTGGCCGCTGCGGCGACCGAAGCCTCCTGCGTAATATCGATGGTAAGTGGTGTGACCTTCGCATGATCAAAAGCCGCGCCAGAGCGTGACAGGGCATGCACGGTTGCGGTGTCAGCCTGCCCGGCAAAGTATTCGGCGAAGGCCTGGCCGATGGCGCCGGACGAGCCGATGACTATGATGTTTTTCATGTGTGCTGTATTTGCGGATTAAGGTCAGGCAAAAAGTATCTTGGTAACGGGTTATACCGTTGCCGGCGCGCGCCAGATCATCCGTCACGTCACAGTGGCCGTATCAGTGAAAAACATTTCCCTTCATGTCATGGCTCATCACAAACCGCACCTGCCCGAAAAAATCTGCCTGCATTGCCAGAGAGCCTTCAGCTGGCGCCGCAAATGGTGGCGTTGCTGGGATGAAGTGCGTTACTGCAGCCAGGCCTGTAAACAGGCCGCGCGCCGCCAAGCAAGAAAGAACGTCTGTGCGGCGGGCAGTGTAGAGGATGAATTCGGCTGAGTGACGGCGCGAGATTGTCGTCTGCGCTGAAAACGCAGCAGCCTTTCATCGTATTGCCTTAATTCGCCGGTGTTTTTTTAAAAGGGGCCTCGGTAGAATCTGACGGATTATCCACAGTGATGAGGGGGAGTTGTCACTGATGAAAGCTGTCGTGCAATCTGTTTTGTTTACTGCTGCCCTGGCGCTGGCGACCGGTACCCTGGCCCAGACGTCGGTGCCGCGACCCGACAGTAATGAGCCGGCAACCCGACCGGCACCGCGCAATGCGGATGGCCGCATCATTCTTGGCACACCACCGGGTGAAGAAATGGGCGCCTGGGACGGTTTCGGATCCCGTCCCATGATTATCGATTACGACATCGTGCCGGAAGGCTCCATTGTCGCCAACACCGACTACCAGCAGATCCTCGCGAATGAGAATCGTCCCTTCGACAAGATCGACCTCACCGATGTGCCGTTCAAACCCTGGGCCTGGTACCTGTACCAGCAGCGCACGCGCACTCGCTTTGAACCCTATACGCGTTGCAAACCCTCCGCTGGTGCCCGTGGTGTCACCACCGCTTATGGCACTCAGTTCGTTGAATTTCCGGGCCAGCAGAAAATCTACATGTTTCCGGTGGGTGGCCCCCGGCATTTCCGCGTCATCTACCTGGACGGCCGTGATCATCCCGAAGACCTGAAACCTTCCTATCACGGTCATTCCATTGGCCACTGGGAAGGTGACACGCTGGTGGTGGATTCCACCGGCTACAACGAAAAGATGTGGATCGATGCGGAAGGCACGCCGCATACCAAAGACCTGCACTTGATCGAGCGATTCACCCGCGAATCCTATAACACCCTGAAATACGAAATCACGATCGATGATCCCGGTGCCTACACCGAAACCTGGAGCAGCGGCTTTGTCATGCCGTGGCGTCCCGGCGAGGCCTTCGAGTTTGTCTGCCAGGATGCCAACATGGCCTATGAGCTGATGACGGGCACCGAGTACGACAGTGTGGATCGCAGCCACGCCATTTTTCCCTGATCACCGATTGAGAACTGACGAGAATTGCTGATGTTGATGATGCGTAAAGTGGCCAGGGTTCTGGGTGTTGTATTACTGGTGCTGTCCGTCCAGGCGCTGCAGGCCCACCACGGCCCGGCCGTCAAATTTGATACTGATACCCGCCTTACCCTGAGTGGCCATGTCACGAAAATCGACTGGGCCAATCCGCATGTCCATATCTTCATGGTTGTCGATGGCACGGATGAACAATGGTACGTGGAAATCGAGAGCCCGCTGGTGCTCGAATGGAACGGCTGGGCCGAAGACACGCTGGTGCCCGGTGATCGCATCCGCATTGAAGGCTTTCCTGCCCGGGATGACAGCCCGCAGTTGTGGGGTGATGTAATCCTGAAAAACGGTGAGCCGGTGTTTGACGGTGATGTCACCGCCCTCAGCCTGGCACTGGCAGAAACACAGGATCGTCCCGTGCCACGCTGGCCGGACGGCAAACCCCGCCTGGGTCCGGCGCCGGGTGAGGAAGGTTACTGGGTGCCGGATACCACGGTCATGATGGAAGACGGTGTCGATGTGGCGATGACCTCGTACGGCTTGCTGGACAATGTCGCCGATGCGCCGCGTGTGGCCCCCATGCAGGAGTGGGCCCTGAAGCTCTATGAATTCCGCCAGCGCAATTTCCTGCGCTCAGATCCGAGTTTTGTCGAATGCCGCCCGCCGGCAGGGCCGCGTAAATTCCAGGTGCCATTTGGTGTCCAGCTGCTGGAAGACAAGGACTGGCAGCGTATTTTTGTCGTCGCCGCCGGCGGCAACCAGGACTGGCACCTGATCTATACCGATGGCCGGGGTATCAATACCGGCTTTGAGGTGGATAACGACAACGTGCTTTACTACGGCCGCCTGGTCGGCGAGTGGGAAGGCGACACGCTGGTGGTTGACTCGGAAGGCTACAACGAAAAATTCTGGCTCACCGGTGGCCTGCCACACACAGGTCTGATGAAAGTGGAAGAGCGCCTCATCCGCACCGATTTCAACACCATGACCTACGAGGTCACCATCGATGATCCCGGTGCCTACACCCGCCCGTGGTCCATGTCCTGGAAGCTGCACTGGAAGGAAGGCGGCGATCCGCCGGAATACTACTGCCAGGATAATCGTTTATAAACCTGATCCGCATTGATCGTAGCCGCGGCTTCAGCCGCGAACCTTAAAGATAACAGCAACCCCAATAGGGATAGTCGGCAACTGTTGTAACCAATCCTGCCCTGAGTGGATTGGCGATGACATGCCGCATCGTCTTTCTGACGTCTCTTTGTGTTCAGATGGCATGATCGTGAAAACCATGCTGCCAGACACTTTCGCTCATGGCTTTTAGCTGATTTATTCTTCGGGCGCTTAATCCCTTTACGTAACCAACGGTCTTGCCTAGAGTTATTTTGCTGGAGAGTTGTACCAGCCAATGCAAGTGATCAGGCATCAGCACAAATCCGATGGTTGTCGAATATCCTTTGGCATCTACCAATCTCAGGGATTGAATCACG
>Ga0181578_10001491_pt1 | contig 22540 bp, 15 predicted proteins | sample 071ome_21_FD_148659 | JGI IMG/M metagenome (GOLD analysis project Ga0181578, IMG submission 148659) | Coastal salt marsh microbial communities from the Groves Creek Marsh, Skidaway Island, Georgia - 071401CT metaG (spades assembly) | ecosystem: Environmental > Aquatic > Marine > Intertidal zone... | reverse complement strand
CGGTAGTCACGATCGCCGATTTCACGCGCTCTTCCTCCGACCGTGAAGACGAGACGTGGGAAACGAAGTGGAAAAGTTTCTCGGATGCGGATTTTGGAGGGCGAAGTCGCGCGTCTCTGACGAGGAAGAAGAGGACGTCGACGAGTGGTGGTGGTGGTGGTGGTGGTGGTGGTAGCAGCAGTGGTAGTTCTAGCGAAGGTGTTTTGTTCGAGGGCCACTTGGACTCGTCGGTGCCGTCGTTGAGAGACGAGAAGATGCGAGAGATTCGAAGTTTGAAGCGGTCTGGATTCGCAGGTTTCGGTTGGAACGACGTGAAGGTGAACATGCGTTTGGAAAACGACGAGGAAGAAGAAGCGGAAGAGATAGAGTTGGAATATTTTTCTCACGCGAGATTTACGATGAGAAATTACGACGGCAGAGCGTACGTGTGCTCGATAAAAACCGAGAGAGACGCGTTTGGGAACGGCGAACACGACTTGTGGCAGGCTTTTCTACTCGCTCCGAAAACGAGCGAAAAGAGCACTCACTGGACCGAACTCACCGTCCCGCTCAGCCAGTTCGTGAAAACGTACAAAGGAGGCGTGGTGGAGTCGCAAACTATCGGCGGCAAAGACAGTTTACGACGACGAGGGAACATGCGAACGATCGGTATCGCCTGCGGCGGTTTAGAGTCCGGCAAAGGCGAGATGGACGGGCCGTTTCGATTAGAGGTGAAGAAAATTGAACTTTTAGACGAGGAGAGAGCGAAGCTTTGATGCGAAGAAAACTAGAATTAGAATCGCAGCGCATAGCGTGCTTTTAGAGCGCGAGTAGTTTTTTTTAGATTTGATGTGTTTTGTGTCGTGTGAAAGCGCGACGACGACGACGACGACGGAAATATATAGTTTCATCACCATCGTACGTTTTCTCTCTTTCTCTCTCTTCATAAAAAAATGCCACTTTCAGAAATGACGAACGAAAACTTGCAAAAATTAGACATCAAGGACGAGGAGCTGAACTCCATCCTCGACGGATTGTGCAAAATGTTCGAAGAGAAACACAAGAGACCCCCTACCGAGGACGAGATTAAGATTTGGATATCTCAGTTGAAGGAAGCGAACGCGAGCGCGGAATAAGAAAAAGCGCGGGGAAAATTTTTCAAAAATCAACGAGGAAAAACAAAAAGCAAAAACGAAAGAGAGGGAAAGGAAGAGAAGGAGGAAACTAAACGAAGAGAGCAGCGATCGCACGGTCATTCGCGAGCGCTCGAAATAGAATACAAATCTCTGTAAAAAAAGAACCGTCCACTATTTATGCGTACACTTTAATACGCAATCGCTCGAAAGTCGAAATTTTCAAAATTCTAATATGGTATTACAAAAGGGTGGTGGTTCTCTCTGCGCATAAAAAGTTTCTCAAAGCGGGCTTTCCAATTCCAAAGACTTGTCGCCCTCGTCCTCTTCTGGTCTCGTTTTCAAACCCATCGGCGTAATTTCCACGTTATCCCGATCTATTCGATTAATATTCTTCGGTGGTTTAAATTGCGGCGTTGATTGACCGATGTCGTCGAATCGAATCTGCGGGTTCGCCGCCATCGAACGCGTGAGTTTCCTGTCCGCACCCGCGTTGGAGTTACTATAATTATTGGGCGAACTTCGCAACGCGTTCGGTGGAGGCGGCGAGGGTGGGAGTGGTGGTTGCGGCGACTTTGGTTCGTTGTTCATTGTCGTCGCAGTTGCCGCGTTTGTCCCATGACCTTTCTTCGGCGTGGGAATTTTTTTTAAACCGCTCGAAGCCGTCGTCGATGCGTTTCTATTATTATTGCTATTCGCGCTGCTCTTATTCTTGTGATCATTATTTTTATCTGATGTCTTCTCGTAAAACTTGTCCGTGTCATCGATGTCTGGTTTGCACAATCTCTCTAAAACGAAAAAGTTGCTCTTATTCGCCAAAGTTCTCTTCAACTTCTCTTTAGGAACAAACTCAAAGTCGCGAAAGTCAAAGCCGGGGCCGACTCCCTCGCCCAAGAGCGCAAAGTCAAACTCTTTCGTCTTTTCCAAAGTCGCCGCTTTAAAGTAATTCCCAGGCACGACGACTTGCGGTTTATCACCTTTACTCAAATTCGAACCCAAACGTTCGACGTAATACTCTCCCGTCGTCGGATTGACTATGTGATACAGCACGGTGCACCCGTAGTGAAAATAATGCACGTGGTCACTTTTATTGCACACCAAACCTTGGTAATCTTCAATCAAATAGTAAATAGACGTCATCGTGTTCCTGTTCCCGACGGAAACTTTCACCAAATCCCCGCTCGAGTCTGTTTTCCCTCGACTCGCCATCGGCGTCGCCCCAGACCGGTGCGTCTCTCTAAAAAAACCACCCTCGGGATGCGGAATCAACTCTAAAGTTTTCACGAGGTGCGTTTTCGTCTTCCGCGATTTCGAAGACAACGACAAAGAAGAAGAAGATTTACACGCCGCGAAAAAATAGCAGCACACCGACAACGCGCTCACCGAGGCCACCGCAATCGCGACGCTGGTTCTGTGGTGCTCTTTATCGCTCATTTTCGAGGTCAACTGCGCGAGTGTTTCGAGCATTTTTTTGTGCTCCAATTTTCAAAAAGTTTTTGCGTGTGAGATGCGAATTTTGGAAAAGAAAAATAAAAATAAAAATAAAACGAATTGGCCCTTCACACACATTTGAAAAGGCGGGGTACCCGCTCTGTTTAATAAAGAAGAAGAGGAAGCGAGAGAAAGAGAAGGGTCGAAGCCTTTCGGGATATATCGCTCTTTTCGACGACGACGCGAAGGCGAAAGCGAAGAAGCAGCGACGACCGCGCGGAGAAGAAAGAAGAGAAAGAAGAAGAGGGATTTAAATTATTTCCCGAAGGGATTTAAATCGGAAAACCTCTCAGAAACGAGTTTATTCTCGATTTCCCGGGGAAAAGTCACGCTGAGAGATATAAAACCACATGAAGGCGTTCACTTTGGACGACTTGATGCTCGGGAGAGTCTCCGCGAGATTAGGAACATCGCGAGACGATGAGGACGACGACGCGGAAGAGCGGGAGATCGTGTTCTCGTATCCTCTCGGGTACAAGAAGAAAAAGAAAGAGCGAGAGGAGCAGCGCGAGGTGGAAGATGCGATTTTGGCACTCGGAGGAGAAGGCAGAAGAGGTGCACAAAATATGGACGACGAAGAAGAAGAGAGGGAAAAAATGGCAGAGCTCGCTCAACGACGAGAGGAACAAATGCGGAAAAAGTTCGCTCGAGGGAGTCCATACTCGAAGAAGTACGAACACGAAGAAGAGCAGCGTGAACATCAACGAGTATCATCGCCGCGTCGAGCCGAGACGAACAAACGAGAACAACAGAACGCGTTAACTAGTCCACCGCGACGGATTACTTTGCAACCGTCGCCGCTTAAAGTATCGAATCAACCACCGGAGGTGTCGCCAGGAATGCGAGCTCTCGGTTTATCGCCATCGCCGGTGAAGCAAATTGAAAATAGCAACTACGATAGAAATAGACAGCGATGGGAAGTAGAAGACGAGACGACGAAGGAGACGTTAGAGTACAGAGGCGGGTATGTCGACGCACACCCCAAAATAGAGAAGCCACCGTCGCCACCCAGAGGATTTTTTCGAAAAATAGATTCGGTCGCTTCGGATGGAAAGCAGGAACGACAACAACATCGCGAAAACGATGAAGACGACGTCTACATCGAACCGAGAGGTGCGCACAGACGAAAATCACCAAACGGTGGCGTTCGCGCGTCTGAGTCAACGATGACAATCGATGCACCTTCTAGATACAACGTTGTTCGCAAAGGACGTCGCGAATCTGAGGAGCTTCGATTGGAAGCGTCCAAAATTTTGGGTATCACACCGCCTCAATCGCAAAAGTACGGAGGACAACATCCCAGAGCTATCGTGGCCACGCTCGTCTCAAATAATCAAAATCAGTATCGCTTAGACGAAAGCAGCGATTTCGAGGACGGGCGTCGTCGATCTTCGCGAGCGAATAAGAATCTTCCGGCAAGACCTTACTGGGAAACAAACACCGCGAGGTACGAAGAGAAACGAAAGTTACAAGAACAATCTTTCGATATAGACGGCGATGGAAGCAACGACAGTTGGATCGGTGGATTAACCGATGAACGAAGCGAAAAGATGTATTATAAGAGAGCGGCTTATGCGAATGGAAATTTGAACGGACAACAACCTCCGTTGAGGAGGAAACGCGGTCGACCGCCGGGAACGAAAAATCCTCCCAACGCCAAGAAAACAGGACCAAAGACGAAGAAGACAGTCAGCGCGAATAACTCGGAGGACGAAGACGACGGCGACTATCGCTTCGGAGAGGAAAAGCCGAAGAAGAAACGCGGTCGACCGGTTGGTTGGCGCAAATATCCACAGCAAGGAACGCAACAAGGAGCTCAGCAGCAGCAGCAGCAACAACAACAACAACAGCAGCAACAACAACAACAACAACAACAACAACGAAGATACGAGGAAGAGACAAACAACAACGCGGCGGAAAGAGTACACACTACTTCTGCGCCTCCCTTCGAGCAACAACGCCCGTCACCTCCTCAACCACCTCTGCCTCAGCAGCAAACCCAACAAATGCAACCGGTCGTCGTGCATCAAAGCGTTTCCATGGTGCCTTCTTTGCAACCACCACTCGTGGATAATCCAACTGACGGGTGCGACGAAAAGGCTTGCTTGCAATGCAAACGAAGTGACCACGACTACGCGTTACTCGTGTGTGGAGGATGCACGAAATGTTTTCACACGTTCTGCTTGGTTCCGCAAGTTTCGAAAATACCCGAAGGTGATTGGTTTTGCTACGATTGCGTCGCAAACGGGAGGAGCGTCGTAAAAAAAGAGGAAGAGGAGAATGCCAACGAAGCGCCCGGAAGCACCGACTCCAAGAAGAAGAAAAAGAAGGACGTTTCCAGCAAAGAAGGCGAAGAAGAAGTCAAGGTGAAGAAGAAACCGGGTCCGAAACCAGGATCGAAACGCCGACCGGATGCGAAGAAACCAGGTCCAAAGCCTCGAAGAAAAGTGCGACACCGCGCGTACTCATCAGACGAAGACAGCAGCTCCTCTGATGAAGGCGATGCCGTCGGCTGGACTCGAGGTGGCCAACGAGTCGTGCAAGGAAAAAACGCCCCTCCTTCCGCGCTCAAGAAAGGTCAGACTATCGACAAAGAAGAAGCCGAAGAAGAGGAAGAGGAAGAAGACGCCGCCAACAATACCTCGAAGACGACATGGTCTTTCGAGGAGCTCGTCGCTCTCGAGCAGGCTCGAGCGGCGGTAAAGAAAGATGAAAACTACTGGCAAAATGTAGCCAAAAGAATACCAGTTGAACGAAATTGTGCTCCAAAAACCGCCAGAGAGTGTCGTCAGAGGGTCTACGAAGGTATGCCGTCTGAAACTAGATAGAATTAGCCGCACTAAAAAGAAGAGAGACACGCGCGCACGTTTGTAAAATTTATAAATACCCGGAACCTGGAATCGAAACTCTCTCATAAATTCGAGCGGACACACCATGCTCGCCACCACGAACAGATACTCGCCCGAAGCCGTGAAAGGCCTAGTCATCGCCTGCATTTCTTCCTTAATCTTTCTTTATCTCACCGCGTGGCTCCTCTTTCTCCCATTCGTCGACGACGACCATCACGCGCGCAAACTCTTCTTCCCTTTTGGTGGTCGGGAAAACGACAGACAGTTAGTGGTTAACGCGTTGACGCAAATGGGCGGAGTTATGATTGGCTTGTGCGGCGCGACGATTGGTTTAGCGCTATTGAGAAAGAAAGTGCGGTGATAGAGTATCCGTGATTTGTAGTACTGCGCGCGCTCGTGGTTTTAGTCTCTTAATCGCTTCACAGAAGCGCGTTTTAGATTAGAATTAGAACTGCTAAATTGTTGGGAGTTATTTAAAGCTCTTTCAAAGATGTGACTATACTTCTTCTTCTTCTTCTCATTATTGTTTTTGTTGCTGTTCTTTCACTCTCGCTTCGAACGCATCTAAGGATTCTACAGCTAGCGACCATTGGTTTGATACATCGGCACCGACGCTGGAAACGTCTTTGTTTTCTTTCGCGTTGCTCACGGCTCGGAACCCGAGGAACTCAAAGTTTGTTCCGTTGGTGTCATCGGTGTTGCGAGCGGAAGCCTCATCGTCTTCCTCATCTGAACCGCCGCTGAAAGCTTTTTGACGAACTTGCTCCGCTTTTTCGGCGAGTTTTTCTTGGAACGTCATGTTTGCTCTCACCGTGGCCGCATCTGGAAAGATATCCACGCGCAAACCGTCCTCGTTCTTTTGGTACGGCAAAGCTGTCAAAAATTTCGAACCTCGCGGAGGCGGAGGAACGTACGAGGTAAGTTTCTTCCGATCCTCTTCGGTTTTTGTTTCCGGTATTTTAGCATCGTAAATGCCCAAGCTGTCATCAAAAGCGCTTCGAATGGCGTTAGTCGTGGCATCGACGTTAGTTGATTCTAAGCACACGGCTTCAAGAGAATCTCTTCGTTTCGCGACGCTGGCGATGACTGGAATTCCGTTTGGCGAACGCAAATCAAAATAGCCGAAGCCATACAACAACTCTCCACCGGCTTCGTACACTCTGGACACGCGAATCCCGAACGGTACCGTGCATTGAATGTACTTCAACTTTTCAACCACGTTAGTATTACTATCATTTACGCCGCTCTTCGAGGAAGAAGAATCCAAAGGATAAATTTCAATCGAAGCCTTACCGCCGTCGTCTTCATTCAACGTCTCCCTTCCGTACGCCAATCGCACCACCCCGCTTTTTTCATCTCTCGAGGTCACGCGCATCCCCATCGCGGTTTCCCAAAACTGTGTCTCGCTCTTTACGTCTCGCACCGCTATCCGTATTCCCGAGGCGTAATAGGAATTTCCGCCCGTCGTACTCAACAACCGTTCTCTCTGCTCTCGGACAAATTCGCCGTTCTTCTGCACTCGAGAAATTTGCTTCTCAAAGAACGTCTTCTCTCGTTCTAAACCTTCTCTTTCTTCGGAAGAGAGCTCTGGATTTTTCAACAACTCGTCGGTTTCGTCGAGCATCTTTTGCATCGAATCTATCACTTGTCCCGCAAACGAAGGTCGAAAACTGCTTTCCACGACAAAAAGCGCACTCAATGCAGCCGCAAAACCGCGTCGCCTGGTCACAGATGCGAAAGAAAAAGAAGCATTCCTTTGATTTGTGACTGTTTTTTCTAATTTTTCTCCTCTCTCTTCGCCGTTCTCGCCTTTGATTGCGGCAGCAGCGTGACACTTTCGATGACGACGACGGGTGCACTTTTTCCTCTCCGACAGAGACGTTGACGGAGGAGGAGGAGCAAAATGACTCCTCCACGCGGACCAGGAGGACGAGGAGGAGGAAGAAGAAGCGAGCATGGTTGTGTTTGTTCGCTGTTGCACGTTCGGTGTGTTATTATAAATACGCTGTGCTACTATTATTTTTGTAAAGATTCATAAGGCGGATATCTATCTCTATGTGTACCAGGTACTTTCTTGTGACTATTTTATTTGAGCATGTTTCTCAATCGATCGACGGCGAGGATGAACTCCTTCTCGTCGACGATTTCGCTATTCTTCTTTCTACCGTCCTCTATGAACTTTTGACACGTTTGGATCGTTTGCGACAAGATTTCGCTTCTGAATTGATTGACGGCGTCTTCGTTTTTCGTAAAGTCTACTCGTTCGGCGATATCTAAGAGTAAGCGAGCGTACGCTTCGCGTTCTTGCGAGAGATCTGTTGGTGAAGACGACGTCGCGGTACCGCCCTGACTATTCACCACGTTCGCGCCGAGTTTCAGTATCACCGCATCTATAACTTTCGCGTCTATCGTCCGTTTCATCCCCTCTTCCGACGTCACGCTCGCGTGTCTCAATAAAGTCGCCGCTTTGACTCTAATCTTGATGACTGAAGACGTCAATCCATTTTTAGCTAACGATTCAATACCGTCTGACTTAACAAACGCACCCATCACTTCTGCGTTTCCTCTCACTAAACAGCTCAGCGCGTATATAACTTTCGCGTTGCTCTTCTTATTTAAATGCTTCTCCGACTGCAACGCGAGCAACAGTATTCTCAAAGCGTCGCAATTCATCGCGTTTTGTTGCGCCTCCGGGTGATTCTGCACCGACACCGCCACGCACTCCGCGCTCATCGCTCGAATTTCCTCCCACTTCTCCGATTGCACGCCTTCTAAGAGTGGAGTGAGCCCGCCAATGACGCCTAAATCTTTCGCGTTATCCACCGACTCCAGCCGGTCCCTCAGTTCCTCCAACACCAACACTCTCTCGTCTTCCTCGTCTTCCGTTTGGAGCAAATCGCCTCTCGGATCGCCCTTGATTGTCTCCGTGATCTCTTTAATCCGTTTCACCTCGTCCACGATCCCACTCTCGATGGCTTTCAAAAACCACCGTCGGTCTTCCTCGGAAATCTGTCTCGGTTTCGGCGCGTTCTCGATGCCTTTCGCTCGCATCTCCGCCTCCTGTCGCAAACCTTCATCGACGGACCATTTGAGAATCGCGTTCCAGTTTGGATTGCCAGACGCGTCGCGCAGCGCATCGTTCTCTCCTCCTCCGGTCATATTATATCTTTTTGTTTTGTTTTGTTTTGTGTGTGTGTAAACAGTGCTCTCGCGTTAATAACAATCTCTCTCTGTTCTTGCGACCGTGAGTTTCCTTTCTCTCTTCTTCTTCTTCTTCTTCTTCTTCTTTCGTTGTTCTTGTTGTGAGATGTAAAAATAAAAAGTGCGTTGCCTTTAACTTTACATTTTTTGTCAACTTTAGGGTTTCAAAAAATTGCGTAGCTCGACCCTTGGGATCCTGTTTTGACAGAAGAGCGTCGTCACACTGAAAGAGCAGCGCGCCGCGTTTCATTTGCAGCCCCCTCTCTGTCCTTCTTTTCTTTTGTTTTTGGAGGTTTAAAAAGTAACTTCGCGCGCACGCACGCACACGCACGCGCGCATAACGAAAGGGAAAAGAGAGAGAGAACGATAACATGGGCGTCTTCTCCCGCATTCTTGGAAACAACAACCAGGAGGGCGGGAAGAAGAGAGATGACGACAAAAAGCAAACCTCGCGAATGGAGCAACGTTTACGAACCGCACGAATTTTAGAGGGAGACGACGACGACGACGACGGACCGAACAGACGACGGATGCAGGCGCAAATCGAGAGAGATTTGAACGACCCGAAAGTGCACAAACAAATCGTCGAGAATTTGTACGGCGCGTATAAGATCAGAGTGCGTTTATATATTGTATTTCTTTTCGCTCTCTCTTTTGTTTTGTGTTGTTTTTTATTCCAAGATTCCCAACTTCGGGAGGAGAGCGATGATGTCGAAAACAGATTACGGTCCTTCTCTCTTTCTCTCTCTTTTCTCTCGCTTTTTCGTTTTCGAGAGAGAGATCGCGTCGACGCGCGATGCGTGGACGACGGGACGGACTTCGCGACGGATGGGTTTAAAACGAGAGACGGTTTTTTTATTCGACGACGACGACGAACGAGAGGGAGAGGGAGAGAAACGTTGAAGGAAATCGGATCCGAGCGCAAAAGGGGTTGAACTGGTTGGGGTCGCGTTTTTTTCTTTTTTTTTCACTCAAATCTGGCGAGATTTTTATGCAGTAGATTAAGTTCTTTTTTTCTACTACGCGCGCTCTCGCTCGCTCGCTCTCGTCGTCGTCGTCGTCTTCGCCGTTGTTGTTGACTTTATACGTACTGACCCTCGCTCGCGCGCTTCCTCTTTTACGCGCACCACGCGATCAACACAGAAAGAGCGAAAGAAGAATTACGTCTCTTTGTTTTCGTTCATCTTTTTCGTGTGTTTTTACCTCTCGATTCTTTTCTTGCAAAGACAAGCGGGCGAGGCGTATAGGCTCACGTCGACGCTGAACTCGGTGCTGATTCCGGGAAAGAAAGAGTTGACATCGTCGTCAGAAATTATCGATTGGGCGTCTGGAGTGGTGAATACGTTGTGGACCGATGCGGTGTGCGGAGACGGCGTGTGCTCGGAGCCGTTTGAGTTCCCAGAGTACGGAAGGTTTGGGTGTAAGGCGGACTGTTTGCGATGGATTCAGATGATGAGTGTGACGGAAGTTCAGATAGATTTATACTATAATTTTACGCATCCGAGAGGTTCGGTGAACCCGGTAGATTTGCAGAGAGATGCGACGTGGAATTTATGCCCGAAAGAACAGGATGAGATCACTGGGATTGCGAAGATCAGACACGGGAAGGATTGTTATTACGAAACCGATCAACCGTTTCCTTCGCAAACCGGTCAGGTGCAAGTTTTGTTAGACGACGTTCCGGATGGCACGTGGTCGGTACAACTAAAGAAAGATATATTCTTGAAAGTGGGTGGGGCCGTACGAGAGAGGCAAAACGTCACGCACGAGGAGAAGAGGCACCGGGTTTTGTTGGCGCACCACTACGCGAACGTGGCGAGAAAGCACGAGAGGCAAATCTTGGAAAAGTTACGAATGGACTTTTTGGATTTGGGGAAGGGCTTCGCACACAGAAAATTGGATGAGTTGCACAAGACGGAGTTGACAAACTTGAAGGTTGCGCACAGCGACAAGTTTGTCATCGAACGACCGGATTACGGCGCGAGTTACAACCTGGCGAATATTCGCGGTTGGTACAACTCAACCGTGTACAACGCAACTGTTTTGATTTTGAACCAAACGTTTGCGAATAACCACACACTGGTTGATTACGCCAGCGATCCCGAGTTGGATTGTTTTCCGATCATGAACGACAATTCAACGAGTCAATACGGCGTCAACACTTCGGACTGGAACGCGGATTGGTGGAGTAACGTGGACGTTTCCGCTGCGAGCTCTAAAGAAACGACCGTTTTTGGTGTTCCGATGATGGGAGATTTGTACATTCACCCGCCGTACGGTTTGTCGTACTTTTGCGAGTGCGATAAGGATGCGGATGGAAAAGTAACTGCGTGTTTGGACAAGTGCGTCGGAAACGGCGTGAATACGACGATGCCTACACCGAACACGTTGGCGTGTACTGAAACGTATCGATTCATGCGAAACGTGTATAAACAAGGCATTGCGAATGCGTGGTCGACGCTGGCTGCGTACGAAACTCAAGCGTTGGATTTGGCCGACGCGGAAGAAGTGAATTTCATGAAGGCGTTTCAAGCGCAGCAAAACGTTGAGTATTACGACATGATAAAAATGGAAGGCACGGCAGGTGATGATGTTAACACGGCGTCGTACGATGTGATAAAGGCGTACATCATCGAAAGCGAGCACGCCATCGGAGGTAAAGACAACGCGTATTCTAAAGTCAGGTACGCAAACCCGGGCAAGTATCCGAATCATCGAGTTGAACTCGTTCCGTTCATTGAGGCTCGCATTGAAGATTTGAAGAAGAAAATGCAAGACGTCCCAGTGTACGACAGCCCTTGGGTAAACGGAAACTCGACGTTTAAGAAACCAAAATTACCCGTCGTTGAGGAGATTCAAAAGTTTTACACCGCGGAAACGATTTCTGGGTACCACGACGTGACGACGAAGCGAAATTACACTTTAGCCGAGTTCAACCGCAAAGTCGTCGAACGTAAAGAGTACGCGTATTTGACCTGCAACATCGCAGAGCGTTCGGATATATATAGTGGCACTTGCGTGGACCCGAGCACTGTTCCAGGACCAAAATACTGGGATCCGTGGACGAACGGCACGTCTGTTTGGATCACGCAGTCGAGATACAAGAGGATTTGCAACTATTTGTGTTTGTGTGGCGGAGGGACTGGCGCGAGCAACACTTGCAACAAAAATACAGGTGAAGTCTGCGTGTGTGAAGCGTGCGAGGACGAGGGCATGTTCGATACCGTGGAGTACTTGAACGCAACCAGGAACGGTGAAGTTGGATATGGGAGAAAGTTGTTGCAAGCGCACGAACCTAACACGCAGTTCACTCAAAAGTATAGACGCGCCATGTTAGCAACGGCTGAAACGACGGAATCTACCGTGACACTCGACGATATTATGAACGCGGTGTCCGCTATCGCAACCAACCAAACATCTTTAGATACTGCCATGGCAGAGTTGAAGAAGGATCAAGAAACCGCTACGGATAAAGCGACGGCGTTTTATGAAGACAAAAGACTCGAACAAATGATGACGGCTGGTTTTGAGGATTTAAAAGCCGAGCACGACTCGCTTTCCGAGCAATTGGATGAAATCGTGTCGAAACAAAAAGAAGCGTTAGCCGCGGCTCAAGCATCTCTTTTGATTCAACAAAGAACGAGCGAGTTGCTCGAGGCAGGTTTGAAAGCAATCGATAAGCTCACTCGCGCAGTTGAAAAGCAAAGGTTGACGATTCGAGATGCATGGTTGTCCGGTGCGTTCAAAGATGTAGGGGCGTACATTCAAATTCAAGAAGATTCCATCAACTCTCGCGAGTTCAAGGCGAAAGATGCGATTTTGATGAACGCGCCTTGTCAAATGGGCCCGGTCAATCGCGTCTTTGAAGTTGAGAACTTCGACAACGAAGACCCGCCCGAGGCATTCAGAGAACGCTATGTAGGCTTGTCTAACCGCGTCGTCGCCGGTATGCTCTTTTACGTCAAAAGAAAAGAGCTGAATTTGTGCGATAACGAGCGTTTCATGGATTTGGATAAATTTTGCCCTGGGAATGTCGATACAGGCGCGTACGGCGTCGACCCGGTGTTCAAACTCGGCACACCTATGTTTAACGCCGATTACGACAACGTGAAAACCATCTCGAAAGTATACGATTGCACGCAGATTGCAAACGCTACGTACGATTTACGAGTTGAAGGCACCAACATAACCGCAAACAATGCGCCGTATTGCGCTGAGTTGTTCAACTCTCGAGACATTCCCTGGGGCTTTCACTCTATGGACATTTCAAATTCGTACAAAGAAGGGTTTCCGTTCTTGATCGATATCAATTTGGACGCAGCTGGCGCGCAGCGATGGTTGGACTACATGCAGTACGGTTTGTACTTATCCGACGCGCAGACGGATGAAGTATCCGCGCAAATTGTCGTTTACAACGCAGAGCTCGAGTACTTTGGAAACACCATGGTATACTTTAAATACGTCGATGGCGGTAAGATCATAGTGACCTACGAGAATCAAACGATCAAGGTTCAGTATTACGAGACTTGGCAAGACATGGTACGTTTTGCGATGGAGATCGCCCTGGCTATTGGCGCGCTATATTCCGTTTACGACGAGTTGATGGATTTCATCTTGACCACGAAAAAAAATGACGGTAACTGGAGAGCGTACTTCGAATCCGCGTGGAACTACATCGATGTCGCTTCGATTACGATTCACTTGGGCGTCACCGTTATGTGGATAACCTTCTCAAGAATCGGTTGTCCCCGATTTGATCCAGCAATTCATTACAAGATCTACAAAAATATCGATGCATCTGCGTTCCAAACCAGATTGTTTGAGAACCACGAGTTCGCTGACTTGGGTAACATGTTCACAGACATGTACGCGTTGGTGACGTTTTTGCAATCGTACATGGCGTTGTCTGGGATTAACATCATCTTGTTGATGTTGAGAATTTTGAAGTTGATGGACTTCCAACCTCGCTTGGGCGTGATCACGCACACGTTAGGTTTGGCTGCGCCGGATTTGATGCATTTCTTTACGATTTTCATGATGGTTTTCACCGGATTCGCGTTTATCGGACACGTCATTTTTGGTTTCGGATCGGTGTATTTCTCCACATTCGAGCAATCCTTTCACACGTTGTTTAAGAACTTGTTGGGCGACGTCGAGTATTTCGTTGTCGATCTGGTGGAACTTCAAGGTTTGACCTACGCCGTCGCGATGATTTATTTCTACTCGTTCAACATCATGGTTTTGTTCATCTTGTTCAACTTCTTGTTAGCTATCATTGTCGACGCGTTTGGCGAAGTCAAAGCGAACGCGAGCGAGAGTATTTCTGTACACACAGAAGTCAACCCGATGATCTCAGATTCATGGAGATCGTTCACCAGATACTTTGGTTTCCATCGCGACCACATTCCTGCGGACAAGTTGTTAGCACAATTGAAGCGATGGAGACACGGTTTAGATCCAGATTACGAATCCACGGATTCCGAAGACGACGTCATTCCGTACATCCCGCCTGGGGAAAACGTTATTCGATACGACGATGACAGAGAAATAGATCAACTCGGTTTACGAAGAGTGTTGAGAAAAGCGGTCATTGCCACGGAGACCAACAGAGATCCCAATTTCCGCTTGCGCGCGGAGGTAGTCGGTACGGATAAAGGTATGGACAAAGTCTCCAAGGAAATTTCGAAGCATGAAGGCACGTACGATAACCTGGAAAACCAAAGAGGTATTGATACGGTGGAAGAAATTGCAGGCGCGGCGAAGATGTTCATCAAGCAAGTTGGCGAACAACCGAGAATGATCTTCGAAGACGACGAAGATCCAAAAGACAAAGAGTTGAAGACCGAAGGTGAGAGTTTAGCGGAGGCGTTGGAAGGTATGGTTAAGATGCAAAACAATATCGTGACATCGAACCGTCGAATAGCGATAGGTAACGAAGAAGCCCAAGCTGCGGAGGCGCGTTTGCACGCTTTGGAGGCACGATTAACTCGTCTGATGTCGTAAAGCAAAAGAGGAGGGAAAGCAGGAAAAACAAAAACAACAAAATTAATATAATTGATATAATTCAGAGTCATTCGACAAGCTATCGCGCTTCGTTGAGTATGTGCGGTGACGTTTTGTGTGATTTTGGTGAGGTCAAGATGTTTCTTATTTATATTTTTAGTAGTAAGCGCGCTTCAATGTTCGCGGTGTTGGAGTTCTAGTTATTTTTATGAATAACTTTTGTACCGTTCAAATGATGAACTATGAACACATGTTGTTTTGAATTAAAAAGCGTGTACATGCATTTTACCGCGTCGTCGGCGTCTTTTCTTCTTCGCTACTGCTGCTGCTGCTGCTGCTGCTGCTACTCGGTTCGCCCGTTAAGTTCAAGCCTTTCGCTTCTTTTAACACCTTCAAGGCCTCCGCGCTTTGCAACTTCTTCTCTTTCATCTCCGCCTCAAACTTAATCGTAGCCTCGAGCATCTTCTGCAAGATGGCAATATCTTCTTGACTCTTTCCTTCTTTCGTATACTCCACTATCAGATCCTCAATATCCTTTGGCGTCGCATTCTTTCGCTTCTCAACCTCTCTGTATCGCTTCGCTCTATTTTTCAACTTTTCCGCATACAACGCCGCCACTTCCTCCGAAGCGCCTAAATCTACCATCTCATTCTCTGCGTTTTCAACGGACTCAGAAATCTCCTGCGCTTGTTGCTGTCGCCACTCCTCTAACCACTCTTCATTCCACTTAACGCTCGGATTCGTTTGTAAGTACGTTTCGATTTCATCGTTCGGGACGCGCTCGAAACTATCTTCCACGACCGCGCACCCGAGAGGAATTTTGATCAAAATATCGTCCGGAGCTTCCACCGTAGCCACGGCACCGCCAAAATTTCTCAAGTAGACTTGCGTTAATGTCGTAAACACGTTATTAAACAACCAGTACATGGCCAATCCTGCCGGAACGGTCAAGGAAATGTACCCGATGAAAAAAGGAAGAAATTTGACCAGCTGCGACTGGTTCTTCATCTCTTCCGTTTTTTCTTCCTCTTTCGGTTGCATGGCGTTCATGGAGTAAAATTGCGTCGCGGTAGTCAAAATTGGCATGACTAAGTATGGCCACGCGGCTTCCCAGCCACCATCGAGCGGAGGTTGGAAATCATCGTCTAAAGGCCAGAGCCAAGAGATGTCTTGCGCATCCGACGGGCCGCTTAAATTCGGAATGAACAACCACGGTTCGTCAAAGACGCCGTCGATACCGGCATTTTTGAAGGCTCTGTAGAGACCAATAAACACAGGTAGAGTCAGAATCAACGGGCCACATCCAGCTAACGGGTTTACTTCGTTATCTTCGTAAATGCGATTAATTTCCGAGTTCATGCGCTCGGGATCGTCCTCGTACTTTTCCTTGATCGCGGCGACTTGTGGTTGTAAGTTTTTCATGTTGAGCGAGGAGACGACTTGAGATTTCGTCAACGGGAACGTGACTAATTTCACTAGCGCGGTCAAAATGATGATCGAGTTACCGACTGGATACGGAATTCCAAGTGCTCTTTCCACGTCTTGGATCTGTAACAACAGCTTCTCGAATGAATCCGCGAGAAGACCAAAAAAGCCGCCTTCGGTTCTTTGCGGCTCTGTGATATTTTCGTAAGTAGAAGAAAGTCGGCGTCAATAACAATGATACGATGCGATACGACTAAACAAACCCTCAAAGAAAACGGGGGGAAGAGAAAAGAGGAGAAAAGATGTAGGCCGAAACGCCGCGGCGACAATTCAAACGCTCCTCCGGACGCCAATCCATCGAAACAAATATCAAGTCGTCAAACGCATCGCTCGCGGTCCAAAGTCGATGTAGCTGCACACTATAATGTTGACTGAGGGGCACCGAGTGTATAGCCCAAATCACAGTCGACCGTCTGTGCAGCAAAACATGAACGAGAGAGAATCGAAGAGAAGAAAAAGAAAAGGATACGCACCGACAATCTCTCCGCTCGCTATTTTCGCCTCCCTCTCTTCGGCTTGGATAAGCGCCATCGCATCTTTGATGGAGCTTTGCACGACCACGTCCGGGGCGGACGTCGTCGACGTGGCATCTTCGACGAATTCGTTCGAGGAAAAGGAAGAAGAAAGCTCGTCGCCGCTCGGTTGTTGCACGATTTCAATCGCCGGGGCGTTCATCGCGGCGGCTGCCGAGTCCGCGATGTCAAACACGAACGCAGCAGCGCTGTTCTTTCGCTGTTTCAGCACCTCGACGCGTTCGATCGCCACGTCTGATGATGACGACGATGCCGTCATCGGCATCGCGTGGTCCGACGAAATCATCGCACTCGTTCTAATAATATCAATTCTATTTACATCTCTCCTTCTCCTCCTCCTCGTCGTCGTCGTCAACACCGCCTTCGGCGTCGTTGTCGTTCTTCTTTTCGTCTGAAATTTTTTCCCCAGCAGCAGATGCGAAGAAGCAGGAGAAGGAGAAGAAGACGTGCAACAAAACGACATCATCATCCTGCTGGTGGTCGCCAAAGCTGGAGTCATATTTTATGCTCTCTCTCTCTTCTCTTCTCTTTATTCGCTCCGCGTTTTTTTAAATGCAGAGCGCAAGAGTGTGGTGCGTCTATCTCGCGTCGTTTCTTTTAAAGAGGATAATTCATCGAAGGGATGTGAAAGATCCTTAAAAATTTAGGGTTTAAGTTAAAACCCTAAACTACTTTGATGCCTTCCGGCGTTTTGGAAAACCACACAGAAAAAGACTCGTAAAAAGGAAGAGAGAGAAACATCATGTTGCGACGAGCGATACTCAACGCGGCGAGTAAAAGCGCGCGCGCGGGAAGAGGAGGAGGAGGAAGAAGAGAAGCGAACATCGACGGCGCGTTGTTATTCTGCGCGCCGTGTTGTTCTTCTTCTTCTTCTTCTTCTTCTTCGCGTTTTTCTTCTTCGCTCTCCTCGGATTTGGTTTTAGGTGCAGCACACAACAACAACAACGACAACAACAACAACTCGATATTAAACATCAACGAGAGGAAGGACTCCCCGTCCACCTCCTCCTCCTCCTCCTCCTCGGTAGACGTAGTAAACGATAGAACGGAAGATATATTCTCGGGTTTTCCTGGGTACGCTCCGCCTGGCGTGGACGTGATGCTGATGGCGGTGCCGAAAGCGAAAGTGACGCCGTCGAGGAAAAAGCGTCGAAATCAGTTCAAGAGGGTGGAGTTTGTCCGCGACGCGAGGAAGTGTCCGACGTGCAGGAAACCGATGCGATCTTGGCATAACTTCTGTTGCCCGCCGAAGGATGAGAAGGAGGACGTCGTGTACAGCACCACGACGGAGTGAGCCGTGCACGGGGTGAGTGTGTGAGTACCGCGTTGTATTTTATATGCGTGCGTTTTTCGTTCGCTCTGCGGGCGCGTTTTATATAATCATTATTAAAATTGAATCATGTTCCATCTTGCGTTTGCTCTCTGATTTAGTTTGTTTTGTTCTTCCAATCGTCGATCCATTTCTTAGCGTCGTCTCTGCGCGATTCGTCGGTCGGGGACCCGTCCGCTTTCCACTGCTTGATCCATTTTTCCGCGGATTCTCGTTCGTCCGGGGTAGCCGCCGCAGTCGAACCGCCGCCGACTTGGTCCTTACTCCATTGCGACCAACCATCGACCCATTTTTGGGCAGAGGAGGCGTCAGAAGAAGCATCGGCAGCGACGCTACCGCCGCTATTCTTTTTCCACGTGTCGATCCATTTTTGGGCATCCGCGGCGTTATCGACGCCGACGGATGTGGCGGCAGCCGTCGTTTTCGCGGCGGCCGTTTCTTTCTTGGCGAAAAGCTTCTTCCTCGGCGCCGGCGTCTTCGAAACGCCATCGCCGCCCCACCTCTTCTTTTCAAACTTTCGCGCCGGAAAATCAACTTTACCGTCCGAAGTCTTCGAAGTATCGATTTGGCCGTTTTTATATTTCGCATCTCTCGTCGTGGCGAAGGTGATCAAAACGCCGACACCACCGGCGATGGCGGTGATTAAACTTTGCTTCTTCGTCGGCGCCGCAGATTTCGTGTACGGTCTGTCCGCGGATTTGAACCCTTCCTTATCGGCTGGACCAGATCGTTCGAACGTGTACGTCGGTTTTACTTTCTCAACGACTGTTCTTTCCTTTTTCGGTTTCGGCGCGGATTTCGGCATGTTGGAGAAATTCGCCTTGCCGAGACCGAGTCCGCGCTTCTCCGCGGAAGAAGACTTGGGCGCAACTTTTTTGGCTGGCGCCGGTGCTTTTTCCTTCTTTTCTTTCTTCGCTGGCGCTGGTGATGATTCCATGTATTGAGAAAAGAACGATCCGAAGTCGATGGAGAGGTCATCGGTGGCGGAAGACATGGAAGAAGACGGCGCAACAACGACCGGCTTTGGCGCTTCAACAACAACCGGCTTCGGCGCCGGAGGCGGGACTTCCACTTTCGGTTTCGGCGTCTCAACAACGACTGGTTTAGGCGCTTCCACTTTCTTTTCTTCCACTTTCTTCATTGGAGCTGGCGTAGATTGCATGTACTCCGAGAAGAAGGAACCAAAATCGACGCTAAAGTCATCGTTACTGGTCGATGAAGAAGGCGCGACTTTAACCGGTGCTTCAACTTTCTTTTCCACAACCTTGGGTGCCGGAGCCGGCGCTGGAGCTGATTTCATCGGCGAGGTGGCAGGTTTGACTGGAGCTAGAGTCGGGGCGGCAACCGGCTCTCTCTTCACCACCGCCGGAGTAATGATGGTAGTTTCAACCTTCTTACCCTTTTGTGCTCGCACGGCTTGTAATTTTGCCTCGAGCGCGTCTTGGAGTCGCTTCTTTTCAGCCTCTTTCGTCTTTTCAATATCCGAGGTGGAAGTCGGCAAAGGTGGAGGAGGTTTCACGGCTTTCTTGTTTCCAAGCACTGGCGCGGACAAGACGCCGTTGGAGGGAGCAACTGGCGCCGCGGGAGCTTTCACCACAGGCGCTGGTGCAGAGACAGCGACGACGGCCGGAGTCGCCACCTTCTTGGCAGCCTCCGCCTCGGCTTTCTTTTGCGCTTGCTCAGCCTTCTTGGCGTCGGCAGCCTTCTTGGCGTCTTCGGCTTTTCGGGCTTTTTCTGCGTCTCTCTTAGCCTTGGCCGCAGAGGCGTCGGCTTTTGGTTTCGGCGCAGACGACGTAGACACTTTTGGCATGGATGGCATTTTGAACGCCGCAGCCGCCGGTTTCTTGGCTTCAACGACAGGAGCCGGAGCCGGAGCCGGAGCCGGAGGAGCGGGCATCTCTGCAGCCACCGGCTTTGGTTTCGCCGCCTCTGGTTTCTTCTTCAATTGCGCGTTTACGCGCGCAATTCTGTCCTTCTCCGACTCGCCTTGTTGTCCGATTGCGCTCGATTGCTTCCTCGCCTCCGCCTTTGCTTCCTTCGCCGCTTGCAATTTCGCCTTGGCTGCTTTATTCGCATCAATCTTCGCTTGCGTAGCCTCTCGGGCTCTTTGCGCTCTCTCTTTCGCTTTTTCGCTGCTTTGCTTCGGCATCGCTGCTGCTTTCTTCTTTGCCGCTTCGAGTTTCTTCGCCTCGGCAGCCGCCTTCGCTTCCGCCTTCTTCTTCTCGGCGGCGGCTTTCGCGTCCGCCGCTTTTTGTGCCTTCTCTCGCGCCGCCTTCTCTCGCGCCTCGCTCGATTCCGTCGTCGGAGCCGATTGACTCGCCTCGATGAGATATTGTTTCAAATCAAAATCCATGGAAGCAGACGCGTCGGCGACTTGGGCGACGACTCGCGGCGCCTTCGAAGAAGCCGCCGCGCTCGGCGTCGGCGGCGTCGGCCGCGCGACGACGACGCTCCCGTTCCCGTTCGCTCCAGCCGAGGCTGGTTCCGTGGATAACTGTTCGATGCCAACGACTAACGTCCCGACTAACATCGCCGGAATAGATGCCGCGGTGAGCATTTGGACCGGAACCGGTAACTCTTCTTCTTCTTCTTTTTCTCGTCCTCGTTGTTTTTGTTCCTTCTTCACCGCTCGACATTTCTGGGCAGTTCTTCTCAAAGCCTTTCGTTTTTTGATTCAGGAGAGAGAGAGAATTAGATTCACGCGAAAAGGTCAGCAGAGAGAAAACGAGATCACGTTCGCTCGAAACGTCGTTCGTTGAGCCGCAGCGAGACGAGTTAACTCTCTCTTCCGGAAGATTGAACAACGCACCAACGCAGAGGTGTAATCCAAAAACCGATCGAAAACGCAAAAGTTAAAAAAAAAAAGAAACGCACACCAACCTTCTTCTTCTTCTTCGACTGAACAACGAGCGCTGTTGTTGTTCGAGGAGCCGCGTTCGCGCGCGACAAGGCAGACGACGACCGCATCATCTTCGTGGTGTTTTCCGCCGCCGAGCGTTATTAATAACAACTTTTGATTTATTTATTTTTTGATTTTGAAATCCGTCGAAGTTGTGACACGAAGAGAGCTTTTACCTGACCTTTGTCGAGAAGGAAAGAGAGGTGTTTTGAGTTTTGTCGCGTTGTTGTTGTATCGTTACGTATTAGTATTAGCACCGTAGTATTATTCTTCGCTAAGTTGTATCGCACGCGTTGTTCACGGTGATTTCTTTTTGTTCTTCGCGCGGGCGCGCTTGCGCGCGGAGGAAAAATATCAAACTCTACTCATCATTCGGTACGCGGAATACGCGGAATACGCGCGCGCGCACGCAGACAGACAAACAAACATAACGCTTTTTCAAACGTTCCACATGGAATGACAGACCGACCACGTCAAAATTAAACTCGCCAAACCAGCTCCCATCCCATCGCTGGCTAACGAAAAAGGCCCTCCCCACTCGATCGACTTCTCCGGCGGATACCGCAACCAGTTTTGCATCAAAAACAAAGGGACGGCTCCGAGAATCACGACGCCCATGACCACGTGCGTAAAACCAGTCGTTTTCATCTTCGCGAACATAATACCGAATATAAATCCAGCGAGAATCTTAAGATACGCCGATACGTCCAACATGTTATCCTTGTCTTTATACAAGTTCGTCCGGTCTCTTCGTTTCAACTCCCGAAGATGGCGGTTACACGTTTCCTTCTTCTTCTTCAAAAACAACTTCAGATTTTCAAACTCTTCGCTCATCCTTTTCTTCTTCTTCTTCGTTCGTTGCGTTTCAAAGTATTTATATCTCTCTCTTTATCTCTCTCTCTCTCTTCCGTCTCGCGCGCTGTCGACAGGTTTCGCGACTCTTCTCCTCGCGAGACTGTTCTTCCGTTGTTTTACGGTTGTTACGTTTTATTCTTTGTGAAGAGAACTGACTGACTGACACTGAGGGAAAAAAATTTCTGCTTCGTTTTCTCTTCCTTCGCGCTACGTACGTGTGTGTGAGTAAAAGTCGGCTGCTGCTGCTTCGCGAAAGCTCTGCAAAACTCTCTCGCGAGTCGTTCTTTATATACCATAGAGTAACGAGTATAGAGTTTTGGATAACGGCGAGAGAACGTCACATCCAAAAAACAACAAAAAAAATATGTTTGCGATGACGACGACGACGACGTCTCGAGCGTGCACGCCGACGATGGCGACGACGTCCTTCAGAAAACAGAGAAAGGCGACGACGACGACGAGTGCGCCGTTGTTCAGTGAGAAGAAGCACGGAATGATGGTTCAACAAAAAGTAACAACGGGTTCTTTTTCTTCCACTTCTAATCGTCGTGGGGAAAAAACGATGATGGTGTCGACGAATGCGATGATGATGCCGGGCGCGCAAGAGATCGCGCAACTCGCGGATTGGGACGAAGAGACCATCACGACGGTCGTTGCGGCGGTTTTGGGCATCGGTGCCGGGTTGGGGATACCCATTTTCTTCGTCACGCAAGAGAAAAGAGATAAGGAGAGAATCGAGGAGATTCGAGAGTTGAACAGAGCGACGTTGAAAGCGACCGGAG
>Ga0181578_10001488_pt1 | contig 22568 bp, 16 predicted proteins | sample 071ome_21_FD_148659 | JGI IMG/M metagenome (GOLD analysis project Ga0181578, IMG submission 148659) | Coastal salt marsh microbial communities from the Groves Creek Marsh, Skidaway Island, Georgia - 071401CT metaG (spades assembly) | ecosystem: Environmental > Aquatic > Marine > Intertidal zone... | reverse complement strand
AGCCCACCGACCCCGAGCTCGTGATGTTCAGCCTCATGTGGAGCGAGCACTGCTCGTACAAGCACAGCAAGCCGCTGCTCTCGGGCTTCCCCACCACCGGGCCGCGGGTGGTGATGGGCCCCGGCGAGAACGCCGGCGCCGTGGACGTGGGCGACGGCCTGGCCATCGTGTTCAAGGTGGAGAGCCACAACCACCCGAGCGCCGTGGAGCCGTTCCAGGGCGCCGCCACCGGCGTGGGCGGGATCGTGCGCGACATCATCGCCGTGGGCGCGAAGCCCATCGCCCTGCTCGACAGCCTGCGCTTCGGCACCCTCGATTCGGCGCGCAGCAGGTTCCTGTTCCGCCGCGCCGTGGAGGGGATCGGCCACTACGGCAACTGCATCGGCATCCCCAACGTGGGTGGCGAGGTGCAGTTCGACGAGCGCTACGAGGACTCATGCCTGGTCAACGCCATGTGCGTGGGCGTGGTGCCACACGACCACATCCTGTCGTGCGCGGCGCGCGGGGTGGGCAACCGCCTGGTGCTGATCGGCAACCGCACGGGCCGCGACGGCATCGGCGGCGCCAGCGTGCTGGCAAGCGCCGAACTCGGTGACGACGACGCCGACAAGCGGCCAAGCGTGCAGGTGGGCGACCCGTTCACCGAGCGCAAGCTGATGGACCTGTGCCTGGCCATGAGCGAAGCCGGGCTGCTGGTGGCCCTGCAGGACCTGGGTGCCGCGGGCCTCACCAGCGCGGCAAGCGAGATGGCCAGCCGCGGCGGGGTGGGGTTGTCCATCGACCTCGACCGCGTGCCCCTGCGCGAGGAGGGCATGGCGCCGGGCGAGGTGCTGGTGAGCGAGAGCCAGGAGCGGATGCTGGCCGTCGTCGAACCTGCGCAGATGGACGCCGTGGTGGAGATGGCCCGCCGCCACGAGCTGGACGCCACCGACATCGGTGAGGTGACGGACACCGGCGAGCTGGAGGCGCTCTGGCGCGGCGAGGAGGTCGTGCGCATCCCCTCCCTGTACCTCACCGATGATGTCCCGTTCTGCGACGTGCCGCGCACCCCCGCGCCCGCGCAGGACGCCATCGACCTGAAATCGGTGCCCGAGCCCGACGATCTTGGCCGCGCATGGCTGGCGCTGATGGCCGACCCCAACGTGGCCAGCAAGCAATGGGTGTTCGAGCAGTACGACCAGCTGGTGGGCGCGAACACCATGCGCAGGCCGGGGGGCGACGCCGGAGTGGTGAGGATTCCCGGCACGGACCGGGCCATCGCCGTCACCCTGGACTGCGCCGAGTGGCTGACCGAGCTCAACCCGTACGATGGCGGCATGGCATCGGTGCTCGAGGCCGCGAGGAACGTGGCGTGCACGGGAGCCATGCCCATCGCCGCCACCGACTGCCTGAACTACGCCAATCCCGAGAAGGGCAGCACCGGATGGCGCCTGGCCGAGAGCATCCGCGGCATGGCCGATGCCCTCACCGCCATCGGGGCGCCGATCGTGTCGGGCAACGTGTCCCTGTACAACGAGAGCCCACGCGGGCCCATCTACCCCACGCCCGTGGTGGGCGTGGTGGGGCTGCTGGATGACGCCTCCACCAGCATCGGCACGGCGTTCGCCCGTCACGACGACGCCATCCTGCTCATCGGCCACGGCGAGCCGCGCGTGGATGCCAGCCGCTACCTGGGCCGGTGTGCCGGCAGCCCACCGCCGCCCGATCCGGATGCCGATGCTGCGCTGTACCGGCTGCTCACCACGTGCGCACGCGAGCGCCTGCTGGCAAGCGCGCACGACATCAGCGAGGGCGGGCTGGCCGTGGCGCTGGCCGAGAGCGCAATCGCCGGTGGCATCGGGGCGGGCGTGGCCGTGCCTGCGGGTCGCCGGGCCGACGAGGCCATGTTCGGGGAGGGCGGGGGCCGGGTGCTCGCCTCGTGCCACCCATCGCACGTGGCCGCGATCAGCGCCCTCGCGGGCGACGGGGTGCATGTCACCCAGATCGGCGCGGTGGGCGGGAATGACGTGGTCATCGACGCCGGCGGTTCCGTCGCGCGGGTGCCGCTTCAGGATCTGGCGCAGGTGTGGGAAGGTTCGATCCCGGACGCGCTGGAGGCGCAGTGAGCGACCACCCCAAGGAGGAGTGCGGAGTATTCGGCGTCGCCGCGCCGAGCCGCGATGTCGCGCGCCTGTGCTTCTTCGGATTGCATGCCCTGCAGCACCGCGGGCAGGAGAGCGCCGGAATCGCCGTGAGCGATGGAACGCACGTGATGGTGCAACGCGAGCTCGGCCTGGTGTCGTCGGTGTTCGACGAGCCCGCACTGCGCAGCCTGACCGGCGACAGCGCGATCGGCCATGTGCGCTACTCCACCACCGGCAAGAACAAGTGGGACAACGCGCAGCCCGTGGCGCTGCCGCGCGGCGACGGCCTGGTTGCCCTGGGCCACAACGGCAACCTGACCAACAGCGATGCCCTTCGCCGGCGGGTGACCGAACTGGGCCACGAACTCCGCGCCACCACCGACAGCGAGCTGATCACCGCGCTGCTGGCGCACGAGCCCGGCAGCCTGCTCGATGCCGTGTGCAACGTGATGCCGCTGCTGCAGGGCGCCTACTCCATCGTGGCGCTCACCGAGGACGAGCTGGTGGCGTTCCGCGACCCCAACGGCGTGCGCCCGCTGGTGCTGGGGAACATCGACGGCGGGTGGGTGGTGGCCAGTGAGACCTGCGCCCTCGACCAGGTGGGTGCCGAGTTCGCCCGCGAGGTGCGCCCCGGCGAGGCCGTGCGGCTCACGCCCGACGGCACCGAGGGACGCCAGGCCATGCCCCCCACCTCCCGTGCCCTCTGCATCTTCGAGGCCATCTACTTCGCGCGACCCGACAGCATCATCGACGGCCAGTCGGTGTGGCAGGCACGCCACGACATGGGCGTGCAGTTGGCGCGCGAGAGCACGCCGGGCGCCGACCTGGTGGTGGGGCTGCCGGACTCGGGCACGCCCGCCGCCATTGGGTTCGCCAACGAGAGCGGCGTGCCGTTCTCCGAGGCCGTGGTGCGCAACCGCTACGTGGGGCGCTCATTCATCCAGCCCGACCAGGAACTGCGCGCCACCGGAGTGCGCCTGAAGTTCAACCCGCTGGAGTCGGTCATCCGGGGCAAGCGGCTGGTGGTGGTGGACGACAGCATCGTGCGCGGCACCACCACGCGGCGCACCGTGCAGATGCTGAAGGACGCCGGCGCCCTGGAGGTACACCTGCGCATCTCGTCGCCGCCCATCACCTGGCCGTGCTTCTACGGAATCGACATGGCCGACCGCGACGAGCTGATCGCCGTGGGGCAGGACGAGGCGGGCATCGCGGCGGCGGTGGGCGCGGACTCACTGCACTACCTCACGCTGGAGGGGCTGCAGCGCGCGATGGGCCGGCCCGCCGACGGCTACTGCCGCGCGTGCTTCACGGGCGATTACCCCATCCCGGTGCCCGACGCCTCCGGCAAGGAGCGGTTCGAGGCCGCAGCCGGCGCCGCGCCCAGCCGGTAGCCTGCCCCCGTGGCCGAGGGGGGAATCTCGTACGACGACGCGGGCGTCAACCTCGACGCCGCGCGGGCGCTGACACAGGGCATCCGCGACCTGGTGCATGGCGGCACCACGGGATTCGCCGGCACGTTGCCCATGCCCCCCATGCGCGACGCCGTGCTGGTGGCCTGCACCGACGGCGTGGGCACGAAGGTGCTGCTGGCACGGCAGATGGGCGACATCTCCGGCCTGGGCCAGGACCTGGTGGCCATGAGCGTGAACGACCTGGTGTGCTCGGGCGCAACTCCCCTGTTCTTCCTGGACTACCTGGCGGTGGGACGCCTGGACCCGGGCGAGGCCACGCAGATCGTCAAGGCGGTGCGCGGTGCCTGCCTCGACAGCGGGTGCGTGCTGCTGGGCGGTGAGACCGCCGAGATGCCGGGCCTGTATGCCGACGGGCACTTCGACATGGCCGGGTTCGCCGTGGGGGCCGTGGAGCGCGCCGAGATGCTGGGCCCCGATCGGGTGGTGGACGGCGATGTCATCGTGGGCATCGAGAGCAGCGGCATCCACAGCAACGGGTACTCGCTGGTGCGCACGCTGGTGGATGGTGGCGCCATCACACCGGACCCATCGCTGCTCACCCCCACGCGCCTGTACCCGGAGGACATCCACGCGCTCCGGTCGTCCGGGGTGGAGATCCACGCCGCGGCCCACATCACGGGTGGCGGACTTCCCGAGAACCTGCCGCGCGCGATGCCGGACGGCCTGCGCCCCGTGCTGCGCCGGGGCTCCTGGCCGCAGGCCCCGGCCATCGCCCACGTGCTCGCATCGGGCGCCGTGGACGACGACTCCGCGTGGGACACCTTCAACATGGGGCTCGGCATGTGCCTGGTGATGCCGCAGGCGGCGGCCGACCGGGCGCTGTCCACGGTGCGCGGCAGCCACGTGGTGGGCCGCGTGGAGCCGGGGCCGCCTGGCCTGGCCTGGGAGGTGTGATGTACCGCGTGGCCGTGATGGTCTCGGGGACGGGATCGAACCTGCAGGCGCTGATCGACAACGTCCACCGAAACGACAAGGTGGACGCGCAGATCGTGATGGTGGTGTGCTCGAAGGAGGACGCCCCGGCAATCGCGCGGGCCCGCGAGGCGGGCATCCGCGCGGAGGTGGTGACCCTCGATGCCCACGGCGGCGACCGCGCCCGTCGTGACGGCGAGGTGGTCCGCCTGCTCCGGCTGGTGGCGCCCGATCTGGTGGTGATGGCCGGGTGGATGAGCATCGTCACGCCCGTGCTGCTGGATGCCTTCCCCGGTCAGGTGATCAACCTGCACCCATCGCTGCTGCCGGCGTTCCCGGGGCTGGATGCCATCGGGCAGGCGCTGGACTGGGGCGTGCACCTCACCGGGGTGACGGTGCACATCGCCGAGGAGGCCGTGGACGGCGGGCCGCCCATCCTGCAGGAGCCGGTGCCGGTGCTGCACGGCGACACGCGGGAGTCGCTCGGGGCCCGCATCCACGGGGTGGAGCACCGCCTGCTCAGCCACTGCGTCACGCTGTACGCGCAGGGGCGCATTCACAGGGACCCGGCGCACCCGCGCCGGATGATCGTCGACGACGGAGGTTCATGAGGTGGCATCACGCCGCGCGCTGCTGTCGGTATCGGACAAGACCGGGCTGGTGGACCTGGCCCGTGGCCTGGCCGCCGAGGGGGTGCAGCTGATCTCCACCGGCGGCACGGCGCGCGCGCTGCGTGACGCGGGCCTGGAGGTCACCGATGTGAGCGAGGTGACCGGGCACCCCGAGATCATGGGCGGCCGGGTGAAGACGCTCCACCCCAAGGTGCACGGCGGCATCCTGGCCAGGAAGGACCATGCCGGCGACGATGCCGACATGGCCGCGAACGGCATCGCGGCCATCGACATGGTGGTGGTGAACCTGTACCCGTTCGAGGAGGCCGCGGCCAGGGAAGGCCTGGGGCGCGCCGACGTGGTGGAGGAGATCGACATCGGGGGCCCGGCGATGGTGCGGGCCTCGGCGAAGAACCACGACCGCGTGGCCATCGTGACCGACCCGTCGCAGTACGCGGCCGTGCTGGCCGAGGTGACGGGCGGTGGCTGGGTGGGCGAGGAGACCCGGCGCGCGCTGGCCGCCGCGGCGTTCCGGAAGACGGCCGCCTACGACACGGCGATCGCCGCGTGGATGGCGTCCGAGGGGGATGCGGATGAGGACTTCCCCGACCGCTTCACCGTGGGCTTCCGCAAGGAACTCGAGTGCAGCTACGGCGAGAACCCCCACCAGCGCGGTGCCTACTACTCCCAGGTGGGTGCTCCGCAGCACCTGCTGGGCGGAGTGGCCGTGCGCCACGGCAAGCCGCTGTCGTACAACAACCTGCTGGACGTGGACGCCGCTCGCGGCCTGGTGGCCGAGTTCGACGATCCCGCCGTGGTGATCATCAAGCACAACAACCCGTGCGGCGTGAGCCTGGGCGACGACCTGGCATCGGCGTACCTGCGGGCGAAGGCCTGCGACCCGGTCTCGGCGTTCGGCGGCGTGTACGCCGTGAACCGCGCCGTGGACCTGGCGCTGGCCGAGCACCTGGCCGAGATGTTCGTGGAGGTGCTGTGGGCACCCGGCTACGACGAGGACGCCTTCGAGGTGCTCACGCGCAAGCCCAACGTGCGGCTGCTGGAGACCGGCGAACAGGTACGGCCGGGCAACCCGGGCGAGCCGGTGTACCGGCGCGTGCTGGGAGGCGTGCTGGTGCAGGACGCCGACGATGTGCATGAGGACCGCGACACGATGAGCGTGGTGACAGAGCGCGCGCCCACCGAGCAGGAGTGGACCGACCTGGTGTTCGCCTGGAAGGTGGCGAAGCATGTGAAGAGCAACGCGATCGTGTTCGCGAAGGACGGCGCCACGGTCGGCATCGGCGCCGGGCAGATGAGCCGCGTGGACTCGGTGCGCATCGCGACGTCCAAGGCCAGCGAGAACAGCCTGCCGATCCAGGGCAGTGCCATGGCCAGCGACGCCTTCTTCCCGTTCCCCGATGCCCCGGTCATGGCCATCGAGGGCGGCGCCACGGCCATCGCCCACCCGGGCGGGTCGATCCGCGACGACGAGGTGATCGAGGCGGTCAATGCCCTGGGCGCGGCCATGGTGACCACGGGGCACCGGCACTTCCGGCACTAGGCGGTTCCCATCTGGGCCGTCGTCATCGGGGCGCTGGCCCTGGCCTGCTGGGCGGGTGTGCTGCTGCACCCCGCCCGGCCGTGGGACCTGCACCCCGGCGACGACGGGCCCGCGCCACCGGACCCCCGTGCATGGCCCGAGGTGGGCGTGGTGATACCGGCCCGCAACGAGGCCGATGCGATCGCGCCCACGCTGGCGGCACTGGACCGGCAGGACTACCCCGGCGCGATGCGCGTGGTGGTGGTGGATGAGCGCTCCTCCGACGGAACCGGGCAGGTGGCGCGTGAGGCGGCACGCCGGGCATCGCGCCCGGTGGAGGTGGTTACCGGCGCAGCACTGCCCGATGGATGGGTGGGGAAGGTGTGGGGCATGGAGCAGGGGGTGCGTGCCCTGGAGGCCACGGGGGTGCCGCCCCCGTGGCTGCTGCTGACCGACGCCGACATCCACCATGCGCCGGATTCCCTGCGCCGCCTGGTCGCGGCGGCGATGGCGCGCGGCACCGGACTGGAGAGCCGGATGGCACACCTGCGCTGCCAGTCGCCTGCGGAGAAGCTGCTCATCCCGCCCTTCGTGCTGTTCTTCTTCCTCCTGTATCCGCCGCGCTGGGCGAACCGACCCGGATCGCGCATCGCATCCGCCGCCGGGGGCTGCAACCTGGTGCGTCACGACGCCATGCGCGGCGCCGGCGGATTCGCGGCGCTGAGTGACGCCCTGATCGACGACCTCGCGGTGGCACGGCTGGTGAAGTTCCGGGCGGGCCTGCCGACGCGGCTCGCGCTCAGCCACGGGCGGGTGACCAGCACCCGCCCGTACGACGACCTGGCGTCGGTATGGACCATGGTGCGCCGCAGCGCCTTCACGCAGTTGCAGCGGTCATGGCTGCTGGTGGCGCTGGTGGCCGTGGTGCTGCTGCTGATGTTCGCGGGGCCCATCGCGGCGATCGTGGCGGGGGGCATCGGCGTCGCCACCGGTGGCAACACGGCGGGCGCCTGGGCACTGGGGCTGGGGCTTGCCGGATGGCTGGCCATGGCGACTGCCGCCGGGCCCGCCACGCGCGCATTCGGGTTGTCCTGGCCGTGGTGCATGGCGCTGCCCGCCGCGGGGCTGCTGTACGGGGCGATGACGGTGGACTCCGCGGTGCGTGGCCCGCGGGGAGGCGGCTGGCGGTAGCCACCGGTCCACCCCGGATCGGAGGCGGGGCGTTCTAGCCTTGGCCGGGATGCGCATCCGTACCGCCATCGCCACCCTCGTACTCGGCGCCGTCACCATGCTGGGCATGGCCGCCACCGCGGCGGCGGACATCCCCACCGGGGTGCCCGATGCGCTGTCGCCCGAGCCGCTCGACCGCGGGGCGCTCATCGCCATGCCCGCCGTATGGCAGGTGCAGGTGACCACCCGCATGCAGGCCCTGCGCACGAAGGACGGCACGGTGGTGCGCCTCCCGCCGGCGGCCCGCGAGGTGACCCGCGAGGGCACGGCCTTCGCCGTGACCCCCAACGGGTACCTGGCCACCGCCGCCCACGTCATCCAGCCATCAGCCGATGACCTGTCGGAGGTCGCGTACTTCACGTACCTGGCGGTATCGGGCAAGCCGCACAGCGCGGAGGTCGCCGCCCGGTGGGTGGAGGAGAACGCGCCGGTCCCCGTGGGGCTGGAGCCGCTGCAGCGGGTGGTGCGCCCCGCCGCCGCCGGCGCGGCAGCGAAGGTGGACCGCGGCCTGGTGCCCAAGGTGGTGGAGACCGACGAGCTGCGCGACATCGCGGTGCTGCGCGTGGCGGGTCAGCGGAACGCCCCATCGCTGGGCCTGGACCGCGGGCTGGACACCGGCACCCCCATCGCCACGCTGGGCTACGGGTCGGAGGACCCCTTCGCCACCCCGCCGCACGGCGCCATGGTGCCCTCGGTGCGACTGGGCACCATCGGCCGCACCGGCCCCCTGGAGGACGAGCCGCTCCGCATCCTCACGTTCATCACGAATGAGGTGCAGAAGGGCGACTCGGGCGGCCCTGCGGTGGATCGCAACGGCCGGGTGCGGGGGATCGTCCTGATCAAGCGTGCCGCCGGTGGCGGGGCCATGGCGCCCACCGAGCAGCTGCTGCGGGTGCTGGGTCGCGCGAACGTCCGCGGCTGGGAGGGGCGCACGCAGTTGACCTACCGCGAGGCGCTCGATCGCCTGTCACGGTTCGACCTGGACGGCGCCCGGGCCGACCTGCGGCGCACGCTGGCGAGCTACGCCGGGCATGGGTTCGCGGGGTATGAGATCGCCCGCATCGGGGACCTCCGCGAGGCCCGCCTGGCCCTAGCCGGCGAGCCCTGGTACCGCGGCGGCCTGGTGGCCGCGGGCATCACCGCACTGCTGATTGCCGCGGTGCTGGCCGTGCTCCTGTGGAAGGCCGTCAATCGTGCGCCCGGGGTGCTGGGGCCGCGCGACCGCAAGGCGCCGTTCGACCAGGACGCCGATCCGCGGGATGACCCCTAGGCCCTAGCCGGCATCGCGCTCGGCCCTGCCCCCCAGGTGCGCGGCGAAGAAGGCCTCCATGGCGCGGTAGGCGCGCATCCGGTTGGCGGGCTTGGCGAAGCCGTGGCCCTCGTCATCGGCCACGATGTACTCCACCGCGATGCCCCGGTCCTCGAGCGCCTGCACGATCTGATCGCTCTCGTGCTTCGTGACGCGCGGATCATTCGCGCCCTGGATCACCATGAGCGGCGTGGTGATCGCATCCACCCGCGATAGCGGGGAGCGCGCCCACATGTCCGCACGGTCGGCCTCCACCTCGGGATCACCCACGAACCGGTACCAGGTGCTGGCGAGAAACGGCCGCCAGTAGTCAGGGAACGACCGGACCAGCGTGACCAGGTTGGACGGACCCACGAAGCTGACGGCCGCGCGGAACCGGTCGGGCGTGAACGTGACGCCCACCAGCGTGGCGTAGCCGCCATACGAGCCGCCGTAGATGGCGATTCGGTCCGGATCGGCGACGCCCTCGGCCACGGCCCAGTCCACGGCGTCCATGAGGTCGTCGTGCATCTTCCCGGCGAACTCACGCTCCGCCGCGTGCATGAAGTGCTTTCCGAAGCCCGTGGACCCGCGGTAGTTCACCTGCAGGACTGCGTAGCCGCGGTTGGCCAGGAACTGGGCCACGCCGTCGTAGCCCCAGGCGTCACGGCTCCAGGGACCGCCGTGCACGTAGAGCACCATCGGCAGACCCGTGGGCGCGAGGCCACGCGGCACGGTGAGGTAGCAGTACATCGTGAGCCCGTCGCGCGTGGTGATCTGCACGGGGCGCATGGGCGAGAGCTCGTCGGGCGAGAGCCAGGGACGCGGACGGAAGAGGAACTCGTGCTCCCCCGTCTCACGGTTGAACAGGTAGGTGGCGCCGGGGTCCACGTCGCTGTCGAAGGCCACGGTCCAGACCGTCTCGTCGGCGTCGCTGCCGGTGATGCGCGGGTCGCCGTCCGCGATCTGCCGCACCTTCTCGAAGTCCCGGCCGAAGCGCTCGTCGAAGGCGTGCACCACGAGGCGGTCGCGCAGGTACGCCGCGCCAAGCAGCGTGCGGTCCCTGTCGCTGATGATGGGCATTCCGAGGTCGGCCACCTCGTCCTCGTCGAGCACCGTCTCCGCACCGGTGGCCACGTCGATGGCCACCAGCCGCGAGCGGTCGCTGCCGCGGGCGCTGCCCACCCACATCACGTCCCCATCGGCATCGAACCCATAGGGCTGCCCGCCGTCCTCGTTGTCGAACTCCGCGAGCACGCGGAAGTCGTCCTCCTCGGTGTCGCGCACCAGCAACTGGTAGTCGCCGGTCGGCGTCTGCGCATACGCACCCCGCACGGCGCCATGGCGATCGGCCACCCATCCGATGATGTTGCCGGGGTTCTCCGCCACGCGTGTGAGGGCGCCGCTGGCCAGGTCGAGCCGCTCCACGTCGAACACCGAGCGGTCGCGCCGGTTGGTGCTGACGATGATCTGCCCCGGCGTGGCCCTGGGCACCGACACGATGCTGGCCCGCACGCCGTCGAAGGGCGTGAGATCGCGGGCCGTCCCGTCACCGGGGACGTCCACCATCATCACGTGGTGGTTCTCATCCCCGCCCTGGTCCTTGCTGTACAGGATGTGCTTCGAGTCACGGGTCCATGAGTAGCCCATCACCCCGCGGTCGGTGTCGCGGGTCACGGGCACCGCCTCACCGCCCTCGATGGGCCGCACCCACACGTTCAGCAGGCCGTCGAGCGGCGCGAGCCACGACAGCATGGAGCCGTCGGGCGACGGCTTGGCCAGGGCGCGCTCGGGGTTGTCGAAGAACTCGCCGAGCGGGATGAGACGGGGCTGGGTCATGCGGGCGAGGGTAGCCGCGCGCACCTATCGCGCGAGTGAGTACCGGAGCTGGACGATTCCGGCGCCGAGCTCCCGCACCTCCCCGAGCACGAGGGCGTGCCGCCCCCCGGCGCCGGCGAACAGGGGAACGCCCCGCCCGAGGACGATCGGGATGACCGTGACGGTGACCTCATCCACCAGGCCGGCGTCGAGGAACGACCGGATGAGCGATGCGCCGTCGAGGTAGATGTCGCCCCCGCCGACAGAGGCCCGCACCGCCGCCATCATCTCGCCGGGCGTGCCCGACACCGCGCGCACCGACGGCGGGTGATCGTCCAGGGGGCGCGTGGCGGCCACGAACACCGGCATGTCCCCGTACGGCCACGTGCCGAACCCGCGGACGACCTCGAACGTGCGATGGCCCATCAGCAGGGCCGCCGAACGCTCCATCAGGTCCTCATAGCCGCTGTCCGCCAGCACCCCCGCGTCCTGCGCATCCCCCCCGGGCAGCCACGACAGGTCGTCGCCCTCTCCGGCAACAAACCCATCAAGCGACTGTGCCACGAACACCCTGATCACACCCCGAACTGTGCCACGCCGCCACCCCGGGGACAGTCCCTCCCCCCGGGGACAGTCCCCGGGGGGAGGGACTGTCCCCTTGCTAGCGTCGGGCGCATGGACGACCGGCCGCTCGTCATCGCGCTCTGCCCCGATCTCATGATGCGTTCCCGTATCGAGAGCGGGCTGGACATCGCCGGGTACCGGCTGCGGGTCGCCGGCGGGCCCACGCGGCTCATGCAGGCCCTTGCGGAGGACGCACCCACGTGCATCCTCATCGACCTCGAGTCCGGCGGCGACGCGATCGCCGTGATCGAGGCCCTCCGCACCGACCCGGCATCGCGCGACATCCCATTGGCCGCCTTCGCCGGACACACCAACACCGAACTGCTCGATCAGGCGCGCGTGGCGGGTGCCGATCCCGTGGTGGCGCGGGGGCAGGCGGCCATCAGCACCGGGTCGGTGGTGGATGCCGCGCGGGCGGCGGTTTCACCGAACGCCGATGCGCGATAGCCTGAGCATCACGTGAAGAACGCCGGCCTCTACCTACCGGCCCTCCGTGATGGCGTCGTGATCTTCGACGGCGGGATGGGCACGCAGATCCAGGCACGCGACCTCACCGCCGATGACTACGGTGGCGGGGCGCTGGAAGGTGCCGTGGATTACCTCTCCATCACGCGTCCCGACCTGATCGAGGAGATCCACCGCGCATACCTCGAAGCGGGCGCGCAGGCGGTGGAGACCAACTCGTTCCAGGCGACCGCGCTGCGCCTGGAGGAGTGGCAGCGGCCCGACGGTGGCAACCTGGCCGAATTCGTCACCGACATCAACGTGGCCGCCGCGCAGAACGCGCGCCGTGCGTGTGACGATTTCGAGGCGGCCGACGGCATCCCCCGGTTCGTCATCGGCTCCATCGGGCCCACAGGCATGCTGCCCGGCACCGACGACCCGAAGTTGTCGGGCATCACCTTCGATGAGCTGTCGCAGCAGATCCGCGTTCAGGCCGCGGGCCTGATGCAGGGCGGCGCCGACGTGCTGCTGATCGAGACCCAGCAGGACATCCTGGAGACGCGCGCGGCCATCCACGGAATCCGGCTGGCGTTCGATGACCTGGGCGCGACGGTGCCGATCCAGGCGCAGGTGGCGTTCGACCAGACCGGGCGCATGCTGCTGGGCACCGACGTTGGCGCGGTCGTCACCATCCTCGAGGGCATGGGTGCCGACGTCATCGGCACCAACTGCTCGGTCGGCCCCGAGCACCTGCGCGAGCCGGTGTCGTACATGTGCAGCCACTCGCGAAAGCCCATCTCCGTGGTGCCGAACGCGGGACTCCCCCGGAACGTGGGCGGCGAGGCGCACTACGACCTGGGCCCGGACGAGATGGCCGCGCAGATGGCCGCGATGGTGCGCGACTACGGGCCCAACGTGGTGGGTGGCTGCTGCGGCACCACGCCCGACCACATCCGCGCGCTCGTCGCCGCGCTGCGGGATGTGACCCCACACGCGCACGAGGTGACCGCCGAGCCACGGATCGCCAGCGCCATGCGGGGCGTCGACCTGGGGCAGGAGCCCCGCCCCACCATCGTGGGTGAGCGCGTCAACACACAGGGCAGCCGCAAGATCAAGGAGATGATCCTCGCCGACGACTTCGACGGCGCCCTCGCCGTGGCCCGCGAGCAGGTGGAGTTCGGCGCCCACGTCCTGGACGTGTGCGTGGCCCTCACCGAGCGCACCGACGAGGCCGAGCAGCTGGCCATCCTCGCGAAGAAGCTGGCCATGGGCGTCGAAGCGCCCCTGATGATCGACAGCACCGAGCCCGACGCCATCGCCGCCGCGCTGGATACCTACCCCGGTCGGGCGATCGTGAACTCCATCAACATGGAGAACGGTCGCGAGCGCATCGAACGCGTGGTGCCCATCGTGAAGAAGCACGGTGCCGCGGTGGTCGCGTTGACGATCGACGAGGACGGCATGGCCAAGACGCCCGAGGCCAAGCTCGCCGTCGCCCGGAAGATCCACGACATCGTGGTGGATGAGTACGGGCTGCCCCCCGAGAGCCTCATCTTCGATGCGCTCACGTTCACACTGGCCACGGGCGAGGATGAGTACCGCGATTCCGGCGCCGCCACCATCGAGGGCATCAGGCTCATCAAGGAGAACCTGCCGGGCGTCTACACCAGCCTCGGCGTGAGCAACGTGTCGTTTGGGCTCACCCCGCCGGCGCGCGCCACGCTGAACAGCGTGTTCCTGGCGCGGGCGGTGGACGCCGGACTCGACCTAGCGATGATCAACCCCACGCACAACCGTCCGCTGGGGGAGATCCCCGCCGACGAGGTGGAGTTGGCCGACGACCTGATCTTCGCGCGCCGCGAGGACGCCCTGCCGCGCTTCATCGCCAAGTACGAGGGCGTGGAGGCCGAGGCCGCACCCGACCCCGCCGCGCGCTTCGAGGGCCTGCCGCCCGACGAGATCATCTTCGAGCGCATCCTGCACCGCGTACCCGAGGGCGTGGAGGAGGACATCGACGCCGCGCTCGACCAGCGTGGAGGACGCACCAACGACCCGGCCATCGCCGTGCTGAACGAGGTGCTCCTGCCCGCAATGAAGGAGGTGGGCGACCGCTTCGGCCGGGGTGAACTCATCCTGCCCTACGTGCTGCAGAGCGCCGAGGTGATGAAGAAGAGCGTGGCCCACATCGAGCAGTTCCTCGACCAGGTGGAGGGCTACACCAAGGGCACGGTCATCATGGCCACCGTGTTCGGCGACGTGCACGACATCGGCAAGAACCTCGTGGGCACCATCCTCAAGAACAACGGCTACACGGTGCACGACCTGGGCCGGCAGGTCCCCGTGACGGCCATCATCGACGCCGCCGAGGAGCACGGCGCCGATGTGATCGGAGTGTCGGCGCTTCTGGTGAGCACCAGCAAGCAGATGCCCCTGCTGGTGCAGGAGCTGGCCGCGCGCGGCATGGACTACCCCGTGCTCATCGGCGGAGCCGCCATCAACCGCCAGTTCGGGCGGCGCACGCTCTTCCTGGAGGATGGTGACCCGTACGCCGGTGGGGTGTTCTACTGCAAAGATGCCTTCGACGGGCTGTCCGCGGTGGACCGCCTGCAGGACCCCGACGATCGCCCGGTGTTCCGCCAGGAGCAGTTGGACGAGGCGCGTGAGAGCGCCGAGAAGGTCACCGAGGCCAAGGCGCGGCCGCGTCCGGCGGCCGAGCCGGTGCAGCTCGACGAGGCCCCTGTTCCCGGCCCGCCGTTCTGGGGCGCCGTGCGCGTGACGGACTTCGATGTGGACGAGATGTTCGCCCGCATGGACGAGAAGTCGCTCTACAAGATGTCGTGGGGCGGGCGTGGACAGGATGACGCCGAGTTCCAGCGCATCGTGCGCGAGGAGTTCGAGCCCCGGCGCGCCGAAATGGAGAGGCGCTCCATCGAGGAGGGCTGGATCGTCCCGCGGGCCACCTACGGCTACTTCCCCGCCGGTCGCGACGGCGACGCCGTGGTGGTGTTCGACCCGGAGACGGGGGACGAGGCCGCCCGGTTCGACTTCCCGCGCCAGGATGAGAGGCGCCTGCTGTGCCTGGCCGACTACGTGCGCCCCGTGGATTCCGGAGTGCGTGATGTCATCGCGCTGCAGGCCGTGACCGTGGGGCAGGAGGCCACCGAGTACCTGGACCGCCTGCAGGCGGAGGAGGAGTACACCGAGGCGTACTTCGCCCACGGGCTCGCCGTGGAGGCCGCCGAGGGCATGGCCGACCTGGTGCACGCGCGCATCAAGCGCGAACTCGGCCTGGGCACCGACCAGGGCCGGCGGTACTCATGGGGCTACCCGGCCTGCCCGGACATCGAGCAGCACGTGGACGTGCTGCGCCTGCTGGCGCCGCACCCCGACGAGATGGGCATGGGCCTCACCAGCGCATTCCAGCTCACCCCCGAGCAGAGCACGGCGGCGATCATCATGCATCACCCACAGGCCACCTACTTCTCGGCACGGCGCCGAAACCGCCTGCCGGAGGGCGCCGCCTAGCCCCCGGGGTCAGTCGGGGTCGCTCTGCTGCTTCGACAACCACAAGCGCGCCATCCGGGTGCCCTCGCACATGGCCTCCAGCTTGGCCTGCACGACGTCCTCGGGCACCGGGGACAGGTCGGGGGCCGCCACCCAGATGGCCGACGCCCGGCCCCCACGGGCGGCCTCCAGCACCACGCGCGCCACGTCGTTCGCGTTCTCCGCGGGACGGTCGGCCGATACCGCGACCACCACCTGCTCATCCGGGCGGAAGGCATATGCACCAAGGGGCACCGGACCATCCGTGGCCACCATTCGTGCCCCGGCGGCCACCAGGGCGTCCGCATCCGCCCCACGCGCGAGCACCGGACGGAACGGCACCGCGGCCACGGCCTCCTGCACTATCTCCGGATGATCCACCTCGGCACCGGTGGTGATGACGTCGAGTCCTGCGCGCTCGAGGCGCGCGGCCCACTCCCCGGGCTGCGGGAGGGGCCCCGCGCACACCGTGGCCAGCACCGGAACGTTGATCCCGGCCATCTCCAGTTCATCCCGCCGCATGGGCCGACGCTACCAGCGGTACGAATGGCCCTTGCCCCGGAACCCCGTACACCGGGCCGAACAGGTACTTTTACGCGGCTGAATAACCCCATCGGAGGGATTGCATGAGCAACGGCAGCGGCCCCGTCGGCCTGGACGCCCACGGCATCACCACCTCGGGCACCATCCACTGGAACCCCACGACGGAAGAGATCTACGAGCACGCCCTCCGCCGCGGCGAGGGGGAGATCTCGGCCGGCGGTCCCCTCCTGGTGAACACCGCTCCCAACACCGGGCGGTCCCCCAAGGACAAGTTCACCGTCAAGGAGCCCGGCAGCGACGACCGCGTGTGGTGGGGCCCCAACCAGCCCATCTCCCCCGAGCACAATGCGCACCTGCGCAAGGACCTGGTGTCATGGCTGTCGGACGGCCGTGAGCTGTTCGTCCTGGACGCCTTCGCCGGCGCCCACCCCGAGCACCGCCTGCCGCTGCGCCTGGTGAGCGATTCCGCGTGGCACACGCTGTTCGCCCGCACAATGTTCATCCCGGCATCGCCCGAGGAGATCGCCGTGCACCAGCCGCGCGCGGTCATCCTGCACGCGCCCGAGTTCAAAGCCGACCCGTCCACGCACGGCACCAACGCCAGCGGGTTCGTCACCCTCAATCTGACCGAGCTCGAGATCCTCATCGGCGGCACGCGCTACGGCGGTGAGATCAAGAAGTCGATCTTCACCCTGATGAACGACCGCCTGCCCGAGGAGGGCATCCTCTCGATGCACTGCTCGGCCAACGTGGCCGACGACGGCCGCGTTGCGGTGTTCTTCGGGCTCTCGGGCACCGGCAAGACCACGCTGTCGACCGACCCCGAGCGCCGCCTCATCGGTGACGACGAACACGGCTGGGCCGACGACGGCGTGTTCAACATCGAGAACGGCTGCTACGCGAAGATCATCAACCTCTCGGCCGAGGCCGAGCCGGAGATCTTCGCCACCACCCACCACTTCGGCACCGTGGTGGAGAACGCCGTGGCCAACCCCGCCACCCGCGTGCTTGACCTGGACGACGACAGCATCACCGAGAACACCCGCGCCGCCTACCCGCTCACGCAGATCCCGGGGTCGGTCCCGGAGAAGCGCGCGGGCATCCCCAGCACCGTCGTGATGCTCACAGCAGACGCCTTCGGCGTGCTGCCCCCCATCGCCCGCCTCACGCCCGAGCAGGCGATGTTCCACTTCCTCTCCGGCTACACCGCCAAGCTGGCCGGCACCGAGGTGGGCGTCACCGAGCCGCAGACCACATTCAGCACCTGCTTCGGCGCACCGTTCCTGCCGCAGAGGCCGAACGTGTACGCCGAGATGCTGGGCGAGCGCCTCGCCAGCACCGGCGCGACCGCCTACCTCGTCAACACCGGATGGACGGGCGGCCAGTACGGCGTGGGCTCGCGCATGCCCATCAAGGCCACCCGCACGCTGGTGCGCGCCGCCATCAACGGCGAGCTCGACACGGCGGAGACCCGCCAGGACCCGATCTTCGGCCTTCACGTGCCGGTGAGCGTCACCGGCGTGGACCCGAAGCTGCTCGACCCCATCCAGACCTGGCCGGACCCGGCGCAGTTCGAGGAGACGGCCAAGAAGCTCGCGGCCGCCTTCCGCGAGAACTTCCAGCAGTACACGTCGATGGTGAGCCCCGAGGTCGTGGCCGCGGGGCCGATCGCCTAGCGACTACCGCGCGAACGAGGACACCGTGGCCAGGTTGATGGCCACGGTGTCCTCGATGCGCCGGCCGTAGCCCCCGGCCAGCAGCACGCACACGGGCACCCCGGCCGCGCGCATGCGGTCCCGCACCATCCGGTCGCGCTCGGCCAGGCCTGCCTGCGTCACCGCCAGGCGACCCAGCCGATCGTCCTCATACGGGTCCGCCCCGGCCAAATAGATGCACAGGTCCGGTGCGCCCCGGGCAAGGGCGGCCGGCAGCAGGCGCCCCAGCGCCTCCAGGTAGGCGCCGTCGCCCGTGCCATCCGGCAGGTCCTCCTCCACGTCGCCCGGCACCCTGCGGAATGGATAGTTCGCCCCGCCGTTGATGCCGGCGCAGGTGGTGAGCGGGTCCGGGCCCAGGAGCGCATTCGTGCCGTCACCCTGATGGACGTCCAGGTCCACCACCAGCACACGTCGCACGGTGCCGTCCCCGCGCAGGCGCCGCACCGCCACCGCGACATCGTTGAACGTGCAGAACCCCCGGCCCGATGCCGCGAAGGCATGGTGCGTGCCCCCACCCAGGTTCACCGCCGCACCCTCCACGCAGGCGGCGCGGGCGGCGGCGAGGGTGGCACCCACGCTCCTGCGCCCGCGCTCCACGAGCTGCGGCGACCAGGGCAGCCCCAGGCCACGCTGCTCGCGGTCGGTCAGGCGCCCATGCGCGACGCGCTCGAGGTAGCGGGGGTCATGGGCCAGGAGCAGATCCGCGTCGTCCGCGGGTGGCGCCTCCAGGACCTCGGCCAGCCCCGTGGACTCAATGGCCTCGCGGAGCATCCGGTAGCGCCCCAGCGGGAAGCGGTGGCCCTCCGGCAGCGGATAGGTGAACCGATCATGCGCAAACGCGCGCATCACGGGGCGCTCACGCGCCGCGGAAGTCGGGGTCCCGCTTCTCGCGGAAGGCCCCGAGGCCCTCGGCGATGTCGTCGCTGGCGAACGCCCGGTCACGCCACTCGTCGGCAACCGCCTCCGCCCGCGCAGGATCGGGGTCATCGTCGATCGCCCGGATGATGGACCGCATGCCGGCCACGGCAATGGGGCCATTGGCGGCAATCGCCCGGGCATCGGCCATCGCGAGCGCACGCAACTCCAGGCGGTCCACCACCCGGTTCACAAGGCCGATGCGGCGTGCGGCCTCGGCATCGATGGGTCGGCCGGTCAGGAACAGCTCCCGGGTGGCCGGGGCACCGATCACCCGCACGAACCGCCGGATGCCCGGTGCCGCATAGACCCACCCCAGGCGTGCCGGGGGCATGCCGAGCCGGGCCCCGCGGGTGGCGAGCCGCCAGTCCGCAGCCATGGCGATCTCCAGCGCCCCGCCGAACGCATTGCCGTTGAGCGCCGCGATCACCGGCACGGGGCAGTCCTCCACCGCGTCGGCGACGCGGCCCAGCAGTCGCTCGCCCGTGCGGACCGCGTCCGTGAGGGCCGCGCCATCACGGGCCTGCAGGTCCACACCGCCGGAGAAGTTGCGGTCGCCTGCACCGGTCAGCAGCACGGCCCGGGCGCCCTCCAGCGCATCCGCCGACAGTGCCGCGACCAGCGCATCCAGCATCGGGTCGTCCAGGCTGTTGGCCCGCGACTCGTTCGTGATGGTTACGACGGCCACCCACCCGTCGCGCACGGTGTCGATACGACCCGCGCTCACCGGGTGCGCGCCAGGTGGTCCCGCATGGCCGCGGTCACCAGGTCCGGGGCCTCCTGCTGCGCCCAGTGGCTCACGCCCTCCAGCATCACCACCTCGAGGGGGCCCTCCACCTTGGTGATGGAGCGCTCGAGCAGGAGCGGGGTCATGTAGGCGTCGGCGTCCGCCCACATGATGGTGGTGGGCACCGTCACGGGCGGCAGGTCGGGCGGCGGCTTCAGCCAGTTCCCCGGGGGGATGTTGGCGCGGTAGTACTCGAGCGCCGCGGTCATGGCCCCCTCACGCATCAGGGCATCGGTGAACACCCGGCGCTCCTCGTCACCGAATGTCCCCGGTGCAGCGGTGTCGAACACGAAGGCCGAGAGGTTCGCCGCACCGTCCTTCAGCAGCCACTCCTCGGCCACGCCCTCGAACTGGAAGAGCAGCATGTACCAGCTCTTCTGCTGCTGCTCGGGCACCTGACGGCACTCCGCGCTGGCGACCGGATGCGGGGCGTTCAGGATCATCAGCGAGCGGACCGTGTCGGGCATCAGCGCCGACGTGGCCCAGCACAGGCTGCCGCCCCAGTCGTGGCCCGCGAGGTGCGCGTATCCGTGCCCCAGGGCGTTGATGAGCCCCACCACGTCGCCCACCAACTGGGGGAAGGCATAGGCATCAGTCCCCGTCGGCCGGTCGCTCTCCCCGTAGCCGCGCAGATCCGGGACGATCGCGCGATAGCCATCCGCGGCGAGCGCCGCGGCCTGGTGGCGCCATGAGTACCCCATCTCCGGGAACCCGTGCCACATGATCACCGGCTCGCCATCGTCGGGCCCCATGAACTGCACCGACAGCACGGCCCCACCGCAGTCGATCCGCTCGCGGCGTGCGCCCGGGATGTCGCCGTTCACGTGTCGAGCGCCGCCAGGTCGAGCATGTCGGCCACCACGCGGTCGAAGCCGATGCCGGCGACCTCGGCGGCCTTGGGCAGCAGGCTGGTGTCGGTCATGCCCGGGATGGTGTTGACCTCCAGCACCCACAGGCGGCCCTCATCGTCGAGGATGAGGTCCACGCGGGCAATGCCCCGGCACGCGAGCGCATGGGCGGCAGCGATGCTGACGGCGGCGGCCTCCTGCACCGTGGCCTCGTCCAGGTCCCGCGGCGGGCGCAGTTCGGTCTCGCCGGGCGTGTAGCGCGCCTCGAAGTCATAGAAGTCATGCCCCAGCGGGACGGCCTCGATCACCGGCAGCGCCCACGGGTCGCGGGCCATCACCACGCTCACGGCCAGTTCACGCCCCGGGACGAACCGCTCCACCAGCACGCGGTCGTCGAACCCCATGGCGTTCAGGATCGCGCCGCCCAGGTCACCCGGCTCGCGGACGATCGAGATGCCCAGCGCCGACCCCTGCCGCGCCGGCTTCACGCACAACGGCAGGCCCAGCGCCTGCTGGATCTCGGGCAGCGCCTCGGCGGCGCCCATCTTGCTGAAGGCCTCCTTCGAGAAGGCATAGCCGTGCGGGGTGGGCACGTCCGCGGCGCGGAACAGGGCCTTGGACACCACCTTGTCCATGGCCCGCTCGCTGGCCAGCACACCCGACCCGGTGTAGGGGATCTTCAGGATCTCGAGGATCTCCTGCACCGTGCCGTCCTCCCCGCCACGCCCATGCAGCGCGATGAACGCCACCTCCGGTCGCGCGTCGCGGAGCGCGCGCACCAGGTGCTGATCGGCATCGATGGGCACCACCTCGTGCCCCAGCCGGCCCAGTGCCAGTTCCACGTTGGTGCCCGAGCGCAGCGACACCTCGCGCTCCAGCGAGGGACCGCCCTTGAGGACCGCAACGCGGCTCATCGTGCGCCGGGGTTGAGGGCCTGGTGCAGGGCGATGAAGTCGGTGACCACGTCACCCAGCCGCCCGATGCCCTCGGTGATCATGCTCTCGGGCACGCCCGAGAAGTTCAGCCGCATGGAGTTCCGGCCGCGGCCGTCGAGGAACGCACCCTCGCCGGGCACGAACGCCACCTGGCGCTCCAGGGCCTTGGCCTGCAGCGCGGTGGTGTCGATGAAGTCCGGGAGCGTGGCCCACACGAACAGCCCGCCGCGCGGGCGGGTCCAGGTGGCGCCCTCCGGGAAGCGGGCCTCCAGGGCCGACAGCATGGCGTCGCGCCGGCTGCGGTAGATGCCGGTGACCCGGGCAACGTGCTCGCGGTAGTCGTAGCGGCGCAGGTACTCGGTGACGAACCGCTGCGTGAGGGTGCTGGAGCAGAGATCCGCGGCCTGCTTGCCCAGGTTCATCTTGCGCAGCACCTGCGGGGGCGCCACCGCCCAGCCCACGCGCACGCCCGGCGCGAGGATCTTCGAGAACGTCCCCAGGTACACCACCCACCCGGCGCCATCGTCCAACTCGTACAGGGTGGGGAGCGGATCCCCCTCGAACCGGATCTGCCCGTAGGGGTTGTCCTCGATGATCAGCAGCCCCACCCGGTGCGCGAACTCCACCAGGCGCTCGCGGCGCTCCCGCGACATGGTGACGCCTGCGGGATTCTGGAAGTTCGGGATGGTGTAGAGGATCTTGGGCGGGCGGCCCTCAGCGGCCAGCCGGTGATAGGCCTCTTCCAGCAGGTCCTCGCGCATGCCGTCGTCATCCATGGGCACATGGGTCACGTCGGCGCCGTACGCCGTGAAGCACGGTGCAGCGCCCGGGTACGTGGGGCCCTCGGCCAGCACCGGGTCACCGCGGTTCACGAAGGTGCGGATGCTGAGGTCGATGGCCTGCTGCCCGCCCGTGGTGATGAGCACGTCGTCCGCGCGGGCGCGCGCGCCCTCATCGGCCATCACCGACACGATCTGCTCCCGCAGGTCGCCCATGCCGTCGGTCGGTCCGTACTGCAGCGATGCCGCGAGGAAGTCCGTGCCGATCTCCCCGACGATCTCGTCGAAGATCTCGCGCGGGAACGTCTCGGTGTCGGGCAGCCCGCCGGCCAGCGAGATGATGTCGGCCTTCTCGGTGATGGCCATCAGGTCGCGCATCACCGACGACGTCGTGCCCGACGCCAGCGCCGAGAACCGGGAGTCGTACCGGGCCGCGTC
>Ga0181578_10001481_pt1 | contig 22606 bp, 15 predicted proteins | sample 071ome_21_FD_148659 | JGI IMG/M metagenome (GOLD analysis project Ga0181578, IMG submission 148659) | Coastal salt marsh microbial communities from the Groves Creek Marsh, Skidaway Island, Georgia - 071401CT metaG (spades assembly) | ecosystem: Environmental > Aquatic > Marine > Intertidal zone... | reverse complement strand
CAAGGCATCCTGCATTTCCTCTTTGGCGATAAACCGTTCCTTGTTCTTCCAGCACTGCTCGACGCTCGCCAGGCACCATTCAGCACTCCGGCGGCTGGCACGAATTGGCTGATCGCCCACTTTCACAAAGACGGGATTCGTGTGGGAGCTGGGAAGAATACGCACAGCCACCCAACTGCTGAACTGCACCGGAATCTTGAACTCGAGATCCTGCACTTTGCCATCAGCAACGATGTCCTGGCGGGCGACGGGATATCCGTTTACAATCAATTCCACCGGAACCGTACGAGTATCCCCGACGCGAGCACGTTCGATGTGCCAGTAAGGCTTCTGTTGATAAGGGCGATCTCTTAGGCCGGGATTGGCTTCTTCATCCAACCGGGCAGCGACGCGCACCTTGACCGATACTTCCTTACCGGCATCCAAAACCAACTCACTTCCCATATCGCCCATACTACGGTTTTCCACACGGAAATCCATGAGATGACTGCGACCATCACTGACATAGTTTTTGCCATCGCGAATACCTTCGCACCACGCTTCATAGTTCAACTGAGACCCCAGTTTGACATAACTGCGTCCCAAACCAACGCGCTCCCCGTAGATGCAGGGAAAGTCCGTTTCCCCGCTGATGCGGGTTCGATAACCGACATTCAAAGTGTGATACCAAATGTTCAGTTCCCAGGCATAAGGCGTGTCCACTGTTGAAATAAAATCGACTGCAGGCACCAAACGACCATCCGGTCCGGGAACCTCATGGGTCACATCCACAATGTATTCATTGGCCCCGATGCCATTGAACGGTGGGATCTGATAATTGGGCAACTGACCGGTCGGCAATTCCAATCCCCAACCCGAATGAGCAGGCCCGACCAAAGCCCCTTGCGCCTTCGCCCAACGCAACGTGTTCAGACACAAAGTCGGCCAGTGATGTTTGGAATCACCTCCTGGATAAATCTGTTCCTTCAAACGCAACAAGCACAGATGCCCGGATTGATGAGAACCAAACCCCGATACTTCCACATCATAACGCAGCAAATATGGGTATGTGGAAACCTTGTCGTCTTTGCCGGTAAAGAATTGTTTTTGATAATCAAAACAAGGACCCCAGGTCAGATTGGCCCCCACTTTCAAATCCTCTCCCAGAATGTGCCGCAACATGTCCGGAGCATGTACCCCCTGGGTGGGGTCGGTGTAATGCGCACAACCGGCTGCATGGATGTGATGATCCCCACTCCAATAACCAAACAACGAAGGATCAATCCAGCGCTTGACCGAAAAATGCAGATCCCGGGTTTGTTCGTTGACCTCGATTTCTCTGGTAAAAGGAATCGACTCGGGACCACGGGCAAATTTCACCGTGTAAGTTCCCACGGGCAGACTCAATGTCTCACCGTCCCCGCGATACACCTGCGGATGAAATGCGAAGTCAGGCGCCAATCGCTTGGCCTGGGAAGGATAAACACGCCCAAACCGATCACGAACCTCAAACATGGCAGTGGTGGGTTTGCCTTCTTCATCTTTGACGCTTAGAACGATTTCCCTGGCAGGACTGCATTGAAACAGGACGTCCACCTCGTTACGAAAACCGATATCCTGCGTCCCCTGTCCTACATTGAATCCCATACGCGCTTCGCGTTTTCCTGCATCACGGCTGTACATTTGAATGATGCGATACTCCAATTCCAATCCTGACAAGGTCTTGGTCAACGGCTGCGCATCGTATGTTTGAATCTCCAACCAACGATCGGCAATGGTGTCAGCCGGAGCATTGTGCAAGCGGCCGGCATTGGGGCTGGAAGCCTTGAGGGCGGCAGTCACCCCTGCCATGTTGTTGACCTTCACCAGAAATTGAGACCAACCGTTCTGCACCAGATGGGGCGCAGCTTCGCCACGCGCCACTTTGACGCGCATTTCGGGATTGATATTGACCACGTAAAGACAACGTTGATCCAACACCTCCTGCAGTTGACGTGAGCCCGCTTCCGGATCTGTGGCTTTCATGGCGGATTCGATGCGTTCCTTTTCTGCATCGCTGAATGGAAACCCCAGGTAGTCCGTTGCCTCCATCAAGCGCCTGACCTGAGCCCTGAGCGGCTGCCACTCCACCCCGGTGACAAGCGGTGTCTCCGCCGCCTGCAGCGATACGGAATGAAGCAAAAGAGCAAACAAAAGCACCAACGAAGGGATGCCACCAAAGAGACGTACATTTTTCTTGGACATAACGATTGAAACAGGATTCGAGCGCGAGCCTATCACGGATCGCGAACTTGTCATGAGTTTTTTACCGGATCATAAACGGGCGGGATTGAAGGGAGTCGAAGGAGTTATATTGCTTGCCTTGCGCTGCATCCTTTGACGCAACTCACGAATCAACCCTTGCAGCTTGGGCGAAGGATCCGCAGCCAGATTATCAAATTCCCCGGGATCCGTATGATAATCATACAATTCAACGCCAAACTCCCCATTTTCACCCCATTCGGAATAACGCCACCTTTCCGTGCGAATACTCACCCCCATGACCGCCTCACTCAATCGGTTATCCGCTGGTCTCAACACCTGAGTCACCGCATCTCCATCCCAATCAAGCAGCGGATTCTCCAAGAGCGGAACCAGACTCTTTCCTGATAATCCATCGGGAGCAGGTAACTTGGCAAGGTCCACCAGGGTCGGGTAAATATCCACAAACTCCACCACCCGTTGACAATCAATTCCATTCCCTTGAATCCCGGGAGCGTGGATGATCAAAGGTGATTTGGCTGATTTCTCGAACAATGTCCGCTTCTGCCAGATCCCATCATGCTCCCCCAGGTGGTAGCCATGATCACTCCAAAACACGACAATGGTTTTCTTCGATAATCCCAACCGCTCAACCGCTTGCAGCATACGTCCCACCTGCGCATCCACGAAAGATACACACGCGTAATAAGCCTGGACCGCTTTGCGTAGGGTCAAATCGTCCAACCCGTAATTCGGAACCGGACAATTATGCGCAAAAGCCGCCACTGGAATGTCCTCCCGATCTCCTGCCGGTGCATACGGCAATCGGATGTCTTCCAGCGGATAAAGATCAAAATACTTCTTCGGCGCCACATAAGGCGTGTGAGGACGAAAGAAGCCCACTCCAAGGAAGAATGGTTTGTCTTGATGAGATTCCATGTATCGAATCGCCTCCGAAGCAATCATTCCATCCGTCTGCTCTTCATCAGCGCCATCCGCCGCAAGCCAACTCAATGCCGCGCTGATCTTACGATGAGGTTCAGCATTAAAAATCAAGTGCTCCTCGGCTTTGTCCCTGCCTTTGGGATTGAACACCTGCTGCCAACTATGGGGATCATCATGCCCGTTGGTCCCGATGCTTGCCGGCACGTTGTAATGGTAAATCTTCCCGACACGCGCCGTTTGCCAGCCTTTATTCATGAAAGCCTGAGACAAGGTGATGATATTGGGAAACGTGTCCCTGAAATGCCGGTCCAAGTCATAAACCTTGATTTCATCAGGACGTTTTCCGGTCATGACGGAAGCGCGTGTTGGATTACAGAGCGGCAATTGATTGTAAGCACGCCGGAACATCACGCCCGATGCCGCCAACCGATCGATGTGCGGCGTTTTGGCAATCACATCCCCATAGCAACCAAGCGTGTCAGTAAGATCGTCAACAGCGATAAACAATACGTTCGGACGCTCCTCGCCGACGACATTCCGTCCTGGCAACACCAGAAACAAGCACAGGATCAAACGGATCTTTCGTGTCCAGAGGTTCATATCCGGACCATAAAACGGATGGCATCGAATTTTCCACGTAAAAAGATTCTTGGCCTCCCCCGCGCCATTGTCGAGAATCCCCACACATGACACCGCCAGATTCAAACAGGAGACGTATTCCGTCCATCGATGCCTTGATGCGACAAACGGAATCCATTTCGATACCGCGTTTGATCAGGAAGCGACTCATTCAGGACCGCATCCATCAATGGCGCACCTCAGGAGAAATTCCACAGAACCTGGATACCATCATCGAGGCCGACCTGAACCGCTTTCAACAAAACCGACTCCAAACGGTCATCAACGGAACCGGCATCGTTCTCCACACCAACCTGGGAAGAGCCCCACTCCATCGGGACTTGACGGATCATCTTTCCAAAACGGCGCTGGCTTACAGCAATCTGGAATTTGACCTGGTAACCGGCAAGCGAGGCAAACGTGGGTTGAACGTTGAAAAGTCACTGGCGGTGCTCGCGGACGCCGAATCCGCCACCGTGGTCAACAACTGCGCGGCGGCCCTGGTGTTGATGCTGAACACCTGCCGGAGTGATTCCCGCAACGAAGTCATCGTTTCCCGAAGCGAATTGGTTCAAATCGGCGGTGGATTCCGGGTTCCGGAAATCCTCGAAACCACCGGGGTTACGCTCAAGGAAGTTGGAACCACCAATCGAACCACCCTGGAAGACTACGCAAAAGCCATCAGCAACCGCACCGCCCTGATCCTGAAGGTCCACCAAAGCAATTTCTACATGGATGGCTTCGTGGAAACGCCATCGGTTGACGCATTGGTGCAACTGGCAGTGAAAAACGAAATTCCCTTTGGCTTTGACCTGGGCAGCGGCGCGCTCATCGACACTCAGTCCAGCTTTGGGATCGAACCCGAACCCACACCGGCTTCCATCATCGCACATGGAGCACACATGGTTTGCTTCAGCGGGGACAAACTCATGGGAGGGCCCCAGGCAGGCGTCATTGCGGGTTCGACACAATGGATTGGAAAACTGAAATCCAACCCCTTTTTCCGGGCACTGCGAGCCGACAAACTGGTCCTGGCCGCACTGGAACACACCGTCACCCAACACCTGCAGGCAAAAGACAATCCCGAGTCTCCCAAAACGCCTGAACTGCCCTCCTATCATTTGCTGTCCCAGACCATCGAAGAGCTTCGAACCAGAGCGGAAGCCATACTTGGCCTCACAGCCTTGCCCAAAGAAGTGTTGAGAATAGAGGAAACCGAAGCAGAAGTGGGCGGTGGAACCATGCCCAAAACACGCATGCCGTCCATGGCTCTGACCTTTTGTCCACCAGGAATAAAACCGGAGCGCATCGCTCAATACTTTCGTGAAAACGATCCACCCATCGTGGGCTACTTGCGAAACAACGCGTTTCAGTTGAACCTGCGAACCATCTTTCCTGATCAGGAGTCCATCGTGATCGAGTGCCTGAAAAAAGCCTGGGATCACTTCGCAGTGTCGGAACAAAACAAGTCATGAGCACGGCCAAACGATCACTCCCCTTCATCATCGCAACGGCAGGCCACGTAGACCACGGCAAGAGCGCGCTGGTCAAGGCCTTGACCCAAACCGACCCGGACCGCCTCCCCGAGGAAAAGAAACGAGGCATCACCATCGACCTGGGATTCGCTCAATGGATCCTGCAGGATCCCGAAAACCCTTCGGTGGAATACGACCTGGGCATGGTTGATGTCCCCGGACATGAGGACTTCGTCAAGAACATGGTGACGGGAGTCGGAGCGATTGATCTAGGATTGCTGGTGGTCGCCGCAGATGACGGTTGGATGCCTCAGACCGAAGAACATTTTCAAATCCTGGAATACCTCGACGTCCCGGACCTGATCATTGTCCTGACCAAAGCGGACCTAGCCGAGGCCGAAGCCGATTTTGTTATTGAAATGATCCGGGAAGAAATCCAGGAAACTCGATTCGAATCAGCCCCCATCGTAGCCACCTCCACCAAAACCGGTGAAGGCTTTGATCCATTGGGAGCGATCGTTGCAGAACGGCTGCGATCTCACGGCTCACGCACGGATCTCGGAAAGCCTCGCCTCCCTGTCGACCGCGCTTTCACCGTCAAAGGCATGGGGACCATTGTCACCGGAGCATTGACTGGATCCTCCTTCCATGCAGATCAAGCGGTTTGCGTTCAGCCCGGAAACATCCAGACAAAAATCAGATCCATTCAGCATCACCACGCCCAACAGGATTCCGCCGAACCCGGCATGCGCATCGCGCTCAACTTAAGCGGACTGAGTGTCCGGCAGGGTCATGAAACCGGGAACAACTCCATTGGACGTGGACAGGTCGTTACGATCTCTCAACTTGGAACCGAAACCCACTGTTTTGATGCAGTCGTTACCCGCAGCGCGCGTCTTCTCAAACCGGGCAAACATCCGTCCGGTCCCTTGAAAAGCGGCACACGCATACGCGTCCATCTGGGTTCCAACAACGTTCCGGGGCGCATCGAATTTTCGAACCACGCCCCCCTGCTCCCCGGAAACAGTTCCCCGGCCCGGATCAAACTGGAGCGACCCGTGTTCGCGCTGGGGGGGGACCGGTTTGTCTTACGCGACTGGTCCCAACAAGGCACCATCGGCGGCGGCCGCATCTGGGATGCCGACAGCGGTCAAACGACGTTTAAATCCAAACCACAACAGGATTACCTGAACAATCTTTGTTCCCCACAAGCCGATGCCGGCGAGTATCTGGCATCCCGACTGGAACGCGACGGGGGCGTCCAGTTGGACGCGCTGCATCAAAAAGGTCAATGGACCGCCAAACAACTGGCGCGAGAAGCAGCAAAACTCGTTAAAGAGAAAAAGGGACTCAAACGAGCCGAATGGTTACTGGACTCCAATGGCTGGACCGACACACTCAGCCACTTCGCCCGGCAAGTCGAGGAATACCACCAACAACATCCGGACATGCCCGGTTTCTCGATCGAAACAGCACGGAAAATCCTCAGCAAAGAACTTCCGAGTCTCGATCTTTGGTCCGCGGCCTTGACTGAACTGGGCAAATCCTTCGGCATTGAGCAGGCAGGAGAACACCTGTGCCACCAAAGCCACAGCGTGACGCTCCCGGACCGTCTCCAACCCTTGGCAAAAAACATACTGAAAACGTTGTCCGAATCCCCCAAGGAACCACCAGCGCGCAAACATTTCGACACATCCCAGGACACCGGGGATACCATCCGTTGCCTGATCCGCATGAAGAAAGTGACAGAGATCGGCCCCGACCTCATCGTTCTCAGCGAGGCATACGACAACATGGTTCAGACCATCCAATCCACCATCCGGCAACAGGGACCTTCAACCGTCAGCGCACTCCGTCAGGAACTGGGGGTTTCCCGTCGCATCGCAATTCCCCTGCTGGAGAAACTGGACAAAGAAGGACAAACCATCCGCGAGGGCGACTTGAGAAATTGGAAATAGTGAATGGTGAATTGGCACGACAAAGGTAGATCGTGCCTGCCTGTCCCGCGACTGCGTGGATCCCTGGCGCGTCCCTTGGGGTGTCCAAATCACAATCACCTTCCGTTTCGGAAAGCCTACGGTTCCCGATACCCTACCGCCAATGCGAGCGCGTATGAAAGCACTGTAGGGTTCCTACACGATTGGCTTTCCTTTGGGCGGCAAAATTGAGTAGGGATGCCACAAGGAACGGATCGGGATCCCGACTCGTCGGGATTCTACCTGGGGTGGCACTACGCCATTTGGGCCAACTCTTCCTCGGTCTCGACGATCTGTTCCATTTGAGTGAGGAACCAAGGATCGATCATGGTGAGCTTGTGAATTTCCTCCATGGTAAATCCGGCCCTGAATGCGTGACGAATGAAGAAAATCCTTTCTGCATTCGGGATACTCAATTTGCGCGTAATAACATCCCGGGGAAGGATGTCTCGATCTCCGTATGAATCTTCACCAATTCGCCATGGTTTTCCGTCACCACCCAATCCTGCACGCCCGATTTCCATGGAACGTAAACATTTCTGAAGCGATTCCTTGAAGTTACGACCAATGGCCATGGCTTCGCCCACCGCTTTCATCTGAGTGGTCAAAGTCGGATCGGCTTGGGGGAATTTTTCGAAGGCAAAACGCGGTATCTTGGTGACCACATAATCAATAGTGGGCTCGAAACTGGCGGGTGTTTCACGGGTAATGTCGTTGGGAATCTCATCCAAAGTATATCCCACGGCCAGTTTGGCAGCGATTTTGGCAATCGGGAATCCGGTCGCTTTGGACGCCAGGGCCGAGGATCGTGAAACACGTGGATTCATTTCGATCACCACCATACGCCCGGTCTCGGGACACATTCCAAACTGGATATTGGAGCCACCTGTTTCAACCCCAACCTCCCGGATCACCGCCAGGGATGCATCACGCATGATCTGGTATTCCTTATCCGTCAAAGTCTGTGTGGGCGCCACTGTGATGGAATCCCCCGTATGAACGCCCATCGGATCGAAGTTCTCGATGCTACAGACAATCACGCAATTATCGGCGCGATCCCGCATGACCTCCATCTCGTATTCCTTCCAACCCAACAGCGATTCCTCGACGAGAATTTCCGAAACGGGAGAAAGTTCACAGCCTCGTTTGGCAATGGTTTCGTATTCTTCCCAGTTGTAAGCCACTCCACCGCCGGTTCCTCCCAGGGTATAAGCAGGACGTATGATCAAAGGAAAACGGCCAATATCCTTGGCAATCTGTTTGGATTCTTCCCAATTGTGCGCAATACCGCTGATCGGCACATCCAGTCCGATCTTGACCATGGCTTCCTTGAAAACCAGGCGATCCTCTCCTTTTTCGATGGCTTCGGGCTGGGCGCCAATCAGTTCAATGCCCAGTTCCTTCAGCATGCCACTGCGATGCATGTCCATCGCCACGTTCAAAGCCGTCTGCCCACCCAATGTCGGCAGCAACACCAGCTTGCCCTCGGCGCCGGAAGCTTTCATGACTTCCTGCTCCAGCCGAATCACCTTGGCGACTGCCTCGGGCGTAATAGGTTCAATATAAGTGCGGTCCGCAAATTCCGGATCGGTCATGATCGTGGCGGGATTGGAATTGACCAACACAACACGGAATCCCTCCTCTTTGAGCGCCTTACAGGCCTGGGTTCCAGAATAGTCGAATTCGCAGGCCTGCCCGATGATGATGGGGCCCGCACCAATGATTAAGACTGAATGAATATCCGTTCGCTTCGGCATACGGATATCCAATTAAAAGCAGAAAGAATACTTTGTCATTCATTTTCTATTCAATTTCGCCCCGGCATGGCGTAGAATCACCTCATCCACCTGATAACATAGCTGAAATTCTCATGGACAGAAGACATGCACTGAAGGGAATCGGCCTGGGCGCCATCGGAGCTCTTGGCCTCGGAAAAACCACTCCTGACGCCACCGCTCAGAAATACGAAAAGGCCACCCGCGGCCTGAAACCACTTAAGATCACCAAGGTCCGAGCCATCACCACCAGCCCGATGAGCGCCCGTTTGGTGATCATCAAGGTGGAAACAAGCGAACCGGGTCTCTACGGCCTGGGATGCGGCACCTACAACCAACGACCACTGACCGTCGTCACCGCCGTGAACGAATACCTCGACGCATTCGCCCGCGGCAGAGATGTCGATGACATCGAAGACATGTGGCAAAACGCCTACACCAGTTCCTACTGGCGAAACGGTCCTGTGCTGAACAACGCCCTGAGCGGACTGGACATGGCGCTCTGGGACATCAAGGGCAAACGCGCCAACATGCCCCTATACCAATTGCTGGGAGGACGCTCACGATTTGCCGTGGATTGTTATTCCCACGCCAGCGGACGTGACTTCAAGGAACTCGAAGACAGTGTCCGATCCAAAATGGAACAGGGCTTCCGCCACATCCGCATTCAATTGGGAGGTTATGGCTCTTCCCATCTGTCCTCTCAACCCCACTTTAAAGAAGCAGGCTTCGGACTGGATTCCGACGGTCACATGGATTCACTCCCCTACTTGAAGGCCACACCGAAGATGTTCGAACACATCCGGTCCACCTGCGGGGAGGACATCGAACTCCTGCACGATGTCCACGAACGCATTCGCCCCATCGAAGCGATCAACCTTCTGAAAGAACTCGAACAATACCGCCCGTTCTTCATCGAAGATCCCTTATCCCCCGAACAAAACGGTTATTTCAAATACCTGCGCTCCCAAACCAGCGTCCCGATCGCCATGGGCGAATTGTTCAACAACCCGCATGAATGGGTGCCCTTGATCACGGAACGCCTGATCGATTTCATACGCGTGCACATCACCCAGATCGGAGGATTCACCCCCGCCCGCAAACTCGCGGCTCTGGCCGAACACTTCGACGTGCGCAGCGCCTGGCACGGTCCCGGCGACCTTTCCCCGGTCGGACATGCCGCCAACGCGCATCTGGACATGAACATTCACAATTTCGGCATCCAGGAAAGTGTCTATTTCAACGACGACATGCGTGAAGTCTTCCCCGGAGCGCCCACCATGAAGAACGGTTACATGCATGTTCACGAAGCCCCGGGACTTGGCATCGACATCAACGAAAAAGCCGCGGCAAAACATCCCTTCCCCGATCACCCCGGTTACTGGAAACCTCTGCGTCGAAGAGACGGAACCGCTGTTCGCCCATGATGTGCTGCCCAATGAACTCTCTTTTCCAAAGTTTTAAAAGACATCAAAGCAAAGGCATCTACATAGCCCTGTCGCTGGCAATAGGAGCCAGCACTGCGCAAGCCGAATGGAAACGTCACACCATCGACCAAAGTTCCCAGGGAGCCGACGGCGTGCGACTCCTCGATGTCAATCACGATGGCCTGCCGGATGTCGCCACCGGGTGGGAAGAAGGAGGCTTGGTGAAAGCTTATCTGCACCCGGGACATGATCAGGTCAAACACCCCTGGCAATCGGTCATCGTTGGAGAAGTTCCTTCACCCGAAGATGCCGTCTTCATGGATGTGGACGGAAACGGTATCGTTGACGTGATCAGCTGCTGCGAAGGCAAAACCCGGTCGGTGTTTGTCCACTGGGCGCCCAAAAAGCAGGAAGATTACCTCGATGCTCAGCGATGGAAAACCACCCCCATACCCTGCCTGGAAAAACAAGCCATGTGGATGTTCGCCACACCAGCGGATCTCAATGGCAACGGCTCAACCGACTTGATCCTCGGAGCAAAAGGATCAGGTGCTCAAGTCGGATGGCTCGAGGCTCCAGAGGATCGAACGGATTTGAACGCCTGGAAATGGCACCCGATCTATGAAGCCGGATGGATCATGTCCATCATGACCTTTGATCCGGATCAGGATGGAGATCTGGACATTCTGGTATCGGATCGAAAAGGCTCCAACAGCGGCGCGCTATGGTTGGAAAACCGTATCAGGCAAGAAGGAGTTGATTCCGCCCGGTCATGGAAAGAACACCGCATCGGCCCTGTCGGAAACGAAGTGCTCTTTCTGGATTGGAAGGCCGAAAAGAAAGGTCCGGGCATGACCATCTGGATGTCGGTCAAACCCAATATCACCTGGCAACTCAAAGCGGACTCGCCCTTCTCGACCAAATGGAAACTGGACGCATTCGAAATGCCCACATGGATGAGCCGCGCCAAAGCCGTCAGACAGGGAGACATCAATCAGGATGGGCAACCGGATATCGTGTTAACATGCGAAAGCGCTTCAGACGGCAAATCCGGCGTGGCCTGGTTTACGCCCGTGGCATCGACCGACAACAACACTCCGGTTTATCACGATATCGCCGGTCCGAAGGGCATCAAATTCGATCGAATCGAAATACTCGATCTCGATGGGGATGGCGACCTGGACGTCATGACCTGCGAGGAGCGGGACAATCTGGGAGTGATCTGGTATGAAAACCCCCTCAAGCATTGAACCATGAGAAGCAATAACATCTATCCTTACATCAAGCTACTGTGCCTTGCATCATTACTATGGATGACAAGTGGCTGTTCAGGATTTCATCGCGCCTGGAAAGCAGAGCAATCCAAAACACCTAACTATGCCCCGAACGCATTGACAGGTGCATGGGAAGGAACCTGGCTCAGCGACGTCAACGGTCACAACGGACGTTTACGAGCGTTGATCACCGAAAACCCCGATGGCACCTACCACGCCTGGTACCACGCCAAATATAAGCGCATCCTCAGCTTCGCCTACTCGGTCGACGTGGAGGCCAAGGAAATCCCCAACGGACATGCCTTCAATGGAGAAGCCGATTTGGGGAGACTCGCCGGGGGCGTCTACACCTATGAAGGGTTTGCTTCAAATGGAGTTTACAACGCCACCTATGATTCCAAATACGACAAAGGTGTATTCAAGATGCAACGCCCATCATCCGATGAATAGTCCGGAACTGTAGCGTTAACCTTGAAAGCTGATTATGCCTACCGCCATAAAATCGGAACTGGACAAGTTCATGAAGGGATTGGTTCGCCGCAACCCGGGTGAACTGGAGTTTCACCAGGCCGTTGAAGAAGTAGCTGCCTCTGTCCTTCCCTACATCCTGGAAAACAGGAAATACCGGGACGCACAAATCCTGGAACGTATGACAGAACCCGACCGGATCGTCATCTTCCGCGTCACCTGGGAAGACGACAAAGGCCGAGTCAGGGCAAATCGAGCATGGCGGGTTCAATTCAACAACTCCATCGGACCTTACAAGGGAGGTTTCCGATTCCACCCCTCGGTAACGCTGAGTGTTCTTAAATTTCTTGGATTTGAACAAGTCTTCAAGAACAGTCTCACCGGACTTCCCATGGGTGGAGCAAAAGGCGGATCAAATTTCAATCCAAAAGGAAAAAGCGAGCGCGAAGTCATGCGATATTGCCAATCATTGATGATTGAATTACATCGCCATATCGGAGAAGACACCGATGTTCCGGCTGGCGATATCGGGGTAGGAGCCAGGGAAATTTCATTTTTATTCGGACAATACAAAAGACTGGAAAACCGCTTCACTGGCATCCTGACCGGAAAAGGACTGTCCTTCGGCGGTAGCCTGGTCCGCAAGGAAGCCACCGGGTATGGCGCTGTCTATTTCTGCCAAAACATGCTCGAACGCAATGGCGACTCCCTGGAAGGAAAAACCGCCGCCGTCAGCGGTTCCGGCAACGTTGCCATTTACACCGTTGAAAAAGCGCTCGAACTCGGAGCCAAGATCCTGACCCTTTCCGATTCCAGTGGATTTATCTATGATCCGGACGGCATCGATTCCGAAAAACTCAAAGTCATCAAGGACCTCAAAGAAGTCCGGCGAAAACGCATCAACGAATACGCCAAACTCTTTCCCAAAGCCGAATTTCACGAAGGCAAACGCCCCTGGCATGTCCCCTGCCAGATCGCCTTCCCCTGCGCCACACAAAACGAACTCAATGAAGAAGAAGCCAAAGCGCTCCTGAGCAACGGAGTCATGGCCATCGCCGAAGGAGCCAACATGCCTACCGAACCCGGAGGCATACGCGCCTTCCGGGACGCGGGCGTCCTCTACGCCCCCGGCAAAGCCGCCAACGCAGGCGGCGTGGCCGTATCCGGACTGGAACAAAGCCAAAATGCCCTCCGCCTCTCCTGGAGTCGCGACGAAGTCGATGCCAAACTCAAACACATCATGCAGGACATCCACGAAAAATGCGTCCTCCACGGCAAACAAGAAGACGGCACCGTCGACTACGTCCAGGGAGCCAACCTCTCCGGCTTCATCAAAGTAGCCGAAGCCATGCTGGCTTATGGCGTTGTTTAATCCTGACTGCCGCAGGTTTTGACCTGTTCAGGATTTGGATCAGTATCCTATGAGCTTGGAGAGCTTAGTTCGAGGTGCCGCATGCTTACGCGTTTTCCCTTGAAGGCCGATTGTGAATGAGGACACCACAAGGGTACGCGGCAGGACGCCACGTTCTACCTGGAGGGACCGTTGGGAAGATAGGGATGTTATCCTCCCAGAGAATGCTTATTGGATTTCGTCTGCGAGTCGGCAGATATAGTCGTAATATGCATCTACTTCCATACCCAAGGCTGCGGCGCCGAAGCGTTCGGCATCTGAGTCGGAGGCGAATTTGCCGTAGTTGACAGCGACCAACTGGTAAAGGACCAATGCCGGCACGTCATCTTTACGGTTTTCGAAGTGTTCGTGAACCTGAATGACGAAACCATCTTCAGGTCGATCGCCTAGTGGTTGTGGATAGGCGAATTCTCCGGCTTGGAGCTGTGTGGAATCAAATTGAATCTTGCAGGGATATCGGACACATTCCCGGTCATCCAACAAGCTAAGCAGGGATTCCCAACTGAGCCGGGGTCCGTAAGCAGCCTGGATGGCCAACCCCTTATCGTGAGCGTGATCACCCAGCGCACGCTCGGCATCCTGTGCATTCAAACGTTCGTTCATGAAGAAGGATTGGAAGTCCGTGAAACTGCTTCTTCCAAACGGACATCGTCGCGTTTTTTCCAGTCACCAGCATTTGAGAAGGTGAATTTGCCTTCCAGCACCGGCAGAGACATCCGGATGAACAGAGAGTAGCAAAGCAACCCAAAGGCCCATATTCCAAAACAAATCAGGGTTTCATTGAAGGTCGGAGTGTAATCGGTGATATCCCCCAGGGAGGTAGGAATGAATCCGGGAACCACCATGCCCATGCCTTTTTCGATCCATATCCCTACAATGGCCAGGCAGCAGGCAACGTTGAGGTACTTCAAGCTACGGGATTGTGGCAGGGCAAGAAGGATCATGGCCGTAAAATTAAAGACAACTGCCGTCCAGATCCATGGCACCAATGAATAATGGCCATGCAATCCAAAGTACAGAAATTTCGCGGCGGAAACGTGCAGGTTATCGGTATAGAATTCCTTGAAGAGCTCATTGAGCAACAGAAAGATATTCACGAACATGGCAACCTGAACGATGCTGCGCAGGGTCAGGATGGCTTGATCCGGAATTTTGTATGCTGTCACACGGCGGATGCATTGGAAAGCCAGGATGACCAGTGCAGGGCCCGAAACGAATGCCGAAGCAATAAACCTTGGACCGACAATCGCCGTGTTCCAAAAGGGTTTACCACCCAAACCGACATATAAAAATGCGGTGACGGCATGCAGTGAGACGGCCCAGAAGACTGAAAAGAGAACGAACGGGACATAGAACCACGCACGAGGTTCATGTCCTCTGTAGCGGCTGTATAGCAGATGACCACAGATGTAAACGCTGAGCAGCAGATAACCGTTTAGAACAATCACATCCCAACTCAACATGGATTCGGGAAAGTTCATTTTTCCTATACCGGGTATCAAATGAAGGAAGCGGTCCGGACGCCCCAGATCCACAACAACAAACGCCAGACTCATGATGATGGCAGCCACCGCGAGAAGCTGACCGAAAATCACCAGGTCACTCAGTGATTTGTTTCGATAGATATACACGGGAATTGCCAGCATCACAGCCGCATCGGCGATGCCAACCATGAAAGTAAAATTGGCAATGTAAACACCCCAGGAAACATCGTTACTTAAGTCGGTAATGGCCAGACCATGCACCAGTTGTTTCATGTAGGCATTCAAACCGACCAGGCTGACGATAAACAGAAAAGCCAGCCATCCATGGTAGCGCCAGTCACCTTTGAGAGCGACTCGGCCGCATCGGAGCAGAAAAAGGAGATAGGAACGTATCATGAGAATCAGACGTCGAAGTAATAAAAAAACCTGGGTAAAGTTCCGACTTCCTCTTTAAGAACGAAGACTCGCTTGTTCTTGAGGATGTGAGAAATCTCACTCGCCGGATCCAAAACGTTACCGAACTTTCGGGCTCCGGTCGGACAAGCCTCCAGACAGGCAGGGTAACGACCGGCTCGCGTTCGTTGAATACAGAAATGACATTTTTCCACCACACCTACTGAACGAGGGCGGTTTCCCAAGTAGGACATTTCTTGATTGATCTTTTCCTTAGGAATGGAGGGTTTGGCAAAGTTGAACTGGCGAGCGCCGTAAGGACACGCCGCCTGACAATACCGGCAACCAATACACCAGTCGTAATCAACAACCGTGATCCCGTCCGATTCCTGCCACGTTGCCTCCACGGGACATACTTTGACGCAAGGAGGTTTTTTGCACTGATGGCATTGAACCGGCATGTAATAAGATCCTTCTTCAGGCACGGTTGGCGTTTCGTAGTGGTGATCGCCTTTTTCGAGATCAAAGGTGCCATTGGGCATCTTCAGGACGCGAATGTATTGAAGTTCGGGACTGCGGGACTGATTGTTTTCTTCCACGCAGGCATGCACGCACTTGCGACAACCAATGCAACGAGTGAGGTTCAACGCATAAGCGAATTCCACGCCGTCCATGGGCTTCAAATCTTTGACATGAGGGCGGATTCCGTACTCGCGCTCCACTTCCGATTCGATTCGGGTCAGGACATCTTTCAACTCTTCCGGCGACAATTCCCGATAATGTTTCTGGAGAAAAGCCTCTACCGAAGAGAAGGAGTCGAAGTCTTTCAGAGGTGAAAGGCTCGCAGCCAGGGCAGCCAAACCGGTTGCCCCTGTCAGAGATTTTCGCAGAAATCCCCGACGATTGAGATCCCTCGTATCGGACGAGCATTTCGGAGCGTTCCCTGAATTGTTGTTGGTCGGATTCATCTGGTTTGGTTATGGGTTGTCGGTTTCCGTCGATACGTGATGACTTGAACCATGCATGGGGACCGGCCCCCTCGCCGGCTCGTAGGTGAGAAATGCCGGATAATGCGGGTCATGACAGGACGTGCAATCTCGTTTCAAACGATCACCGGCTGATTGATCCCAGAATCCGTTCAAGCGGCCATGAATCCCAATCTCCCAATCACGATATTTTGGACCATGACAATCCCTGCACAATTCGTTGCTTTGCTCCGGATTCAACCGTTCACCTGTCTTGGTTTTCAAAACAGTGAGATCCTCACTGTCATGACAAATCATGCAGTCGTTGTTGGTGCCCCCTGATCCATGACGAATGGTAAGGTGGGCATGCTCCTCGGGAATGATCGTGTTACCGTCATCATCCCAATCCAGTTCATACGGAGTCTCCTCGGGATGGCAGGCTTTACAATTCAGTCTTGAAAAAACCAAATCGCGGTGATCGGGGCCAACGATGACTTCGCCGGCATCATTTCTGAGCGTTGCAACAGGATCGTCCTTCTCGTGGCAGGCATAGCAATCCAGTCCCGAGGTGTCTTCGTCCAGTTCGATCAACTCCGCCACGGAATAGCGGGGCAGTGCAGAGTCTGCGGAGAGCGCCTCCTCAACCTCGACCTGTGTCGGGATCCGAGGCGCTCCCCATAAATCAAGTAGAAAGCAGACCGCAAGGGCTAGAAAGGCGCCTGACCAGATGACCGCAGGTGCCATTTTGGATTGAGAGGTCGCCATAATTTACCCTTTTGTAAGAATGGTTGCGGTTTCTTGATTATTTCTTCTTTTGAGCAAGCACTCGGGCAAACTTAACCAACTGCTTTATTTGATCATCCTTAAGTTCCTCACCGAAGGGTTTCATCTGCTCCTTGCCCTTGTCATTTTTCATGCCGTTTTTAGTGTGCAGGAATCCTTCGGTATCCGTAAAGCTGGCCTGATACTTCTTATCGGTCAGGTCCTTCACCTTGGCTTTACGACCGGCCTTGGTTTTGCCTTTACCGTCCTTACCGTGGCAGGAAGAACAATGCTCTTTCCACAAAGCGACCGTGTCTTTGGTAATTTTGACATCAGAAAGGTCGATCTTGGTTTCGGCTGCATTCATATTCAGCACGGAAGCATTCCAGGAAACTAAAAGAGCCAGAGCGAAGAGAGTAGCAATGTATCGAGTATTTTTCATAGCAATGTTAAAGTAAGAGTTTCTAATCTATGTCGAGCTTCGACGTTACTAATTTGACGGATAAAGACCCCTTAGACTCCACATAATTTGCTCAACGCTGCGCATTATTTGTTTAAGAGAAAAATTTTCACAAACAAACCACCGATAATAGCTTATGAATACCAAACAACCTTAAAACGCTTAAGCAAGCGCTTAAAATCGGTATTGAATACCTGAGGAGACTAGGTGAGCCTTGTAATCGTTCCGGCCGCCGTAAGTGTCGCTGGTATGCCGGAAATATCCGTAACTAAGATTCCAGCGAAGGTTCTCACGTATACGACGCGTCAAGGTGACCGTGACACCATGATCTGTGTCATCCGCACCATAGGGTTGGGTGAACGCGGAGTTGTCGATGTAGTTATCCGACCGGTAATACTGGTATTGCGCCTCGATTTCCGTACGGGCGTCGATGAGGTAACCGACGATGGTCGAGGCAGTCCAGTAGTCGTTACGAGCGTCTTGAACCAAGATCGTCAGAGCCGGGTCTTGACTGACAGGCGTCGTGGTGTCATCGAGCACGTAATTGAAGTTGCCTTGAAGATACACCCTGCTCCACGGCGACCAAGTGACGCTCTCGCTGAAGATGTAAGCCTGTTGCTCAGCTGCATCCAATGAGGCCAATCCATCCTTTTGAACATTGATGTTGGATTGCTGATAATCGAATCGTGAAACGAGTGTCAACGTGGAATGAGGACGAACGGTCACCCGGAAATTGACATCGTCCACGTCAAAATTGTAACGATTGAGGTATGCTGGATAACGGTTCAAACCGGTGTTCGCAACCGAATCTGTCTCGTGATCGAAATCATTGGATCTGATCTTGCGATAATACTGGGCCCCCATACTCAAACGCTGCAAGGGATACCAGTTGGCCCCCACGGTGTATTTCTGTTGAAAGCGGGAAAAATCGGTATCGCGTTCGAAATCCACCAATCCAGTGGTCAAGGCCAGTTGACGTTCTTCCAGGTCACCATCGCCCTGTAGCCAATCCCCTCTGAGATAGAAGACCCAATGCTTCAATTTCGTATAGCGAGCTTCCAGCCTTTCGGAAAGGTCTATGAATCCCTGCTCGGACAGGCCCTGCCGGGAAACACCCGAACCCGGCGTGTCGAGCCAGGTCGAGCGACCATCCATGTCCTGATGTTCGATGCGAACAGAGGGTGTGATCGTGAGGCCTTTCCAAGGTTGGTACATCAGATTGAGGGTAGCCACATGCTGATTGACCCTCGATCCCCCGGTCAAACCAAGAAAACCAGGTCCGCGCGCCAATGAGGGGTCGTAAACAGCATCGTACTCGAGCGCAAATATGCGGTCTCCGCGGAAGTCAGTGTCCAAACTGGTAATGGCATAACCGGATGACAGAAACCAGCGATCATTGAATCGGGTTTGGGTAAATGTATGAGCCCCGAACAAATCGGTATCGGTGATCTGTTGATGAGTCATGCGTGACTCGGAGGAAGAATCGGGATCGTATCGCTCGTTCAGCGAATTCGATCTTGAGCCGGTTTCGATCCGCACGCCAGCTCCGACTTCTGTGTTACCGAGAGTATGCCGGACACCCAGACTGACGCGGTCAAGCGATTCATCAATGCTGCGAAAGGCGCTGCTGATGCCTCTTCCCTGCGCGGATCTGGCCGGAGCCCAGATCAATGAATCTTTGTTTCCCTTGGCAAACACATGCGCATAATCAAACGTAAAGACCGGCCAATCTTCCTTGGCCAAACGACCGCGAGCCCAGGCCATGCCACGATCGACGAAAAGTTCATCCTGGCTCAAAGCAAACCATGAATCGGTCACGGGATCGTAACCTCCGGCGCCATTATAGAACGAGCGATTTTCCTGATACCCCACGGCAATTTGCCCCACTTCCGAATCGTCATACTTCATGGAAAAATCGAAGTCCTGATTACCAAACATGCTTTTGCCGTCGATCATGAACATGCCATTTTCGCAGACAAATTTTTCAAAATGAAAACCCTGAACACCCCCGAAAGCCCCTGCAGGCGTGCCGAAGCGTCTTTGAAACTCGGCCTGATTGCCTTGCACATCGGCTCCACCCACGGAGAGGTTCAACCAGCCTGTGAATTCGGTATTCCCTCCGCGCCATTGCGTAAATTCCTCTTCGCCCTCTTCATCCTCGTCATCGCCCATGAGGTCATCTAAATCATCCCAATCAAATTCCTCTTCCGAATCATCCGAATCATCCGAATCAGCTTCTTCATCAGCAGCGGTCTCGTCGTTATCCGATTCGGTCTCCGACTCCTGAACGATTTCTTCTTCGGAGATCCCGGCTGGGACCGATTCTCCCTCCTCCGCCGCCGAGCCGTCGACGGATACAACTTCCTCACCGGACGCATCTGGCGATTCAGCGGAGGTTACGTTTGGACTGGAATCCGCACCATGCAGCTGCCATGGAACCAGCCAAGCCAGAATAACGGCCATGGTCAGGGAGCGGATCGTTTTCTCACAAAAGGAAGAGTTCATTGTGTACTGCTGGGTTGATCTGCTGTGGGTTAAAAGCGCAAAGAACTACTGACGTGAGATCCGTGCACCGCCTCATGACAACCAGCGGTCCAACATGTGCCTTCTCTCATCAGGAAACGATGAGGCAGACCGCCGATTCGTAAATCCGAATTCAATTCCTGCGCATGGCATTTCAGGCACAGCACGGAATTCCGTTCTTTCAACATTTTCGCATTGATGCTGCCGTGGGGCTCATGACATATGGTGCAACCCTCACGCATGGCTTCGTGTTCAAAAACAAAGGGTCCCTTTTGCTCCGGATGACAGCTCAAACAGGATGCGTCCTCAGGACGACTTAAGAAATTTAAATTCGCGGTTGTCGCCGTCCCGTGATGGGGATCATGACAATCGGAACAATTGACCTGGCCATCTTCCATTGGATGATGGTTCGGCAGGTGAAACTGTCCCCTCATGTCCGCATGACAACGAAAACAAACGGATGGAGATTTTCTTGGGTTAATGATGGTATCATAAGCCCCGCCGCTATCCGAATGAATACTCCCCGGCCCATGGCACACTTCACACCCGATGCTCTCCAATTCCTCATGATGAACCGGGACTTCAGCATGCGGGGTCGAATCAAAGGAGGTGAAATAGGTCTCATGACACGAAAGGCAGTCCTCAGCCCCAACGAAATCGGCATCGGGAATATCCGGTGGCATTCGAAACACCGAATCAGGCGTGACGCACGAAATCCACACCAGACTCACGAAGGCAATCAGCGCCAACACCGGGCCGGCGAAACCGAAGGTCTTTCCGTTGAACAGAGATCCAATATGACTGATTTTCCAAGATTTCATGAGGCGGTCGATCCTTCTCCACTGATTGAAAAGTGTACTTAACAATTATGTCTCCCTCGGAAATCAATTACGCTCCAAATTTGCATATTTCAAACCGAGAAATATGGGACAGCCTACTCGATTCGCCTCATCGGGTCATAGCCTATTTTGCCAAGGGGTAGCCAAAAATTGTTGCAATGGATTTCAAGGCCTTCCACAGCACCCGGATAAAGGTTTCCCGGCCCGGGAATCAATTTTTGTCTAGGCTTAAACAACAAAGGTGTGGCTCCAAAATTCGTTCACTCATACCTTAGGTAAAACTTGGTCCGTAATAAACCAATCAAAACAGGGAAACGGAAAGTATGAACACACGATTGACATCGTTTTGGCGTCTGGATCCAAAAGATCCCTTCTATTATTCTGAAAACTGACAAATCTGAACACATCAAACTCGCATGAAAACTAGAAATACGTTAACCACCAGAGTATCGAATCTTCATTATCTTATGAGGATGGCGGTACTGGCGGTCATTCTTGCGATTTGCATACCTGCCACGGCATTTGGGGAAGGTAGTCAGATCGCAGCTCGACCATTGTCACCACAGGAAATCAAAGACCACAACCTGCCTGCTGGCATTCAAAAATCCGGCGGTTTGCACAACATTGGTATCGGCGAACCTTTCTATCTGGAAGCGCAGGTACCAGCAGGAACAACAGTGGTAGCCACAGAGTGGACCCTGGAATCCAAACCCGCCGATTCCACAGCCGAACTCTCGGAAAGCCCACTTCCATTGACGATTCCCGTTTACAACCCAGGGGATCGTGAAGTCAACTTCGTTGCCGGACGCCAACTCCTGGTCCCCGACATTGTCGGCAAATATCAAGTCAAAGCTGTTGTGAAAACCGACGGTGAAGACATTGTTCTGACCCGCGATTTGTTTGGGGCAACCTACATTGGCGCAGGAGAAGGATTTGCTTTTTCCGATCCGCTCCATTGTTCGGTCTGCCATACCGACAAATACAACGGCTGGAAAGAAACGAATCACGCTAATGCCTTCACCAAACATATCGAAGGTAAGGGAAGTAATCATTATGGTGAGCACTGTAATTCATGCCACACCTTGGGATACAACACTGCTCCTGAAGCCGACAATGGTGGATTTGACGATGTCGCCAAATTGGTGGAATGGGCCTTTCCTGAAACGATGCAAGAAGGCAATTGGGATGCCATGCATGAGGATCTTCAAGCCAAAGCCAATATCCAGTGTGAAAGCTGTCACGGCGCGGGAAGCGAGCACATTGCGGCAGGTGGTAATCCCGCTATGATCACCATGAGCACCAGCTCCGGTGATTGCGCCCAATGTCATGATGCAGCACCTTATCATGTCATCAACAAACAGTGGAACAGCTCAAACCATGCGGTTGCCACACGTTACCCAACCGGTGAAGGACGTTCCTCTTGTGTCGGTTGTCATAGCGGTGTCGGATTCATTGATAGAACCGATGGATTAGCTCGCGACGAGTTGCGCACCGAATGGGAAGCCATTGTTTGCGCGACCTGCCACGATCCTCATGCAGGGGACAATCCTCACCAGTTGAGAAAGGTGGATGCGGTAACATTTGTCAACGG
>Ga0181578_10001480_pt1 | contig 22614 bp, 16 predicted proteins | sample 071ome_21_FD_148659 | JGI IMG/M metagenome (GOLD analysis project Ga0181578, IMG submission 148659) | Coastal salt marsh microbial communities from the Groves Creek Marsh, Skidaway Island, Georgia - 071401CT metaG (spades assembly) | ecosystem: Environmental > Aquatic > Marine > Intertidal zone... | reverse complement strand
TGTAGAATCGCGCTTTACGTTTTGCAAGTCGTTCACTGATCGATCCGCTTAGATAGTTCTGATAATTGCGCCTTTGTTGACTTCTAAGCGCGCGATAGTGCTCAACGTTGACTTCGGGTGGAGAAGGCTTATTCGGTTTCGTCACATTAGCACCGGTTATCCGACGAGCGAACTGTGTTCCTTCCTGAACCCAACCATCACCGTCAGCATCCAATGCGTCAGGGTCCCATCGGGCATTACGAACGAATCCACGAACACCCGCAGTAGCCCTTCCACCGAATCGATTTAGACTTCGACCCAGTGCTTTCTCGTGCTGCTCGCTCTCAACAAGCGCTTTGTAGGCATCTGCTCTCAGCGCTTTTTCCTCAACGGCTTTCGATCGCGCCGGATTCTTCTTTTTTGGTGGAGTGGTAAGCATTTGAACTCCACGCAACAGTTTGTCTGGCACATCTTGAACGCGATGGATAAAAATGTTTTCCCATCTTTTGCTGCTCTCTTTGGAACCATTCCAAAAGAAGTCAGTGAAGTCGGAGTCGTTGATGGGTTCTATGAGGCCTTTGCCAATGAGGGAGATAACGTTGACCGGAACAACGTTGTTTTCTTTATCGACAACGAACGCGTCAGTTTCTTTTCCGTCTAGGTCGTAGTAGACCGGGTTTTTTCTAACTTGACCAATTAGTACTGCTCTCATTCTTCAACCTCACGCAGCGCCATGATGTAGGTGTTTTTGTAAAGATCGATTACTTCACTGACTTGTGGCAGCGCAGTAAAGATCTGCTGGAGGTACGGTTCAACGTCGGGGTCTTTATCAAGCAGTTCACGAACAGCGCTGGTTTCCATGTACTTCAAGTACGTCTGGCTAGGCTGAAAACGGATGCCGTCATCTCCGGTGGTGACTCGTTTGCTATCCACTGATCGCTCCAAATTCTGTTTCCAACTTCTCAAGAACCCACTGTGTTCTTTCTTCCGGTGAGAGGCCGATAGGAATGTCCATGTCGGCACCAAGCACTTTGGCGCGTTCCAAGAGGCGATCCCATGGTTTTGCCTCAGCCCACTCTTGACCCGTATACGTTGTGTCTTGCAGGATTGCTGCCGAGCGGTTCAGAATGACAACGCGGTTATCATCTCGTGTCTCGGAAATTGTAGCGTCATAGCCCAAGAGCAACGGAATTACTGTCCGTCCGTTAACTGATCCTCCGTCAAACTTTGCTGGGTCGGTTGAATCAACAATCGCCGAATCTAACGCTTCCAACAAATCGGCCTGAGATGGGTCGTTCACGAGGCTGCGCCTCAGGGCGATCAGAGGGTTCGCTTCCCCTCCTGCACCAACATCCTCACCTAGAGTTTCCAACCGGTATTCTTCAGCCATTCGTGTTGCAGCAGAAATTTGCATTACTTTCGCGCCGGGGTTTAGCGCGCCACGGATAACAGAAGCATCTGATACGCCTTCGATGTAGCCGTCGGCCTCGTGATGTCCGCCACCCAGTCGGGTGGGGCTTGTTCCTTCGATAGCGAAATAGAGCCCAGCACCGTCAATGCCGCCTCCGGTGAGGAATTCTTCTGACGAATCAAGGGTTGCGCGTTGCATGTTGTTGGTAGCACCACGTGAGATCGGCATAAGTCCACGGGTGGCTAGAAGAAGATCCATTTCTGCTTCATTTACAGTCATTGCTGGCGCGTCATAACCTCTGCTTCTAATGAGCGCTTCGGTAAGTCGCGCTCCGACCAAGCCTCCGGACTCTCGCCATATTTCATTGACGTCCCAGTCTGCGGGGGGTGGGTTAAGGGCGTAAACATCATTCATCCAGTTGCCGATCCCCTCCTTGATGATGGGGGTTCGTTCCTGAATGAGGCCAAGCCATTTGGTGATGTTTTCGTTCTCGAGCAGGAGCGTGCGCAACTCATCACGGTGTTCTGGCAAGGTGAGGTCGGCAGCGGGAGCGACAGTCTGTTCTGCGATTCGCTGGACCTCTTTGGGGTCACGAACAATGCCTTGCTGTGGGGCGTGTTGTCTGGGATCGATTTTGGCCGCTTGTGTGGTTGTGGCTTTTCCAACTGGTGCAGTTCTATCAATTTCTTCTGTCAGACGGTCAGCGGTAACCATTTCGTATCTAGCCAGTTCATTGATTACTGACTCAAGTTCTTGCCTGCGTGTTTCCACTTCGGATCGACGATTTTCTCGCTCGGTGATAGTTGCTTGGCGCTGATTGAATTCGGTTGTAAAAATCGTTGAATCTGCAAGGATCTCATCGAGACGTTCGCGTGCTTGCGCAGCGGTGTACTGAGGCGGCGTTTCTGGAACTTCTTCTGGACCGTCAGAGAATGGGTCGTTTGCTGTAGGCCTTCTTGGTGGTGGTGCGCTTGGCCTTCTTGGTGGTGGACCACCAAATGGGTCATTCGTATCAGTGACTTGATCAGGTGTCCTCCGTTGCATGATGTCAAACCGGAAGGCGTCAAGTTCTCGCATCTGCTCGGATGCCGCGAGCAGTTCCCCAACGCGTTGCTTCTGTTCGTCAGAAAGCGGCATATCGCCCAGTTGCTCGCGTACTCTGTTGGCAATATATGAAGGAATGCTGTCAGTGATGTCTTCCGCATATTTGCGTGGTTCACCAGTGAGAAGATCAGGAGTTTCTATATCGCCAATAATGTCTCGCAACTCTTCTGCCACGATGCTCACGTGGTTATTAGGGTTTCTTGAATCTGGTTGCGTAAGGGTTCGCAGTTCGTCGGCCAATTTGTTGATGTCGTCATCAGATTCAATGTCAAAAATTGGTTTCGACTGTGCGAGAATCGAACGCCCAGTTTGAGAGCGAAGCCCTCCACCGGAGATAGGTGCGAACGGATCATTCGCGGAGAATGGGTCGTTGGGTGTGGACGGAAGAGCAGGAGTATCGGCCGTGCGACCCCTATCAAAAATGTCCCCAACACGATCACCAAGGTCAAGTTCACGCACACGTTCAGCGGCGGCGCTTGCGATTTCCCTAGCACGATCGGCTGCGTCTGAGTTGATGGCTCGCTGCGCTTGTTCACCAATTGCGTTCGTCACCGCATCAGGAAGTCCTTCTGGTGCAACGGTGTCTGCGGCGCGCAAGATTGCGTTGGCTTGGCTGTCGGTGATCCAACCTTGTTCGCGTGCTTTGCGAACACCAAAATCGATTCCTTCACGGCTTCCGCGTCGAGCGAGAACCAATCCGACGCCGGCCGGTCCGGAAGTTCCGAAGGCAGCAGCAAGTTCACCGACAAAGCGGATGTTCTCAATGTCGTCTGTCTCAAGTCCGGCCCGACGAAGCAAATTTTCTGCTCGGTCCGATTGAAGAACGTTCATGCCAACTCTTTGTATGCCGCGATTCTGAACTTGACGACGGGAAAGTTTGGCTCCCAGACGGCCAATCTTCTCTGTTGCAAGCGCCGTTGCTCTTTCGCTTACTTCGTCGCGAATACGGTCGGTGACAACAGTCCGTGCTCGGTCAACCACACCGCCAAATGGGTCATCACTAAAGGGGTCAACGACATTGATTGGGGCGTCTCGGCGTGGTGAAGAGGTTGCTGAACGAAGACCAACACCAGATCGAATTTGTTTGGCAATGTCTTCTGCGCGCTCGGCGATTTCTCCCTCAAGGCGTACACGCAGGATGTCGTCGGCACGCTTGGATGCTTCGATGCGGCCAATACCCGGTGTTTCTACCGATACCGAAGCACCATCAAGGACGTTAATGCCCTTATCGTTGGTGAAAGTTGTGCTGATACCGACTCTTGCGAAACGGTCTGCCTGTTCCCGTGCTGCTTTGTTCATTCGTAGCAAGTCGGCTGATTCGAGGTCGAGGCGGCCGCTTTGAGCGAACTCAAACACGGTGTCTACTTCAGTTTGAGAGAGACCGGCAAGACCGAGCCTCTTGCGGAGTTCGCTGTTGTTCGCGCCGACTTCTGCTGGTGCTAGGAATTGACGTTTGTAGTTCAGTGAAGCACTACCGATTCGAACATTTTCTAGTTCTTCGCCGTTGAATCCGCCTGCGATAAATGCATCTGCGTCTACTCGTCCACGGATAGTTCGATCTCTGACGTCTACGCTGAGGCCAGCGTCAAGGGAAAGGGTGTCCATCGGGGTTCTGATTCCCGAGTAGTCACCGGTCAGGTCTGCGTGCAAGAAGTCCAATGCTGCGCCTGTGGTTGCGGTGTCGTCAATAGGTCCGCCAAATCGACGTGTCAGGAGTGCTTGACGGACACGCGCTGGATCGTCGTCGTGAATCATGACGCCAAACGCGATTTGACCTCGTGCATCACCAATTCCGTATCCGGTTCGGCGAGCGACATCGGCACGAAGAACCAATTCGACATCTCCGGTTAGGACTTTGCCGAGTGGCGACTCAGTTACCCGATCGAAGAACTCCGAGTCTCGAATAGCGGCGTAACCCTTGATGTTGTCCAAGTAGCGTTGAATGGCGCTGTCATCGTCAGCGTGCAGCAGATTGCCGAAGAGTGGACGAATTCCATCATCTGGAGTGAACCCTTGCATGGCATCTTCAGCATCAAGGAACGGATCCCACTGAGAACCGCGTGGCGGGATGAGGCCACGTGAGTCCCCTGTGTCAATGATGCTCTGAAGGCCGTCCATGTCGGTCCGGTATCGTGGGCGTGAATCGAAACCGTTGTGGTACTCCATTACAGCGCGTTCAATACGCGCACCGATTTCGCTTTGGCGGGCGGTCTCTAGGAATTCTCTGACTTCATCAGTTGCTTCCAATGCTCGACCAAATCGCCCAGTTGTTGGTCGGCCACGGAGATCTTCGATAGTTTCGAGCGCACGTCCGTAAGCCTCTTCTGCTTGGGCACGGGTGAATGGTGGACGTTCACCGGGTCTTACAGAGCCCCAGATGCGTTCGATATCTCTGTCGGTTACGCGGAATGGGTTTGCTCCACGTTGCCGAATTTCTTCGACAATCGCCGCATTGCGCCGCTCCATACGTTGTGCGGTGGCCGGGTCGCTGGATCGCGTGGCTCGACGAATCTTTTCCTTTTTCTGGACGTACTTCTGCGCCCGTTTCTGAACTGTTCTTACAGCATCGCGAACGTCGTCTATGTCGGAACTTCCATCAAGACTGTCGATGAGGCGACGAGCAACGGTGTCGGCATCATCTTGGCTGCGGGGAACTAGCGTGACAGTTCCATCTGGGTTAACAGAACGGACTTCGTATTCTCCGCCGGGAATCTCAACCTGATCGGGCTCGTTGTTCGCCGGGTTTTGTTTTTCGATGCCTTTTGTTCCCTTAGGTAGAACAAAGTTGACTTTCCGTTTTCCTTCGTCAGCCGAAAGGTCTTGTTCTTGATCAGCATCCATGCGGCGATCAAGTGTTTTGAATCCTTTGAATCGGATGGCATCGCCGACCTCGAGATCCCCAACATCGTCGATTTCTCCTGTTGCTGCGATGTCCTCAGCAAGTACTTCGCGGTCAATGATTTGCTGTTTCTTAACCGTCAGGTTTTCAATGTCGAGAGCGGTTTTGCCACTTCTCAGTTGTTCGACAACGTCATTGCCGTTCTGGATTTCGACGACTTCGCTTCTTGGATCAAAAAGGTCTCTTTCGGCGTCGGGAAGACTGCGATTGAGACTTGAGATGCGTGAATTGATGGCATCGATATGTTCCTGTTTTCCGCCAAGGTCAGGAATGAACGGGTTTGGATCTTCAATCGGGGTGCGGCTAATTGTGTCCCACGTTCCATTGGGATCCGGCTGGAACACTTGCATTGCTGAACTTGTCGGCGGCGGCCAGATAACTCCTTGCGGATCAGGGCGTTCCGGTGTTCTGGGGTCAACGTCGTCCATCCATGACACGAGCCGGTCGAGTTCTGGATCCATGAGGACACCCATATCTCGAAGCGCGCGCAATTCTGTCATGCCTTCGAGCATCATCAATGCCGACTGTCCTCGTTTGGCATCATCATTCAAGTTGAAGAAATTTTGAACTTCGTCTTGGTAATACCTTCCCGCCATGATGTGAAGCATTGTTCCTTCGAACGTCTCAAGCGACGTCGGTGGGAAGCCATCGGCGAGGTACTTTTCTGGGATAAGACGTTGAACCTGACTCGTCACCACATCAACCCATTGCTGGTTAGTCCACTGATCGGGAGAAACGTCGAGCCGTTCAATTTGACCTGAAGTTGAGTTGACTAAGTAGGTGGAGCCTGTTTTGGCGTGGGTGTCCAAGACGGCATTTTTAATGAACTGGTACTGGCGGGCGTGACCAAGTTCATGTTTTGCGATATGCACACCCTTTGCTTCGATTGAGCCGTGGCGTGCGGTAGAAAGGTCTTGAGCGTAAACATTTCGCCACCGTTCAAGATCGACGGTGTTCTGCATCAGGTTTCCGATTTCGGCCCACTGTTCGGCTTCCGAAGTGAATGAGCGAGACACATCGTTGGGGTCGATATCGAATAAGAGGATGCGGCCGTCAGAAGTGTAATTTGCTAGTCCGTTTTGGATTGCTGGTTTCAGAGCCACTGCTGCCGCGTTGAAGTCAATATTCAGAGCGAACCCATCTCTGGGGTGGAAACCTGCCGGGCTGCATTCTCCATCTACTCGCCAATAGTCATCAAACGCCTCGCCATCACGGATTTGCGTTCGGCCTAGCGTCTTTACTTGACGCATGATTTCCGGGGATTCTTGATACTCCTGAAGAATCGCCTTTAAGAAGCCACGCTCTGCTGCCAGATGGCGGGTAACCATTTCGTCAATGAGGGCTCTGGCTTCGGGGTCTCCATCTCGGTACCTTTGGCGCATTGGGCCGTCCGACACCCAGTTGTCAAACATTGAGATGTATTGGCTACGAACGTCGGCAGTGTGATCTGCTGCTGCTTGAGGAGTGCGACCCTTTGGGTCGGCAAGCATGTTTTTGTTCCACGAACCCCAGCCTTCCGGTCCGGAAAAAATCCCTGAGAAGTCAAGGTCTTGCCATTCATCGGCGGCCAGCGTTGCCAGCGCGGTCCACATGTCGGCATTGTCTGTGGTGTCGCGAGTCGTTCCAAGTCGTGTTTGGAGGGCATCAATTGCGGTGTCCATTCGGGATTGAACTTCTTGGACGCGTTCTTTTGGCGCAACACTTCCAGCAGCCCGAACCATGTTTCGGATGTTTTGCCTGTATTGAGGGGTTAGGTCGTCTGGCCCGACACCGTATATGCCCATGCTTTCAAGCAGTTGGATTTGTTCTCCGAGTTCAACATATTTGTCGAACCACCGACGCATCGCTCCAATGAGTCGACGCGAGGAGAGTGCTGGTTTGAAACAGTTTGTACCAAATTCATCGGTGAACTGGTTGGCTGCCGGGGTTCCGGGCGGGCATCGGAATTTCCCGTTTGCGTCAGTTAGTACTCCAACTGCCCCAGCCGCACGTGAGGACAAATTCCCTCCGGGAACAATCTGGTTCAGTTTTCTGCCGAGTCCTTTTACTTCGACATCGACACCGGAATCCTCTACTCGTTGACCTGTTCTTGGGTCAGCACGAAAACTCCTGACGCGAACTTTGGGTCGGCGCTTCTTCCAATCCAACAGTTCACGCATTTGTTTGCGTGTTTCCTCTTCGGATTTTTTCTCAGGAGCAGGAATCCAACCAAAGTTTGGTTCGTTGCCAGTTGTGAGGTCGCGTGGGGTTACATGCAGTTTGAGTACGTCGCCACGGCCACGTTTGCCGTTAGGCGCATAGCGAAGTTCGGGGAGTTGTTCTTCAACTCCCGTACCAGAAGTGCGCTTCTCAGAATCTTTTTTATCTTTTTTGGGAAGATCCTGATTTAACGCTTTTACAGAGATGTTTGGGTCAAGGCTCTCTTGGGAAGCAAGTACCGCACTCTTTATCCGAAAGAGAGCACCAATGGTTTCGTAATCACGTCGATAGGTGTTGACGCGATCAGAAAGTATTACTCGTTCGGCCCGGATGTTGGCCATAGTGGGCCACTCTTTCCCAGCCTTCAGGAGTTCCCGTCGTTGCTGTCGTCCTCGTTCATGAGCATTTCAAACTCGACCAGCGAACGCATGAAACTTGCGTCGTTGATGTCGTTCACCTCGGCGTCTTCTTTCTTGGCGGATGTCCAAGCAGCAGGAATCATCTCTTCCTTACCCATTTCTCGGGCGCGCTTAATGATGTGCTTCTTGGCTTTCTCCTTGTCGACGGCGCGGCCATGGGCCATGATTGCGTTGCGCAGATCGTCAACATTGGAAATTGGGAAAGAACCATCAGGAAGCGCAAGACCTTCTTTGGCCATTTCCTCTCGCTGGGATTCATTAAACGCACGCTTGAGGGCGATTTCTGCCGCTTCGGCTTCAATCTCTTCCGCCTCGTCCGGTTCGTAAGTGTCGAAACCAAGCACTTCTCCGTCTAGAGCGACGAATACGTCATATGACTTGCCATCAATACCGTCGACCTCTACTGCGTAAACGTCAAAGCCTTCGAAGGTGTCAGGCTCCACAGCGGTAACGATGCCTTCAACCCCTTCGATTGATTTGACGGCAATTTCGGCAGCGACGTTGAAATCGATTAGTTCGGTGTCAGCGGTCAGCGATTTCTGCTCAAACACAGAGTCGTCGAGACGATGGAAGCCGAGGGTTTCGCCAGTGGATCCCTCCATGAACACTTCGATGGCGTGTCCGTCCTTAACTTCAAGGTCAATGACGTAGATGTCGCTGTCCTGCGAGTATCCGGAATCAATGACGGTACCGTTGAACTCTGCTTCGGCCTTGCCTTCGATTTCGATGAGACCGGGCATGCCTTTTTCGGCGATACATCCACCCGGGCAGTCGTCACAGACGGATGCGCTTCCCGGGTACACCTTGCGCTCGACGGCGCAGAGGAAGCCGGTCTGACCAAGGTCGGCAGATTTGCGCCCCATGGTCTGGAGGCGGCGCTTGCGAGCGTCACCCATCCAGCCTTTTTCCTCTTCGTCGTCCTCTTCCTCGTCTTCGTCTTCTTCTTCTTCCATCTCGGCATCAGAATCAGGGGTGGGCTCATCATCGGCAGGAGTGGCCTCTTCGGCTGGGGCGGCCTCTGCGGGGGCAACGTCGTCCTCTTCTTCGTCTTCGTCTTCTTCGTCTTCTTCTTCATCCATCTGTGGAGCGTTGCCAACAGCCTTCATCTCGGCGTCATCATCCGATTCCTCGTCGGACTCTTCCTCGTCGGACTCTTCCTCGTCCTCGTCCTCGTCTTCATCGGTAGCAACGGCGGCGAGTGCCTTTTCGATAATTTCGTCGTCTTCGTCGATTTCATCGTAGGACTTGGCCTCGAGATCTTCGGAGTCGGCATCGTCATCTTTTACTTCAACTGCCATGGCTCCACACTTGCCGCACATCTTCGCGCCAGTTTTGTAGCCGCAGTCGTCTCCACCATGGCCTTTGGCGCAGTTCATCATCTTGCCCTCGGCATCGATCTTGATGACTGCTTTCTCTTCTTGTTCCATGTTGGTAGGCTCCTTGTACTGCATGTTATTCAGTAAACATCTCTTAGAGATGCTACAACCACTACATGGCATCATAGCCTGTTTGCCTGTGACCATGCAGAGGTATTTAAACTGTTTTTTCGTGAGGACCGTTTGTCAAATTGTACCCCAAAATTGGCTTATTCTGTGGAGTACTTATTGACGTTCTACTGATTCGGGATATTTACTTGTCGTCCTTGACTGTTCGTTCGTGCTTGGGTTCGTGACGAAACCTCCGAGGTCGTCTTGCTGATGAATGTCCCCATTGCGGCAGCCGAGATAATTTCGACAAATTGTGCATACAGGTCCACCCTAGATCCGCCTGTTTCCATTTGTCGGTCAAGGGCAAACATCATCGCGTCCAAAATCTCATCGGCTTCGTCTGCCGTCACCCAAAGTGCGCCGGCGTTGGTTCGACGATCCGAGACTTTGCCTGAATCTTGACGACGCATAATTCGCTGAAGTAGTTCAAGCCCCTTAACCGTTCGTGAATCGTTGGCGTTACGTGCTTCTCTGATTTCTTTTGCCAGAGAATCTTCGATTGCCTTGAAGAATGTCGCTTCCTCATTGATTACGGTTCGTCCAGCCTGTTGACTGCGTAGCCCTTGGCTTCTGCGTGCTTCTGCGTATTCTTGGACGGTTGGGGAAGGCTTGTATGAGGTAAATGATCGCATTCCGCCTTCGGAAAGGAATCGTGCGGCGGAGCGGCCGGTGGTGGCGACATCTTCTTCACCTTCGCCGCCAATTCGGACCGCCGCTGAACTGTCACCCTTGCTGATATTCGGGTCAAGCCTATATCTGTCAATCAGATCGCCCATATCTGCGCGAAGAACCTGAGCATTTTGGACACTGTTTGATTCGGTTGCAGTAAGATCTGCTCCGGATGCTTCTTCTAGGTAGTCGTCAAGGGTTGCAGCGATGGATTCTGCTTGAGACAGGGTTAACTCATCGCTATCTTCCAAAATGTCGGTAAGTGACGCCCAAATATCTCTATGGGACTCATCGTTGGGGTCCAAACCACGTTCTTCGTCTCTCTCGAACTGCTTGTCAATATTTGACGAAATACGGGCAACTCGGTTGCCGATTTTCGTGACTTCCTGCTGACGCTGCTTCTTGGCTTGTTCAGCGGTTGTAGCAACTGGAGCAGGTCGAGCAGCAGGGCGCTCAGTTGGTTTGCTTACCCTGACGTTCGCCAGCGCTTCCCGACGCTGAGCCCGACGTCGAGCACGCTCGCTTTCCTGATCTGAGCGGAGAGACTCCAGCACCAGTTCTTTTCTCAAACGGTTGAAGTCAACTTCTCGAAGACCGGTCTTAGAAGGGTGCAAATTCGTAAGAAGTTCGTCAAACCTCTCATCGGCAGTCAACTGATCCCAATTGTCAGGTTTTACTTCCGAGAACGGTTTGCCCTTGAATTTCTTCTCATCACCAGCGCCAACCGGCCTACCTCGCTGTGCTCGCTTGCCGGTGTCACGCGTTTCATTGATGCTTCCACCGCCAGTTGCTGAACGCATGCCACCGCCAAAATCGTTGCGGAGCATCATCCACCCCTTGGGGGACACATCATCTTCTTTCAGACCAACGAAGCGTCTACGCAGCATGTCATCTGCGTCGTTTTGCCCCCACTCCAACAAATCTGCTCTTTGGCGCTTAGTCAGACCAGCGGGTTTTGGTCTTCCATCGAATCCACCCTCAGCCTTTGGCGTTTTCCATTTTCCATCTTCAGACATTGCCGCCAAGTTGATCGCGTCACGGACGTGTCGGAGGTCTCCAAGATCCAAATCCCGGTTGGCGGCATCTGCGAACTCGTTGAAAATCTCCTCATGCTGATCTCGCGAAATATTGGGCGATTTACCGGAAAGCCACTCGTCCATCTTCTCGAAAGCATCAGGATTTTGTGTTGATGACCTGAGACCAGCGATGGTGCGACGAGCATCGCCACGTTGATCATCGTTGAGCATGACCTGAACGCCCGTTTCCGGGATGTTGATGATGCTGCGCTTTCCAAGTCCATGAATGTCCCTTGCGGCGTCGCTGTCAGCAACGGGTTCAGATTTTGGAATACTGCGCTTGCGGACGATTGTCATCCCTTCGGTGGCACGCTCGTAAGTCTTTGTCTTGCGGAACTTTCCAAGCATCTCACGAAACTTGTCTTCGTCGTACCCCGTGTTTAGTGAGTCAGCGTTCAGGAAACCTTGCTTAAGCAGATCTCGTCCCCGCTCCCTAGATTCAACAGGTCCACTTGAAAGTTCTTCGAGTTCATCTACGAGGTCTTTGAGTTGATCGCGCATCTCCTTGACCTCGTCGTAATCTTCAAGAAGGTAGCCCATTTGAGGAATCTGTTGCTCAAGTTCTTCTCGGTCGTCAATCAAATCAGTGAGTAGCCTGCGGGTTGCGTCGGCACGGTCATCGGATTCAGCAAGATCTTTGAATTGCCCTGTAGAAATCTCCATGCCGTCAAGTTCTTTCTTGATTCGGTCAAGAGCGGTTTCTACGTCTTCTTCCATGTCGGTGATTGCGAGCGAGATGTTCCCCATGTCCTCAGTTGTTTCCTCAACGAAATCTCGAGCGCGAGAAATTGACATTTGCGCTTCGTCCGCTTCGAGGAGGTCTTGGCTGAATCGTGTACTGGCGATGATGTCTGCTAGGTCGTCGATTTCGTCGCTATCGATCTTCAGCAGATCTTGAAGTTCTTCCATGACATCTTCTTCACGGATGTCCTGACCGGTGCGAACTGAAGTGACGGTCGCAATCTGCTGCGCTGCAAGCATCGCATCCAGTTTTGGATATTTCTCGTACAGTTCGGCCCTCAGTTCCTTTGCTTTTTCGAACTGTTTCTGTACCGCCTCGTTGAATTCTTCTGAACGCATTTTCGCCATATCGTCGCGTTTCATCCCGTCGAATCCGGCGGAACTTGTGGCGCTCCTAAGGGCGCGAGCGACATTGGGTGTGGCTGGACGCTCGAAGGGGGTGCCCTCCTGAACGAGACCGTCCTCGTCACCATCTACAGCGTTGGGGTCGAAACTTTGAGCGCGACCCCTCAGACTTTTTTTTCGGTCTCCCCGAAGATCGATTTGGAAGCAACCGCAATGGCATTCAAGAAGTCGTCAGAAGCCTCTGACAGAACTTCAATTCCATCTTCAGTAACTTCGACGTCAACTTTGTAGTAATCGAAGATTGGGTCGAATGCAGATTTCACGTTGAAGGCATCTTCCATGTCGCATTCGATGATGAAGCGAACAGCATCTTCCTTCATTTCGACATCTTCAGATTCATCAAGCCACTCCATCATTTGATCGATTGCGCTTTTCTCATCTTCTTCAAACTTCACGGTTACAGGGTTGTTGTACTCGCCTCGCCCTTCACCTTGAGGCTTTACTTCAACCGGCATTGACGGCATTTGTGATGGGACGACGACGCGTGGCTTCCGTGGGCGCCACATCATCGCTGGCTCGACGCGCTCTGGCTTGCCAAACATGTATTGCTGGGTTTCAGTGTCCCAGTGGTATGGAAGGCGGTAAAACTTCTTAGTACCATCTGGCTTGCTCTTAGCAAAGACAGCCAAGTTTTCCGTCGCCTCAATGAGTTTGATCGGCATCTGGGTTCGTGAAGCAATTTCCATTTCAAGGGCGTTTCGCTTCTCCGCATTGAGGGATTGCGCTTCGCCTTCTGCGAAAATGTCACGGCGGGGGCTTTCTGGGGCTCTGCGTGGAACCATACGCATCATGTAGTGGCCCTTTTCGTCGACCTCGTCGATTTCAATATCGTTAATAGAGAATCCCTCGTCAGTTTCGAGCGTTTTGAACTCGGGGTTATCCTCGGCGAAGAAGTTCTCAAAGACCGTATAGTCGATTTGCTCCTCGTCCCAATCAGCATCTTTTTTCTTCGCATTCTCGTAGCGTTCAAGGAGTCGACGTCCTTTTGCGGCGAGTTTGGCTGCGTCACTGCGGTTTTGTGGAACTGGTTCGCCCCATGCAGCCGCTGAAAGTGCGAGGCGAGTCGGCTTGCCGTCCGGCTTTTTCATTGGCCCGGATGGGTTTGTGAAGAAGCGAGTCAGAAACGAGCCTTTCCGACGCATTTTTTGCGGCGTATCAGCAGGACCTTTAACGCCCGGCTTGAGGTTCGATCCTTCGGTCTGGTTGAAGTGACGTCGCCCAGCGGCGGTCAGCCCACCCTTGGGGTCGCGCAGTTTCTGCTTCGCTGCTTTTACGGAAATTGTTCCCGTCAACTGGTTTGCGCCATGAAGAACTGGGCTGACTTCGTAAAGTTCGACTTCTTTGAGAACATTCGCTTGCTTGGCGGGATCGAAAATGGCGTCGAGCGTTTTGTATCCGATTGACCATTCTTGCTCTAAACCGAAAAATTGGACATTTGCGAACGCTTCGCGTCCTTTTTCACTGTTGAGGTTGAACTGAACTTTTGCGTAAAGTCCACCGATTCCGGCACGTTTCATCTTTTCCGGAAGGCGGGGGTCGGTAGCCGGAACCTCATAGATTTCAAGCACTTTACCGATTGGGTCATTCCAGTTGTGTCCCCACACCACGCGTGGCTTGCGGCGCTTAAGGCTCGCGTTGAACGCTCCCGAGGCGCAAATATCGCCCACAGAGTCTTTGTTGCCAATTCCTGCAACGAAAGCCTCGACGATGCCTTTTGCCTGATTTACGGTCATCTGGCCGGCTGGCGCTGCTTTGATTTCGAGATCGGTAAGTTCGTTAGTGGGCATTTTTCGCTCCTTCGACACTAAATATAATAAACGAAGCGTAGTTGACGTAATGCAACTAATACGAGCAAAATAAAGGGTTTACGTAAACTGCGAGTTATTTACGTAAACTGCTACTTGGCCAATTTCCAAGCCCTGCGAGCCTCTGCGGTCGCAATCTCGTTAACCTTCTTGCCCATCAGATAGGCAAAATGCCCTGTAAGCGCAGAACGAAGCACTTTCAGGCGCAATTCACCGTCTGGAATGGCCATACACTTATTGATCTCAATATCCAAAAACGTGCGGGTATCAGAAACCACAGTTTTAATGCGACTGAGTGCAGCGTTGGCATGAACAACCATGTCGTCGTTATTTTCCGACTTCACATCAAAACCCTGCCCGTCCTTCATAATTGAGTTCAAGACAGGAAGAATGTCTTCTTCCAACTGCTTCGTCCAGACGTCTAATGGCATTACGCTGTCCGGATCGATTGTTCCCTCGGCAAGTGCTTTTCGCGCTTTCTGACCACTTACTTTTTCAAGCACAACTCGCTGCTGTCGCTCAACAAGCCTTTCAAGTGACCGCTCAAGGATTTGAGTCCAACGCTCAAGATCGGCATCTATGTCAGATTTGGTATTCACATTACCGAACGCCGGATCCGCCAACTGTCCTTCCGGTGGCTCAACGTTAGTTGTTTCCATCGGAGCCTGCTCAGCCGCCATAGCGCCCTGCATGGTGTTTGGATCAAGCGGTGCGGCGCCCGGCTGCTGCGGCGGCATTGCCGCTGGCGTTTCTCCCGGTTGTCCGGGCATCGCTCCCGGCATCGCTCCCGGCATTCCGGGGGCCCCTCCACCCATTTGCGCTTCTGGCCCGGGCATCGGTTTTTCTGTGTTTCCGACAGGCGTGAGGTTGGGATTCATCAACATGGAATCGGCAAGTTCTGATTCCACCTTTTTCCGACCGGTTGCCTCGCGGTATTCATTTGGGGTGATGAGACCTTGCTGGAGTTCATCGAGCAGGTATCTTTCCCGCTCCTGCTTGTAAATCACAAGGATCGGAACTTCAGAGGTGTCGAAGTCGACATAATGCTTCTCGTCTGCTTCGTCCAGCCCTCGAGCAAGATGCTCCAAGTGAGGCATCATCGTCTCAATCCAGAAAACTCGGATTTCCTCGGCAGCATTCGAGAATGTTCGACCCGCAGCATTACCGATGACCGATTCAGGCACGCCGAAGGAGGCGAGAATCTCTTCTTTCGTGATTTGCCGCATCTGAATGTAAGCAGCATCGCGGGGGCTCGACGAGGTGTCGACGTAGTCAACACCATCATCAGCGGCGATTACCGTTGTTGCGCCGGTGCGTCCAAGATTTCCTCGGAAACGATTACGTAGTTCATCTTTATCATCCTCGTCGATTTCTCCCTTGAGAACAAGGAGACCACCCGGTCGGCCATCGTTGATGAGATAGTTGCGGTTATAAAGTTTCGCAAGGTTTTCGATTTCGATCGCGATACCTGCTGATTCCATTGGAGTCATCGACAGGTATGGGTCAATGGGGTGCGGACGGCGAATCCAAATGACATCATCTGGCTTCATGATGATTTTCTCGCCGTTAGGCATGAGCACTTCATAGCCAGCAACGAAGCGCCTCGGGTCAGGAATTGGTGACGTGTACTGAGGGGGAAGCAAGTTCAGCCCGATAATTCGACCATCGCGCCCCCTAATCTTCTCAATGAAAGCACCTCGTGTGCTCATCAGAAGTTGGGCGGAAAGCCTGTAACGGAAGATGAAGGAGTTTTCGCCTTCGTTCGCCTTCGTGTTCAGGATGTCGAGAATGCTGCCGTTTCCAAGATTCTTTTTGGTAACGATCTTTCCTTCGGGATCATTGTTTTGCCGAAGAATTACTGGTAGTCGCGCTTGGTTGCCGGCAATCGCGTCGATGCATCGCGATACCCAGACAACTTTCTGCATCCCCTCTTTGTACGCACGTTCAATGTCCCAAGGGTCTCGGTAACCTTTTCCGGCGTAACTGGGGTTGTTGGCAATGGGCGCACCGACCGACACCCGTGCGGCTTTCGACTCAATGTTGTTGAGTGACTTCTTTTCAAAGGAGTTCCATGCCATGCTTATTCAAGTCCCAGCAGATAGCCGAATATGCCGCTTGTTACACCAGCAGCAATGAAACCCCATCCCGCCGAAGGGGCGACAAGAGCGACACCAATACTGGTAAACACTATAAATAATAGCATCAGAAGGTTGGCAACATTAACGCGGTTGACTTTTTCACGCATGCGTCGCCACTTCGTTTTTATCTGCTCGGCCATACTCACAACATAGCGCAACGTTGTCGTCTATTCTGGTAATAGCGCGAAAGGTCTCTCAGTGGAAGATTGGCAAAAGGTTTTAGATTATTTGCAGCCGAAGGAAGCGCTGTACTGTCCAGAGTCCGCATCGTTGACGCAAAAGGTCTTTTTGCGTACGTACGCTCTCGAGGCCCTGTTTGGCGGAGCGGCCGGTGGCGGTAAAAGTTCGGCCCTTTTGATGTCGGCACTTCAATATGTCGATGTGCCCGGGTATAGCGCAATCCTGTTTAGGCGCACCTACGCTGACCTTGCTTTGCCCGGAGCAATCATGGACCGTTTCCAATCTTGGATTGCTGCCGAAGATGACGTTCGGTGGAACGCCAATAACTACACGGCAGTTTTCCCGTCTGGCGCACGCATATCTTTCGGGTATTTGAACAATCAGCAGGACTATTTGCGTTATAAGGGTGCTGAATTTCAATTTATCGGAATGGACGAGGTCACCGAGATTCGCGAATCGGACTACCGCTACATGTTCTCGCGTTTGCGTCGTCCAGCAAACGGCCCCCTGTCCAAGGTGCCACTACGGATGAGGGCTGCTTCCAACCCGGCGCCCAACTGGGTGCGGCAACGATTCATTGTTGAAGGTCTCGAACACAACCGGATTTTCGTTCCGTCGAAGTTGACGGACAACCCGGGTATCGACGCTGCTTCCTACAGACAGACCCTTCAAGCGCTTGACCCTGTTGAGCGACGCCGGCTCGAAGAAGGTGATTGGTGGTCAACTACGCTTGGCAGTCTTTTTGAACGTGAAAATGTTGTTCTTCTCGATCAGCATGAGGTCCCTGAGATTTCATCTGCTGCCCGGGCTGTTCGATTCTGGGACTTGGCTGCCACCGAACCATCACAGTCCAACCCGGACCCTGACTGGACTGTGGGTACGTTGATGCTGTTCGATCAGGGCATCGCATACATCCTTGATGTAAAGAAAGCAAGGGTCAAGGGCGAGAAGGTTGAACAACTGATCGCTCAAACGGCGTACGAAGACGGAAGGCATGTTGCGATTCGCATGGAGCAAGAGCCGGGTTCATCAGGGAAGGCCCTTGTCGATCAGTATGCTCGATATGTGCTGTCTGGCTATGATTTTGCTGGAATCCGTTCGACTGGAGACAAGGTTACGCGCGCACGGCCATTTGCTGCTGCTGTTGCCAACGGCAACGTCAGATGTGTACGCGCCCCATGGTTAACAGAATGGCTTGATGAGTTATCGGCGTTCCCGGAGGCCGCGCCACATGATGACCAAGTCGACTCTGCTGTGGGGGCGTTCACACATTTAACAGGTTTGGGGTTGCCACAGCGAAAAAGAGTTGCTATCGTCGTATAACAACAACCACCCACACTTATTAAAGGGGAACAATGATTACTAACTTGATTGCTGATCTTCGGCGTCAAATCGCGGATCTCGATGATGCACTCGCGGAATATTTGTCCGATGAGGTCAATGTGGAAGATGCCGCAAATTTGATGCTCGAACTGAATCTTCTCAAGACGGATCTCTCGTACGTCTATTCTTCTGTCGAAGCACGAATGGGCGTCCTGATGCGAAACAATGAATTCATCAAGTTGCGTGACGGTGCTGAAATCGAACGCAAGATGTCATCGTCTCGCACGAAGTGGCGTCACAAGGACATTGCAAACGACGTCGTGCGTAGAATCGTTCAATCATCGATTGACATGGATACCGGCGAGGTTGTCATGTCTTCGGAGGATGTCGCCATGCGTATGTTGGACTTTGTTCAGCCTTCGTATTGGCGTGCATCAAAGTTGAATGAAATTGGAATCAACCCTGACAACTACTGCGAGTCAGAAGCAAAAACCAGCGTCATTGTCCGCAAGGGCAATATTGGAAAGGCGAAGTAATGGAATTGAATGACCTGTACGAACCGTTTCCCCGAGAGGTTGAACGGACCCTTAAAAAGGGTGGTGCGAACCTGACTTACATTCCCGTCAGTGAAGTCATCACTCGAATGAACAAGGTGTTTGGTGTAGAAAAGTGGAGTAGCCAGATCATCTCGTGCGCCCGAGACCAACTTGATCCTGACTTCATTGTCGCCCATGTTCGCATCGAAACCACCATTGACGGCACGTTGGTCTGGAAGGATGGCATTGGCGGTCAGAAGATTAAGCGCACCAAGAACGGAGACATTGTTGATCTTGGTGACGAGTTCAAGGGCGCCGTTTCGGACGCTCTCAAGAAGGCCGCTCAACAGTTCGGTATCGGCCTCTACCTCGCACGAACCGACGAGGCTTTGGCCATTGACGAGGAGGCTTCCAAGCCTGTCGTTAGTGAAGAAATCATCGCACTGTGGACTTCTTTCATTAGCCACACTAAGGAATTGAATGCCGATCAGAAGGCTGAACTTGGACAGGTATGGTCGGAGTATGCCGACGGCGCCCCTAAGCCCACTTTGGAAACCGCGTCGGCTGTCGATCTGGAGTTTCTAATCGGTGAGTGCGTTCGCATTATGATGGGCGGGGAATGGGTTGAGCCTAATGGCGAGTAGTGATGTTCTAGTCCCCCCACCGCATTTATCGCCATCATCAATGGGCACGTTCAATCAGTGTCCGCAGAAGTTTCGGTTCTCAAAAATCGACATGATCCCAGACGAGCCAACGCAGGCGACGCTGATGGGTAACTTTGTGCATGAAACATTGGAATACTTCTACGTGCTCCCATCCGACGATAGGAATTTAGCGAACCTAAAGTCACTTGCTGCGAGCACGTGGGAGAACAGTGAATGGCTCGAACGCGTAACGCCTTGGATTGGTACTGATCCAGATGTCATCAGAATGTTCCGCTGGAACTCGTGGTGGTGTCTGGAGAACATCTTCAATGTCGAGAACCCTAAGCAAGTTGACGCAACCCACATTGAGTACGAGTTGAATGGCCAGATTAATGGTGTGACATTGAAGGGTTTCATCGACCGTTTAACCATCGGTGACACAAATGTTATTTCCGATTACAAAACCGGAAAAACTCCTGCAAAGCGATGGGTCGATGACAAATTTTTGCAACTGCGGATTTATGGGACGCTGATTGGTGAACTCGGAGTATGTGAACCTGATCAACTCGAACTGTTGTATTTGAAGGATGGGACTAAATATAAAGTTCCATTCACTGATCAGGATAGAAGCGATACAATTGAGTATGTAACTATCACGAAGCGTCTTATTGATGAGGCGTGTGAGACACATCAATTCGAAACTCGCACCTCACGGCTTTGCGATTGGTGCGCCTACAAAACAATTTGCCCTGCTTGGAGGTAGTGGTGATTCCGGACGAAATTTTTGCACAAATGGTGGCTGAAGAAGTCAAAAATAAACTGTCGCCAGATCAAAGACAGACATTAATGAAGCAAGAAAACTGGGACAAGTGGAGACGGGCCCTTCAGGTACTTGTTGAAAACTTGAACGGGCAGATTGACGATATTGATGCTGACTCTGAAGCCGATGCATCTAGGTACAAAGCGCTTGGCCGTGATGGTGCAAAATTATTGAAGACCGCTGAGTCGGCATACAAATCTAAGCGAAACAAGGTTGAGCGATTTAGGTTCTTTGTTCAAAGACGCTTGAACCAAGTTAATGCGATGATTGAAAACGGTCAGGTCATCGAGGAAAGCCCTTGGGAAACCGCAGATTTTTATCGTCGCGCTATCAAGATGCATCGGACCATGTTGCAGGAGTACAACATGGAAGAAACTGAGGTCGACAAAGCACTGTGGGCTACCCTCGATAATCGCTGGGAGTTCGACAACGTGGATGCTGCGTTGTTGTGAAGCGTGGCAAACCGATGAAGCGGACCCCTTTGAAGAGGTCTGGTGGTCTGAAGCGTGGTTCGCCATTGAAAGTGCGTAGCAAGAAACGTGAAGCAGAATATGTTGAGCGACGCAAACTTGTCGCAAAAATGTTGGACGATCACAGATACTGTCAAGCGTGTCCGGTTTTTGCGAGGCACGATGGAGTCATTGCTTACACTCGTAGGGGGAGTGTAGACATTCACGAACTTGTTCGCAGAAGTCAGGGCGGTTCGATTCTTGATGAGTCCAACTGCATTGCAGTCTGTCGAGAATGTCATGTTCGAATTGGCAATTATCCGCAGTTGGCATTCGAGTTGGGTTTAGCGAAACACGGCTGGGAGAAATGAACGTCCTTGGTGTTGATCCATCGCTGACATCGACTGGTGTTTGCATGTCTGACGATGAAACGATGGTTTTTCAGCCGAAGACAAAAGGTCCTGAACGTCTAATTCAGATACGTAATTTTGTCAACGCTCTTGTGCGGGCGCACTCGATAGATCTGATAGCGATCGAGGGATATTCCTTTTCTTCAAGAAATTCTCACGCTCATGCTTTGGGTGAACTTGGTGGAGTTTTGCGTGTCGATTTTTATGAGCATGGTATTCCTTACGTGGAAATACCACCCACTTCACGAGCGAAGTTCGCCACCGGAAAAGGGAATGCTTCGAAAACCGAAGTTGTAAGTTCAATTTCTGCGAGAACCGGAATCGTGTGGTCTGGTTCTGGATCTGACGATATGTGTGACGCATGGATTTTGCGTCAGATGGTTTTAGCGCATTTAGGTGAGTCATCTTACAGTTGGCCAGAATCACATTTGGCCGCATTAGAAAAAATAGAGTGGAGAAATGAACCGTAGAAACAGCCCTATTAGTCAGGTTGAAATCGAAGACGAGTTGCTTCGTTTGATCGCTGATCTCGAAGATGAGACGGAGGCCTTCGAAGTATTAGCGGAAGATTCGGCGAAGAAAGAAGCCTTATATAAATCAAATTGGGCTAAAGAATATCTCAGCGCTAAGGGCTCAATTAAGGAACGTGAGTCTTGGGCTGATTACAAGATGGCGGATGAGCAATACGATTTCAAGATTGCTGAAGCGCTTGTGAAATCGAAGCGGGAAAAGTTGTTGTCACTTAGAACGTCAATTGATGCCATGCGGACACTGAATGCAAATGTGCGTGTTCAGGTTGGGCCGTGACAATATCAAGGCGCGAGAAGAACTGGCTTGAGTCGTGCGTTGATCTGGCCGGCAGGTTTTCCACTTGCGCTAAACGTCAGTATTTCGCTGTTGTTCTAATGCCCAATGGCCGTGTCGCTGGAGTGGGTTATAACGGCTCCCCGCCGGGAATTGGTCATTGTGTCGACGGTCATTGTCCACGCTATACGGAGGGATCGGCCAATGGCGCGGTTTACGACAACTGCATCGCTCAACATGCCGAAGCAAATGCGCTGTTGTGGTCTGACCCCAGTCAAAGGATTGGTGGCACCCTGATTGTAAACGGACCACCCTGTTACGGGTGCGCCAAACAAATTGCCTCCAGTGGAATTGTCAGGGTGGTTTGTTATTCCGATTCAGCGTATGAAGATTGGGCTAGAGTGCGTTTGTTCATGGAAAATGCTCACATCGATGTTATTGAGGTGATTAGTGGTGAGTAACAATATTGATAAAGCAATTGCCGATCTTGCTATCGACCTCAGCGTTTTGACGCCACTGCCTAGTAATCCTCGAAAAGGTAACGTTGAGGCAATCATGGCGTCGTATCGTGAATTCGGACAAGTGCGTCCAATTGTCATCACTCCAAATGGTGATGATGGAACATTCACGGTAATCGCTGGGAATCACCAAGTTGAAGCAGCACGACGACTGGGATGGACTCAGGTTGCGGCAGTGCGCATGGATGGTGACATGGATAAAGCAATTGCCTTCGCTCTTGCTGACAACCGAACTGTTGAACTAGGCCAAAGCGATAACGCTGCGGTTTTTGAACTCATGGAAATGATGGCAGAGAACAACTATCAGGACCTTTTCGATGGACTTGGATGGGACGAGTTTGAAATCGCCGCATACGAGGAAGCATCATTTAACGCCAACGATCCGACGGTCGGTTCTTCGTCTTATGTTCCGCCAGTCATAGTTGACACAAAGCCAACTTACAATCCTATTGTCGAAGAGAACGCTGACGGCGAGCGTCAAATTGTGGCCGGTGGTGACGTCGATCATAAGCAAGTTGCAATTCAGGGTTCGACCGTAGCGTCACCGGGTTCTGCGCCTCAGGCTGTCGTTCAATACACCTTGGTATTCGACGATCCG
>Ga0181578_10001472_pt1 | contig 22687 bp, 20 predicted proteins | sample 071ome_21_FD_148659 | JGI IMG/M metagenome (GOLD analysis project Ga0181578, IMG submission 148659) | Coastal salt marsh microbial communities from the Groves Creek Marsh, Skidaway Island, Georgia - 071401CT metaG (spades assembly) | ecosystem: Environmental > Aquatic > Marine > Intertidal zone... | reverse complement strand
CCGTCCAGTCTCGCAACCATGCGGCGAGGAGGTCACGGGTATCGCCGGTGCGTTGCGCCGGGTCGTAGTCGGCGTCTGCGACGGCGGCGAGACGCTCGTCGTCGGTTGCCTCGCTCGATGTCGGAACGTGTGCGAGGCAACGGAAAAAGATCGTCATGTCGGTCTCGATCGTGGGCAGGTGGTCGAGAAGTGCATGGATCAGGCTGGGATCACGCGTTGCATCGAAGCGGGGGATCCCCAACTTCTCGGCCATCATGCGGGGCCAGGCGTGGTTGAAGACATCGACGTAGGCCGTCAACGCCTCCTGCAGCGGTTCGGCATCGCCGACCAACGGGTAGATGGCGTTGGCGAGCTGCGTGACGTTCCACTGCCCGATGTGCGGCTGGGCACCGTAGCGGTACCGCTTGAATTGGCGATCGGTGGTGTTCGGTGTCCAACCGGGGTCGTAGTCCTCGAGCCAGCCGTAGGGCCCGTAGTCGATCGTGAGCCCGTGGATCGACATGTTGTCGGTGTTCATCACGCCGTGGACGAAGCCCACCCGCTGCCAGTGGACGATCATGTCGGCGGTGCGGCGAGCGACCTCGGCGAACCAGGCCACGTAGTCCTCGGCCGTGAACCCCGAGGTTCGGCCGTCGGCGATATCGGGAAAGTGCAGCCTGATCGTGTGGTCGGCCAGTGCGCGTAGGAGATCGGTGTCGTTGCGCGACATCGGCAGTTCGAAGTTGCCGAAGCGAATGAACGACGGTGCCACCCGACACACGACTGCGCCGTGTTCCCACTCGGGGTTGCCGTCGTAGAACATGTCGCGCATCACGCGGTCGCCGGTGGTGGCGAGACTGAGGGCTCTCGTGGTCGGGACCCCGAGGTGAAACATCGCTTCGCTGCACAGGAACTCGCGAACTGAGCTTCGCAGCACAGCGAGGCCGTCGGCGGTTCGGCTGTAGGGCGTCGGCCCGGCACCCTTGAGTTGCAGCGTGTGTCGAACGCCGGCCTCGGTGACGATCTCACCGAGCGCGATCGCCCGTCCGTCACCGAGTTGGCCCGCCCAGTTGCCGAACTGATGTCCCCCGTAGCATGCGGCATAGGGCTCCATGGCGTCGAGGGTGGCGTTTCCGGAAAACACCTGCAGGAACTCGTCGGTGCCGGCGACCTCTGTTGCCAGTCCGAGGTCGGCCAAGACTTCGGGTGAATACGCAAGCAGCTGCGGCGAGGAGGTCGGAGTTGGATCGACACGGCTGAATGCGGCGTGGTGCACCTGGCGGGGTTGGTTCAGGTCCACCGGATCGCCCGGGAGGTCGTCGGTGAAGCGATTGTCGAAGGTGAGGTCTTCGAGGGCGAGCACCACCGCTTCAGCCTACGCTCACCACATGCGCAAGCCGTTGACGAGCAGGGCAGCCAGTGCGGTAGGGCCCTACAGCCATGGGATCGTGAGCGACCCGTTCGTTGTGCTGTCGGGGCAGACGCCACTCGATGCATCGACGGGTGAGCTTGTCGGCGGGGGAGTGAGCGCTCAGACCCGGCAGTGCTTCGCGAACCTTTTCGCGGTGCTCGCCGACGCCGGACTCGATGCGTCCGATGTGGTGAAGGTCAACGTCTATCTCACCGACATGCGCCACTTCGACGCCATGAACGACGCCTATGCCGAGCACTTCGACGAGCCGTACCCGGCGCGAACCACGGTTGGCGTTGCCGCCCTTCCGCTCGGTGCTGCGGTCGAGATCGAGTTGATGGCTCGCCGACGCGAGGACTGACGAGGTGAGACTGCTCGAGGTTGGACCCCGGTCCGTGCGTCCGCTGCTTTCGGTTCGCACGGCGAGAAACGTCGACGGGGTTCACATCGGCACAAGGTCGATGAAGCGGTGCAGGAATGTCGCCACCTGCCCGCGGGTCGCAGTGGCGTCGGGCGAGAATTCCGTAGCAGTGGTCCCGCTGGTGACGCCGACGAACTTTGCCCATGCAATGGCGTCTGCGGCGTAGCTGCCGGGATCGACATCGTCGAACTCAAGCGGACTCATGGGATCGGGTCGACCTGCAGCTCGCCACAGGAACGTGACGAACTGGGCCCGGGTGACCGTCTCGAACGGTGCGAACGTGGTCGACGTGGTTCCGGTGGTGATCCCGTTCTCGACCATCCACGCAACCGGAACCGTGAAGAACTGACCGGAGGGGACATCGTCGAAGCTGGTTCCAGAACCGGGGCTGGGCTCCACGCGGCCGAAGAGTCGCCACAGGAAGGTCGCCACCTCGGCTCGGGTGATGATGCCGTCGGTGCAGTAGCGCCGCGCATCGCAGCCTGTAGTCAGGCCAGTGTTGTGGAGCCAGGCGATGTCGTCGGCGAACGGACTTCCAATCGTGTCGCAGAACGGTCGGCTGGGATCAGCGTCGGGGTCGAAGTCGGCACACAAGATGTTGTCGATGCCGACGTAGACGAACTCCCATGGCTCGGGTTCAGGACCGAGACCGTCGACCCCGTCCGGATAGCTCGGGAGCCATCCGTGCGCCATGGCATTGGCGAAGTTGTTCTCGCTCAGCCACGCATACGCCGCCGAGTCTCGGAAGGCAAAGAGTGAGGCCGGTCCGCTGCGCAGATCGATGGCGTACCCGGTGTGGTGCTTCGAGTACCCGGGAACGGCAAGCGTCTGCATCAGGAGGTCGAGCGCCTCATCGGAGGTGCCACGCATGCGATCCAACCAGATCGAGCGCTGACCGGCGGCACTGCGGTAGCCGGAGGTGATCTCGATCGAATGGCCAGCACTGGCTGCAGCCGTGCGGAGCCGCAGCCATGCCGCCGCTGCGGTCGGTTGCAGGAGGTAGCCGTCGGCGTTCGCAAGCGCACCGCTTGGTGACGGGCGGCGCGTGTACCCACGTGCTTCGCCGAGGCGTCGGATGTGGGCGTCGAGTTCGGCTTCACCGGTGATGCTCGGCGGTTCGTGATCGGGACCTCGAAGATTGGCGAGGAGCGCCTCGTCGAAGGCGGTCACCATCTGTTCGGGTGTGAGCATCGACCCGAGCTGGGCCACTGCGTCGACCTTCGGGTTCGCAGCAGCAGCTGGTGCCACGACACCCAGGGCCAGTGCCGCAGCCAGCGCAATGCGGAGTGTTCGAAAAGCGCGCGTCGTCACGTCCGGAGACGCTAGTTGTGCCCGGCTCGGGCACCTTCGATCCTCGCGGTGGTGAGCTTTGGCGCGGCATAGACGAACAGGGCGACGTGCAATGCAGCCGCTGCGATCCAAGGCGACCGAAGTGCCGCTTCGCGCGATGCGACCGCATCGACGGCGATGATCATGACCCCACCGAGCAGCGAGCCGATCGGGATCATCCCCCAGGCGAAGAAGCGGTAGACACTGTTGACTCGACCCAGGATGTCGTCGGGAATGATCGTCTGCCGCAGGCTGACGGTGATCACGTTCCACACGGTGCCGAGACCGGTCGAGACGGCAAACATCAGCCACACGATCGGCCACCAGCCGGCCACGCCGATCACGAGCGAGGTGAGGCCGCTGCCGATCAGCGTGAGGTACAGCGATGGGCCGGTACCGATCCGCTTCGAGATCGACGACGCAGTCCAACCACCGATGATCCCGCCCACTGCACCACCCGTGTTGAGGAGGGCGAACTCGGCGGCTGACGTGCCGAGGAGCTCCTGGGCGAAGAGCACCATGGCAGCGATCGTGATCGATCCGAGGGCGTTCAGGAGTCCGAGGATGATCGCCAGGTGGCGCAGAAAATCATGGTTCCACAGCCACTGGACACCTTCGCTCAGTTCCGTCGCCCATGGTTTGCGATGCTCCGCCGCCACGGGGGCTCTTCGGTTCGGGACCGTGATCAACCAGACGAGCAGTGCTGCGACTGCAAACGTCAGTGAGTCGACGAAAAAGGGTAGAGAGAAGGCAAGGGCGATCAGGAACGCGCCGAGGGGTGGTCCGACGAATGTGTTGGCGATCATCTCGGTGCCCCACAGCCGCCCGTTCGCCTTTTCGAGTTGGGCCGGCCGAACGACCGCCGGCATGAATGTCTGGGCAGCGTTGTCGTGAATGACTTCGGTGACCCCGAACAGCAAGGTGGCGACCAGCAAGACGATGTAGAGGCCCACATTGGTATCGAAGGTGAGGCCGCCGTCAGTGATCTGATCGACGTCGGGCAGCGACCCCTGTGCACCGAGGACAACGCACGCGACGATCAGGGCAAGGAACGACCGAGCGACGTTGGACCACGCCATGAGCGTTCGCCGTTCGTAGCGGTCGGTGATCACGCCCGCCGGAAGACTGAACAGCAGCCACGGCAGTCGCTGCATCACCGCAACGAGTGCAATGAGGAACGGATCGCGGGTGATCGCCGTGGCGAGCCATGGATAGGCGATCAGGCCGATCCCGTCGCCAAGGTTCGCGATGGTGGAAGCGGCGAAGAGTCGGCGATAGTTCCCACCGAGCGAGCCGTTGGCAGAGCCATCGTCGGTGGTCGTCGGTTCGGTCACGGCGCGACGCTAGCGCCCCCGGCTCAGACCTCCGGGCTCGACCTCCGGGCTCGACCTCGATCAGTGGTCGATGCGCCGGATGTGGTCCAGCAGGTCGAACTCGAGTTCCGGAACGCGACGTCCGCTCGCAGCCAGCATGATTGCGTCAGTCCGTCCGGTGGTGAAGGCCAATGCCTGGGCAGCGAGACCGATCGCCCACCACGCACAACGCGCTGCGGTCCACCAGTCGAACGCTGGTTGACGGAATGTTCCCCCAGCGGTCTCGTACCCGTCGACGAGGGCATCGAACGCCCCGAACCCTCCGACAGGTCGATCGTCGGCGCCGAACCGCCAGGTTCGCAGGCAGAGCCAGGCCAGGTCCTGCATCGGATCGCTCCGCTGCGCAACCTCCCAGTCGAGCACTGCGATGAGGCCACCGTCGTCCACGACGATGTTGCCGTTGCGGAGATCACCGTGAACGATGGTCGAGTCAACGGGGGCGGGCTCGTTGTCACCCAGCCACCGCAGCCCGTAACGGATCGCGGGCCTTGGCCGCGCCAAGAGTTCGAGGCGCTCGGTCTGCAACTCGACAAACCGGGTTGGGCTCACCTCTTCGAAGGCCGGTGGCGCCTCGGTCGCAGGAATGGCGTGGAGCGCGGCCAACGCAGCGCCGCACTGGCGGGCCAAGTTGTCGCCTGCATCACGATCGGGGAGTGCACGCAGAATGTGGCGCGGGATCGTTCGGCCTCGGGCCCGTGAGACGATCATGGCGGGTAACCCGATGCCGGGAAGTTCGTCGGTGGCGGCATACACGGTGGGTACTGGGACCCCATGGCGGCCAACGAGCTCGAGCAGCGCCGCCTCGGCAGTGACCGGTCGCGTTTCAACCGCACCGGTGCTGATCTGAGCCACCGCCGACTCGACGCCGGTGGGTCGCTCGAGGTCGACGAAGAGGGTCGAGCGCTGGGCTCCGACCGAAGCCGCACCGGTGATCGTGACCGGACAACCCGCCAGTTCCGACAGGCCGGCGGCAGCGGCGTCAGGTTCCATCGGTGAAGGTGTAGCCGGGCTTGGTGATCTCGGCCCGTCGTGTCACATCGGCGAGCAGGACTGCCAGTGTCTCGGGTGGTGCGTGACCCGATGCGATCAGCTGATCGAGTTCGGCAGTGAGGTCACCACGTTGGCCGTCGTGGCCGATCAGCGCAGCGAACATGTCGAGATCTGCGCCGGATTCGGCGAGTTCTCGAGCCAGGATCCGGCACAGGTTGGCGACGATCCGAGCTTCGTGCTGCACGCCGTCGTGCAGGGCCGGTACCACGCGGTCGGCCAGTGTGGCAGCCATCGCCTCCAGCAGGGTCACCGCATCCGGATCATCGTGCATGTCAGTCGATCCCTTCGAAGTTCGGCGCGCGTTTCTCGGCGAATGCGGCCATCGCCTCGAGATTGGCCGGGCCGCCCATCAGCTTTGCGAAGGCAGCGTTCTCGCGCTCATGGGCGGCATGGAGCGCGGGCCGCAGGGAAGCCATGATCGTCGCCTTGGTCTCGACGAGTGAGCTGATCGGTTTCGCCGCCAGGGTGTGGGCTGCGGTCATGGTCCGATCCATCAGTTCGTCGGGTTGACAGAGTTCGAATACCAGTCCCATCTCGTGGGCTCGCTCGGCATCGATCCACTCGCTGCTCATCAGAATCCAACTCGCGTTCTGGCGACCGAGCAGGTGCGGGAATGACACACTGCTCGCCAGTTCGGGAGCGACGCCGAGTTCGGTGAACGGACATCTGAAGCGGGCGTTCGTCGATGCGAACACCAGGTCTGCGAGTCCGAGAATCGTGACGCCGAACCCGAGCCCGAGTCCGTTCACGGCGAGCACGACCGGCTTCGGAAAGTCGATGAGCGTGCGGCAGAGGCCGGCGAAGCCGTGGTGCTGTTCGGGACCGTCACCGTTTGCCATTGCGGCCATCTCGAAGAGATCTTGGCCCGCCGAGAACGAGTCCTCGCTGCCGGTGAGCACGACAACCGCAATCCTGGGATCGTCTGCTGCTGCGATGAACGCGTCGGTGGTGCCGTCCCACATTGTCGTGTTCATGGCGTTCTTCGCTTCTGGGCGCCGGAACGTGATGGTACGGACCCTGCCGTCGTCGGTGATCTCGATCATCGCCGACCGCCGTCGACCAGGAACTGCTGGGCGGTGCATGCGGCGCCGTCGTCGGCGGCCAAGAACAGCACCATCTGGGCAAACTCCTTGGCGTAGATACGACGCTTGATCGCTTGATCGGCGAGCGTGCCTGCTTCGCCCTCCGGTGACCACCACTTCTCGAGTTGCCGTTCGGTGGCAACCCAGCCCGGCAGGACGGTGTTGACCCGAATACCGTGAGGCCCGAATGTGCGGGCCATCGTCCGAGTGATCCCTTCCACCCCGGACTTCGCAACGGCGTACCCGGGGAAGAAGTCCTCCTGCATCATGTAACTGCTCGAGCCGATATTGATGATGGAGCCGTGCTCTGCCTCGATCATTGCCGGCGCCACCGCCTGGATCGCAAAGAACTGGTGTCTGAGGTTCGTGTTGAGCCGGTCGTCCCAGTAGTCGGGAGTCATCTCGTCCCACGTGTGGCGATCGTCGTTGGCTGCGTTGTTCACCAGCACCGTGAAGTCGCCGATCTCGGCCGCCATCTCTGTGATGGCGGCCTGCATTGCTTCGATGTTGCGCAGATCCACGATCCGGTGGATCGGAGCATGCGTGGCACCGGCGTCGACGGCACGCGCAACGACCTGGGTTGCCTTGTCCGCCTGGAGATCGAGAAATGCGACCTTTGCCCCCTGGCCTGCCAGCTCCTCGACGACTGCGGCTCCGATGCCGTCGGCCCCTCCCGTCACCAGGCAGGTGCGATCCACCAGTGAGGGGTAACGCGCATAGTCGACATCGGGGGCTGCCGTCGGATCGATCATGAGTCCTCCACTGGTGGAAAGCCGTACACACGGCCAGGGTTGTCGACCAGGATCATGCTCTGCAGCTCAGCGGGAATCCACGCCGTACGCCAATCGTCGAGGTCGGCGATCGCGGGCGGATCGTCCTGGCCTGGGTGCGGCCAGTTGCTGGCCCACAGCAGCCGTTCGGGTGCGACACGGATCAGTTCGTGGATCAGGATCGCAACATCGTCGTGTGGACGGGGGAGGCTCGAGCCCTCGTACGGCGCCGAGAGCTTGACGTGACAGCGCTCGGAATCGATGAGTCGGCGAAGCGCCTTGAAGCCTGGTGATGTGAGGCCTCGAGGCGGCATGAAGCGACCGACGTGATCGATCACGAGGTCGGTCGGGAGGGCGAGCAGTCGATCGACGAGATCAGGGAGATCGTTGCCGTCGAGTTGGAGCTGGATGTGCCAGCCATGCGCGGCAATTGCGGCTGCGGTGGGTTCGAGCTGATCCCAGCCGACGGCACCACCCGGGAGCATGTGGAACCGGGCCCCACGAACGCCGAGTTGGGTGAGGCGCCCGAGCGTGGCCGTCGGTATCGACGAGTCGAGCACGACGACGGCTCGGGCCTGCTCGCCGAGTTCTGCGAGCGCAGCGAGTTGGCAACGGTTGTCGACGCCATAGGTGGTGGGCTGAACGATGACCACGCGGTCGAGTCCGAGCGCGCGCTGGACCGAGCGATAGTCGGCGATTCCTGCGTTTGGTGGATGGAGCAGTGCACCGGGCGCGCTCGGAAAACGATGGTCGTAGAAATGGATGTGGGTGTCCGTTGCTCCGATCACGGGTGTGTCCAGGCGTGCGGGTTGGCGAGACGAGGCGGTCGCTCACCACGAAGAATTGCGTCGATCTGCTCGACCGAACTGCGCGCCTGTGCGTCGGCGTTCTCCGGTGTGAGGCCGCCGAGGTGGGGCGTGGCGACGACGTCGGGTCGAGCTGCGAGGCGGGGGTTCGGTCGCTGGTCAGGCGCCGTGCCGACGTCACACCCGAATCCGCCGAGATGGCCGCCATCGAGCGCGGTTTCGACGGCGATCTCGTCGACGATTTCACCGCGACTCACGTTGATGAGAACAGCGCCGGGTTGCATCCGACCGATCGCGTCGGCATCGAGCAGATGACGGGTGGCCGGTGTGCTTGCAACCAGTGGGAACACCGCATCGCTGCGTGCGAGGAGCGTTTCGAGATCGACGGTCCGGAACCGGTCCGGGACGTCGGCTTCTGGCTCGCTGACGATCACGTCGAGTCCGACAGCGCGCAGAAGGTCCGCGAGGTACGACCCGATGGCGCCGTAACCGATGATGCCGGCGGTCATGCCGCGCAACTGGCGACCCGACCGCTGCGACGGTTCCCGATTCGAGCGGTAGTCGTGACTGCTGGTGGTGATGTGTCGGGCGGTGTCGATGAGCAGGCCAAGGGCCAGTTCGGCGGTCGATGCCACAAAGCTCTTGTCGGCGTGTCCGACGATCACGCCGTGTGCCGTCGCAGCGACAACATCGATGGTGGAGATGTCGACTGCGGTGCGCAGAAACGCTCGGAGCTCAGGTCGTTCGACGAACAGTTCGGCGTCGCCTGGCGTCGAGCGATGAGCGACGATCACCTCGGTGCCGGTTGTGTGCTCGATCAGCTCTGACGTGGTGAGGTCGCGGTCGAACGGGTTGTGCCGGATCTCGACGCCGAGTGCAGCGAGCTCGAGAAGTGCCCTGCCGTAGTACGCCTCGAGGTCCTCGGAATTGTGGGTCAGGAAGACTCGCAGTGTCATCGATGTCGAGGGTAGTTCTCTGCGCGGTCGGGCTGAGAGCCGGCTCAAGCCCCCGAACTACAGTGCACAGCGATGAAGATCGAATCGCTGCTTCCCCTCGGCAAGCTCGACCCGGGCTTGCGGGAGCCCGACACGCCACTCGATATCCGCGACTTCGCCCGTCTGGCGGGGCTGGCCGAGGAGGTGGGTCTCGATGCAGTGCTCGTCGAGGAAACCAAGGACGATCCCTTTCAGATGATGGCGCTCGGTGCGGCGGCAACAGAGCAGATCCAGTTGGGGACCTCTGTTGCGATGGCGTTTCCCCGCAGCCCGACCGCCACTGCGACGTCGGCGTGGTCACTGTCGAAACTCAGCGGTGGTCGCTTCATGCTCGGGCTTGGCACCCAGGTACGGGCGCACATCCAGCGCCGTTTCGGCCTCGACTGGTCCGCTCCTGCGCCGTGGATGCGTGACTACATCGGTGCCGTACGAGCGGTCTGGCGGTGCTGGCAGGAGCGCACGCCGCTCGAGTTCACCAGCGATCACTACAACCTCGATCTGATGGTGCCGCTCTTCGATCCGGGACCGATCGACCATCCCGACATTCCGATCCATGTCGCAGTGATCGGGCCGAACATGACTGCCATGGCGGGTGAGTGCGCCGACGGCATCCGACTCCATCCGGTGGTCACGCCGAAGTTCATCGATGAAGAGATTCTGCCGAACCTTGCTCGTGGTGCAGCGCGGGTGAATCGTGATGTCGACGAGTGCGAGGTGTGCATCAAACCATTGGTCGGGACCGCTCCCGACGAGAAAACGCTCGATGCAGTGATTCGCACTGTTCGTGCTCGCACTGCGTTCTACCTGTCGACCCCGTCGTATCGACGCGCCTTCGCGATCCATGGCTGGGAGGACCGGGCGCGGGAGGCGAGCGAGTACAGCCGCCAAGGTCGTTGGGACGAGCTGTCCGATCTCGTCGATGACGAGATGTTGCACACCATTGCCACGATCGGCACGTACGACCAGATTGCCCACCGACTCAACGAGCGTTTTGCGGGTCGTGTCGACCGCATCGAGTTCTCGGTGCCGGTCAACACTCCCGACGACGCCGCCGCATTTCGGGAGATTCTCGGCGAACTCGACCGAACCTGATCGGCCGGCGCAGAGTCGTCCCCGTCGCCCTCGAACGGTGCGATGCGATCAGGCGCCGGCGGTGGGTGCTGCGAGCGGCGTCAGGCGCCGACGATGTTGTGTTCGGGGCCGTAGGGGAAGCCGGTGATGTTGTCGACGGTGCCGTCCTCGTTGATGACGAGCACATCGTGTTCTCGGTATCCGCCGGCGCCCGGCTGTCCCTCGGGGATCATCACCATCGGCTCCATCGACACCACCATTCCCGGCTCCAAGACCGTCTCGATGTCTTCGCGCAACTCCACCCCGGCTTCGCGTCCGTAGTAGTGGCAGAGCACGCCGAAGCTGTGGCCGTAGCCGAACGAGCGGTACCTGAGGAGGTCGTATTCGCGGTAGATGTCGTTCAGTGTTGCCGCGATATGTGCGCAGGAGTTCCCGGGTCTGATCAGTTCGAGGCCGGCCTCGTGCACCTCGACGTTGCGGTTCCAGATTTCCAGGTGCGCGTCGGAACACGACTCCACGAAAAGGGTGCGCTCGAGTGCCACGTAGTACCCGAACAGCATCGGAAAGCAATTCAACGACAGGATGTCGCCTGGTTCCATAACGCGATTGGTGACCGGATTGTGGGCGCCATCGGTGTTGATGCCTGATTGGAACCAGGTCCAGGTGTCCATCAGTTCGGCGTAGTCGTAGGTCTTGGCGAGCTCGCGCACCATTGTCTGCGTCGATGCAAGCGCAACCTCGTGTTCGGGCACGCCGACAGCGATCGCGTCGCGACAGGCTTCACCGCCGAGGTCTGCGATCGCGGTGAGCTTCTTGATGTGGGCGATTTCTTCTGCCGACTTGATCGTGCGCATCCACATGGTGGGCGTGCCGATGTCGACGAGGTCGACACCTGGGAGGGCCGCCTCGAGTTTCGCCAGCAGGTCGACACTGACGTCGTCGAACTCGATGCCGATGCGTTTCGCACCGGCAGTCTGTGTCTGCACGGCGTGGAAAAAATTGTCTTTGCGCCAGTCGGTGTAGGTGATGTTGTCGCCGTAGGTGAGTCGCCAGGGCTGCCCACCATCGATCCCGGCACTGATCGTGGTGACACCCTCGCCGGCGGACCCGTCGGCCGTGATCACCAGACCGTAGGTACGACCGAACGCGCAGTACAGGAAGCCACTGAAGTAGCAAATGTTGTGATAGCTCGTCAGCAGCGCAGCATCGATGTCGTGTGCAGCGAGGTGGCTCCGAAGGTTGGTTTGCCGGCGCTCCATCTCGTCGGTGGAGAACGGTCCGGGTGTCTTGTCTCCGTTGTGCCAGGTGACCAAGCGGTCCATGTCGGCGTTCATGTCTCGTCCTCGTGGAGTGGGCGGTGATCGCCGGAGCATAGGGCGGCCGCCGATCAGCTACCGAGTGGTCCGATGGTCTGGCGGATGAGTGGTACGCCGGGGCGATAGGCGAGGTGGTGATGGCTCGGCGCATCGAGGATGACGGCATGGCCGGCCGACCCGGGGGACAGACGACCGACATCGGTGCGGCGAAGTGCTGCGGCCCCGCCCGTCGTGACCGCTTGGATCGCCTCGTCGATGGTCATGCCCATGTCGCGCACGGCGATGGCGATGCAGAACGAGATCGAGGTCGTGTAGCTCGAGCCCGGGTTGCAATTCGATGCGATGGCAACCGTGACGCCGGCATCGAGCACCCGGCGAGCGTCTGCGTAGGGTTGTTTCGTCGAGAAGTCGGCTGCGGGAAGGAACGTCGCAACCGTGTCGGAACCGGCGAGGGCGTCGATGTCGTCGTCGGTGAGATAGGTGCAGTGGTCGACCGAGGCGCATCCGCACTCGACGGCGAGCTGCACGCCCGGTCCCGGCTCGAGTTGGTTGCCGTGGAGCCGGCCGATCAAGCCCATCGCAGCCCCCGCTTCGAGTACGGCTCGACTCTGATCGGCATCGAACGCGCCTCGTTCACAGAAGGCATCGATCCATTTCGCATGAGGGGCCGCCGCTGCGAGCATGTCGTTGCAGACCAGATCGACATAGTCGTCCGCTCGGCCGACGTACTCCGATGGGACGAGGTGTGCGCCGAGGAACGTGGTCTCGTTGGTGTGGCGCTTCGCAATGTCGAGACTCCGGGCCTCGTCGTCGACGTTGAGTCCATAGCCCGACTTGATCTCGATGGTGGTGGTGCCGGCTCGGTGCGCTTCGGCGAGACGCAGGCGAACCAGCCGGTCGAGTTCGTCGGTGCTGGTGGAGCGAGTCGCCTCCGTCGTCGTCCGGATACCGCCACCGTCGTAGGGCTGGCCTGCCATGCGAGCGGTGAACTCCTCGCTTCGATCCCCGGCAAAAACCAGATGGGTGTGGCTGTCGACGAAGCCGGGAAGCACGCAGGCGCCGTCTGCGTCGATTCGTTCGTCGGCGACCTGGCCGGTGCGACCGACGGAGACGACGTGGCCTGCTTCCACCACGACCGATGCGTCGTGGCATTTGCCGAGTGGCCCTTCGCCCAGCGCGGGATCGTTGGTGATCAGCAGGCCGATGTTGTCGATGACGGTTGCGGTCATGTGAGGAGTTCCTCGATCGATGCTCGAAGTTCGGCTCCCACATCGACACGCCGATGGTGGTGGTCGGCAACGACAGTCGTGCCGTCGACGACGACGGTGCTGATGTCGGCTGTGGTGGCAGCGAAGATGGCCGCCTCGATCGCATGCTCACCCGAGGAGCCCGCAGTGCGTTCGCTGTCGAGTCGGATCGCAACGAGGTCGGCTCGATCGCCGACGGCGAGGCGACCCGCCGACTGCCAGCCGAGTGCCCGTTGCCCGTTCACCGTCGCCATGGCCAGGAGCTCGGGCGCGGTGTGGAGCCCGCGGCGTTCGCTGCGCAGACGCTCGTGGAGTTCGATCGAGCGGGCTTCGACGAAGTGATCGATGGTTGCGTGTGAATCGCTCCCGAGGTGGATCGGGATCCCGGCTTCGGCGAAGTCGAGGGTAGGTCCGATGCCGTCTCCCAGATCTCGCTCGGTTGTCGGGCACATGCTCACGGTCGACCCGCTGGACGAGAGGCGCCGCACGTCGTCGGCACAGACATGGGTTGCGTGCACGGCAGTGAAGCCAGGGCCGAGGGCACCCGATCGGTCGAGGACGGTGAGTGGCGTGCCACCGAGGACGGCAAGGCATGCATCGTTTTCTGACCGCTGTTCGCTGACGTGCGCATGCAGCGGTGCGCCGAAGCCACGGGTCGACTCAGCGGCCATGGCGATCGAGTCGGGATCGACTGCCCGGATGCTGTGGATGGCTCCACCGATCAACTGGTTGGTGCCGGGCGAGAGGTTGTCCACCCGTTGCGCCCACTGCTCCGCATCGGCGTCGGCGTAGCGACGCTGGGGCCCCTCGATCGGCTGATACCCGCCGGCATCGAGACCGCCGTGGAGGTAGAGGGTGTCGAGGAGGGTGATGCGGATGCCGGCGTCTTCGGCCGCAGCCAGCAGTGCGTGGCCCATCTGATTCGGATCGTCGTAGGGCGTGCCGTCAGGCTGATGGTGTACGTAGTGGAACTCACCCACTGCCGTTTGGCCGGCCAACGCCATCTCTGCGAACACCGCTCGAGCGAGGCGATGATAGGTGTCGGGATCGAGGCGGGTCGCAGCGGCGTACATCACGTCGCGCCACGTCCAGAACGAGCCACGATCGGCCTGGGTCCGGGAGCGCAGCACGCGGTGAAAGGCATGGCTGTGGGTGTTCGCCAGTCCGGGAATCGTCAACCCGGCGAGGCGCGTGGCATCAGCCGATGGTGCGGTGTCGGCGTCGATGGCGGTGAAGCGACCGTTGCGGGCGGTGATCGTGACCCCGCGATGGACGGCACCGTCGATTGCTGCGTATTCGCACCACCAACCGGTCACGACCCGACTCGTTCCACGAAGGCGGTGATCCGCTCGACGAATGCATCGCGATGATGCCGCTCGAACTCCGCCCAGGTCGCGAGCGAGGCCGGGTCGGCTCGATCGGTGATCAGCCGCCCGTCGAGGTGGTCGCATTCGTGCTGCCAGGTTCCGGCGGTGAGCCCCCGCTTGATCTCGTCGTGAACCACGCCGTCGCGGTCGAGGTATCGCACCCGAATGTTGACGTGGCGCGAGACGTTGCCTCGCAGCGGAACCGAGAGGCAGCCCTCGTTGATGTCGACCATCTCGCCGTCGAGTGGCTCGATCTCTGGGTTGATCGCCACGGTCAGCGGGAGAGGCGGCTTGTACGGGTAGCGCGGGTTCGACGTGACTTCCATGACCACGACCCGGCGGTGAGCTCCGATCTGCGTTGCTGCGAGGCCAGCACCGTTGGCGTTGCGCATCGTCTCGATGAGGTCGTCGATCAACGCCTGCACTTCGGCCGATGCCACCTCCGCCGGTGTGATCGGCTCGGCCACGACGCGGAGTGCGGGGTCGCCGAGTTGGAGGATGGGGTGACTGGTCATCGACGCATCGGTATCCGAAGACCCCGTTCTTGGGCCACATCGATCGCCCGGTCGTACCCGGCATCGACATGACGCAACACGCCTGTGGCCGGATCGTTGGTGAGGACCCGCTCGAGCTTTGCGGCGGCGAGATCGGTGCCGTCGGCGACCGACACCTGTCCGGCGTGGATCGATCGACCGATCCCGACCCCTCCGCCGTGGTGGAGACTCACCCAGGTTGCGCCCGAGCATGTCGTGACGAGCCCGTTGAGAAGGGGCCAGTCGGCGATGGCATCGGAGCCGTCGGCCATGCCTTCGGTTTCTCGATAGGGGGAGGCGACGGAGCCTGAGTCGAGGTGGTCGCGGCCGATGACGACCGGGGCGCTGAGTTCGCCCGACTTCACCATCTCATTGAAGCGAAGGCCGAGGCGGTGCCGTTCGCCGTACCCGAGCCAGCAGATTCGGGCGGGAAGTCCTTGGAACGCCACCCGCTCGCCGGCGAGGCGGATCCAACGGGCCAATGGTTCGTTCTCGGGAAACTCTTCGAGCACAGCTCGATCGGTGGCGGCGATGTCGGCTGGATCTCCCGAAAGTGCAACCCAGCGAAACGGTCCCATGCCTTCGCAGAACAGTGGCCGGATGTAGGCCGGCAGGAACCCGGGGTAATCGAATGCCCGTTCGAAGCCACCGAGCTTCGCTTCGGCGCGAAGGCTGTTGCCGTAGTCGAACACTTCGGCACCGGCGTCCAGGAAACCGACCATTGCCTGACAGTGGGTCGCCATCGCGAGCCGAGCGCGTCGCGTGAACTCCTCAGGATCACGGGTTCGGAGGTCGGCTGCAGCGTCCTGGGAGAGGTCGTTCGGCAGGTAGGACAGCGGGTCGTGGGCCGAGGTCTGGTCGGTGACGATGTCGGCATCGATGCCATCGGCCAGGAGACGGGGAAGCACGTCGGCAGCGTTGCCGAGCAGTCCCACCGACAGCGGGATACGGTTCGCCTTCGCCTCGGTGACTCGTCGGACGGCGGTCTCGTAGTCGGGAGCGACTTCGTCGAGGTATCGGTGTTCGACGCGGCGGTCGAGCATGTGCTGGTCGACATCGACGATCAGCACCACCCCGTCGTTCATCGTGACTGCGAGTGGCTGTGCCCCTCCCATCCCGCCGGCACCGGCTGTGATCGTCAGTGTGCCGGCGAGACTACCGCCGAACCGTCGGCGGGCGATCTCGGCGAAACACTCGTAGGTTCCTTGCAGGATGCCCTGGGTGCCGATGTAGATCCACGACCCGGCCGTCATCTGGCCATACATCGTGAGACCCTCGTGCTCCAGTCGTCGGAACTCGTCCCAATTCGCCCAGTCGGGCACAAGGTTCGAGTTTGCGATGATCACCCGGGGCGCCCATTCATGGGTGCGGAGGACGCCGACGGGTTTGCCCGACTGCACGAGCATCGTCTCGTCCTGGTCGAGTGTCCGGAGCGTGTCGAGCATGGCGTGGAAGGCCGGCCACGATCGTGCCGCTCGTCCGGTGCCGCCGTAGACCACGAGTTCGTCGGGGTTCTCGGCGACGGCCGGGTCGAGATTGTTCTGCAGCATTCTGAATGCGGCTTCTTGCTGCCATCCCTTGCAGTTGAGATCACTGCCTCGGGGTGCCGAGACGGGGGAGGGAGTACCGATGTTGCCGAATGAACTCATCGGTCTGCTGGTGTCGTTGGGCGCATGCTTGCAGTCTGCGTCGTTCCTTCGTATGGTGTCAATCAATGACACTATTGTCACTCAATGACATTTCTGAGGACGAGGGTCCATCGATTCCTCGCTCGATCTCCCGTGTCTTCGACCTGCTCGAGACGGTTGTTGCACGGGGTTCCTGCACGCTCACGGAAGCAGCGGGAGATGTCGAACTCACGCCCACCACTGCGCGTCGGTATCTCCAGGCTCTCGTCGCCCGTGGGTACATCGAGCGCACGACCGGTGGCACATACCGTGCCGGGCCTGCCGTGCGGGTGCTCGCCCGGGCACTCGATGACCGCGACGAGGTCGCAGCACTTGCACGCCGGGCACAGCCTCATCTCGAGCGGCTCGCGTCGACTGTGGGGGAGTCCGTGTATCTCGGCGTTGTCGACGACGACTCGATCGTCTACGTAGCGACCGCCCAGACCGAGCGAGCAATTCGGCACGTCGGGTGGATCGGGCAGCGGCTCCCCCATGAGCACACTGCGATCGGTGCTGCCCTCGCAGCGCCTGGACGGCCGGTGTTTCGCAGCGGTGGACTCGAGACCGACATCAGCGCTGTGAGCCATGGCCTGCCCGGGGAGTGGGAGGGAACGGCAGCAATCTCGATCGTTGGCCCCACGCACCGATTCGATCAGGCGTCGATCGCTCGTTTCGAGCTTGCATTGACCCAGGCTGTTGGTGCCCTCATCGATGAGCTTCGTCTCGAGGCAGTTCGATGACTGTCGTCCTCGACGGACCGGGGGTCACGATCGACGATGTAGTGGCGGTTGCCCGTGGTGGTGACGAGGTGGCGCTTACCGACGCAGCGATCTCCCGAATGGCGGCAAGCCGAGCGGTGGTCGACCGACTGACCGAGGGCGAGCCCCACTACGGCATCTCCACCGGCTTCGGCGCGCTTGCCACCATTGCGATCCCTCCGGAGCGCCGGCGTGCCCTGCAGGTTGCCCTCGTGCGGTCCCATGCAGCCGGCATGGGTGACCCGGTCGAGGACGAGGTGGTTCGGGCCATGGTTTTTCTGCGGGCCCGCAGCCTCGCCCTGGGATACAGCGGGACCCGACCCATCGTCGCCGAAACCATGATCGCCGTGCTGAACGCCGGCATCGCACCGATCGTTCCCGAGTACGGCTCGCTCGGCGCGAGTGGTGATCTTGCACCCCTGTCCCACGCCGCGCTGGCGTTGCTCGGCGAGGGTGAGGTGCGAGTCAACGGGCTGGTCACCTCGGCAGCAGACGCCCTTGCCGCCGCCGGCATCGAACCGCTGCACCTTGTCGAAAAGGAGGGGTTGGCCCTCATCAACGGTACGGACGGGATTCTCGGACAGCTCTGCCTGGCCGTCCACGACGCCGCACGCCTTCTCGAGCAGGCGGATTCGATCGCGGCGCTCACCGTCGAGGGCCTGCTCGCCACCGATGCGCCGTTCGCCGACGACCTGCAGGCGCTGCGACCTCAGCCTGGCCAGCGGATGTCGGCTGCACATATCCGAGCTGCGCTGGCGGGCTCTCCGATCGTCGCGAGCCATGCCTCACCAGATGACGCTCGGGTGCAGGACGCGTACTCGATCCGCTGCACGCCTGCGGTCCACGGTGCTGTCTACGACACACTCGAGCACTGCTCCCGGATCGCCACCAACGAACTCGGTGCGGCGATCGACAACCCAATGGTGTTGCCTGACGGGCGGGTCGAATCGTGCGGCAACTTCCATGGCGCCCCGCTCGGTTTCGCCGCCGACTTTCTTGCGATTGCCATGGCTGAGGTCGGAGCAATCGCCGAGCGACGCATGGACCGACTGCTCGATCGCACGCGAAGTCACGGGCTGTCACCGTTCCTCGCCGAAGAAGTTGGTGTCGACAGTGGTCTGATGATCGGGCACTACACCGCTGCAGCGCTTGCGTCCGACAACAAGCGCCTTGCAAGCCCGTCGTCGGTCGACTCGCTCCCGACCTCAGGGATGCAGGAAGACCACGTGTCGATGGCGTGGCTGGCGGTTCGCAAACTCCGCAAGGTGATCGACAACGTCCGCCGAATCCTCGCAGTCGAGTACGTCGCAGCCGCTCGGGCCGTTGAGATGCGGGAACCGTTGCAGCCCGGCGACGCGACGGGTGAGATGATCGCTGCGCTGCGCGCCCATGTGCCCGGCATGGGGCCCGATCGCTACTTGGCCCCCGAACTGCATGCCGCCGAATCGCTGCTCAAGGGGTGAAGCGCACCGGCATGCGGCTCGGGCCGAAGATGAAATTCGAACCCATCCATTCCACAGGGCCGGTCGATTCGATGTCGGGAAGTCGGGAAAGGATTTCGCGAAGGATCGCGTCGATCTCGAGTCGGGCGAGGTTGGCCCCCAGGCAGTAGTGCGGGCCCCCACCACCGAAGGCGACGTGCGGATTCGGTGAGCGAGTGATGTCGAATCGCTCGGGCGCATCGAAGACCGCAGGATCGCGGTTTGCGGCGCCGTAGTACATGACGACCTTGTCACCTGCGTCGATCACGTGACCTGCGAGCTCGGTGTCGGTCGTGGCCGTCCGTCGCATGTAGACCACTGGACTGACCCAGCGCAGCATCTCCTCGATCGCGGAGCCCAGGTGGCCATCGATGTCCGAGCGCAGCAACCCGAGTTGGTCGGGATGCTCGAACAGCGCATGGAGACCGCCGCCGACGAGGTTCCTGGTGGTGTCACCGCCGGCGTCGACGAGCAGCATGAACCACAGAAAGAAGTCGATCGCATCGACCGCCTCTCCATCGACTGCGCCGTGTGCGATCAACGAGCCCAGGTCGTCGGTCGGCTGTGCCAGCTTGTCCGCATACGCGGCCTGCGACGACATGAACATGGTGGTGACGGCATTGCGTCGCTCCTCGCTGCTCACCACCTCTGAGCTGGCATGGATCGTCTCGGTGCAGTGGTAGAGCCGTCGGCTCTCATCGTGAGAGATACCGAGCATTTCGGCGATCACCAGGCTCGGCATCTCTCCTGCGATGTCGCTGACGAGATCACATTCGCCCCGATCGGCAATGCGGTCGACGATCCCGGCGGCGAGTTGCTGGATCCGAGGTCGCAACGCGTTCGCAGCACGGGGGGTGAACTCGCGACTGACCAGACGACGCATGCGGGTGTGGAGCGGTGGATCGGCGACAAGCATCATCGTGTGGTCGTCGAACGGACTCGGCTCGCCGGAACCGTCGCTGATCATGATCGATGGGTGTGACGAGAACGTCTGGTGGTCGCGTCCGACTGCGCGTACGTCGTCGTGCCGGGTGATCGCCCAAAAGCCCGGTCCGTTCGGCTCGGGGTGCCAATAGGCAGGTGCGTGTTCCCGAAGCCACGAGAACTGATCGTGAGGCTGCGTGCCCCGGTACCCGTCAACCGACAGCAGGTCGATCTCCATCGCCGGACCTTACGCGCTTGCGCGTCGAACGGGCTCGCCGTTCCAGTGCGCGTTCCCATCGCCGCTGTCGGCTTCGGCACGCTTTGCGACAGAACGACTGGTTGGCGGTCCGGGCTTCGAACAGTTCGCCGCATCGCCAATAGGCGCAGGCGCGAAGACGTTCGGGATCGGGTTCGTCGAAGTCGTCTGGTGCGTCGGAGATGCTGATCAGTAGAGCATGTCGATCCTCCGTGGTCGGGGAAACGGCGCATGGCGTTTGCATGAGCGACGCCCGCCGTCGACACTCGGTCATGGTTCGACCCACCCGTTTCTGCAATGTGACTGTCTTCGATGGAAGCGGTGCCCCGGGATTCGTCGCCGACGTCGAGATCGACGGCGACCGGATCGTGACCGTCGGGGCGGCGACGGGAGTCGAAGCCGACGAGATCGATGGCAGCGGTCTGGCGCTTGCCCCGGGCTTTGTCGACGTGCACACCCACGACGATCTCGCCGTGATGACCAATCCCGATCACGGGTGCAAGACGCTGCAGGGGGTGACGTCGGTTGTTGTCGGGAACTGCGGTATGTCGGCGGCTCCGGTGTCCGATGATCCGCTCGGGTTCAGTCACTATCCGCGACTGGCCGACTACCTCCGGCAGGTCGAGGCCGCAGGGCCGGCGGTCAACGTCGGTGCGCTCGTCGGCCACGGGACGGTTCGGGCTGCAGTCATGGGACTGAAGAGCGATCGGGTACCCGATGACCGCGAACGCGAGGCCATGGTCGAGCATGTCGCAGCTGCTCTGGAGGATGGTGCGCTCGGCATGTCTTCCGGCCTCGCCTACGAACCCGGGCGCTACGCAGCGCATGACGAGCTGGTCGATCTGGCCGAGGTCGTCGCCGCTGCCGGGGGTGTCTACACGACCCACATGCGAGACGAGGGGCGCGATCTGATCGGCTCGATCGAAGAATCGATCGCCGTCTCCGAGGCGACTGGCGTGGCGCTCCAGATCTCTCATCTCAAAGCGAGCGGGCGTGACGCCTGGGGGACGACTGCCGCAGCACTTGCGGTGATCGATGCCGCTCGACAGCGAGGGGTCGACGTGATGGCCGACCAGTATCCCTACACCCGAGGGAGCACCCTGCTCGAACAGATTGTGGGGGCAGGAGCGCTCGATGGGCCGTCGGCGTTTGCCCACGTCCAGCCCGCAGACCTTCTCATCGCCGCAGCTCCCGGCAACCCGCACTGGGAGGGCCGCACCATCGAGGAGATCGCAGCTGACGAAGGGGTCGGTGGTCGGGAGATGGCCGACCGCATCGTCGAAGCCGAGGGCCGAAACTGTTTCGTGATCATCGACTCGATGTCGGAAGACGACGTGCGTGAGGTCATCAGGCACCCGGCGGTCATGACGGGTAGCGACGGTGTGCCGGGTGGCTCGAAGCCGCATCCTCGGCTCCACCACACCTATCCCCGGGTGCTCGGCCACTACAGCCGGAACGAGGGGCTGCTCGAACTCGCCGATGCAATCCATCGAATGACCGGTATGTGTGCCGATCGGTTCGGTTTTGTCGACCGGGGCGTGATACGGCCCGGTGCCTTTGCCGATCTGGTGCTGTTCGATCCGGGCACGATCATCGATACCGGCACCTACACCGATCCAACCACCGTTCCCGAGGGGATCAGGGGTGTCTGGGTCAACGGTGAGCGGGTTGTCGCCGACGGTGCGGTGACGGGCGTGCGACCGGGTCGGGTGATCCGTCGCCCCGAGGGTCGGTGACCGGCTGGTCGTCGGCGATGGGCTCGAGTGTCGAGGCGGTCAGTGACCGCGAACGGCGAGGTGGGGATGGCCGACGAAGTGGGGCCGTTCGTTCACCGAGGCAATGCTTCGCTGGAACCTCGACGACACCATGACGCGAGAGATGGATGAGTAGTCGACGTCGAACTTCATGTAGTCGTCGGGCGCGAACTCGAGACAATGGCCGAGGTATGCATTGATGACGCCGCCGTGGCACACCACGGCCACCCGTTCACCTCGATGGTCGGCGACGATCCGGTCGACTTCGGCCACGACGTTCGCCTGGAACCCTGCGACATCGAAGTCGTCGTCGACGAACCCGCTGGCGATCCGCTGTCGATAGGCCTCCGGGTCGGTGGCCTTCAACACCTCGGTCGGGACATACGACGATCCTTCATGGTCGAACTCGCGCAGATGGTCGCGGAGGTTCATGGTCAGACCTGAGGCGTCGGCGAACGGAGCTGCGGTCTGCATCGCCCGACTCATCGGACTGCTGTAGAGCGCGTCGATGGCGGCAGTCATCAACCAGTCGGCGACGCGCTGCGCCTGTTCGTGGCCGAGCTCGGTCAGGGGCGGGTCGGCCGCACCGGCGGCATCCTCGATGTGAACGGGTCGGCCATGACGGACGAAAACGAGTTCCATGGCCCGAAACCTAGGGGAGTGTCGGGTGAAGTGATGAAAAACGACAGAACGCCAGGCCGCAAGCCTGACGTCCGTGCGTCGGTTCCGCAGCGGGCACGACGTACGGCCAAAGCGGGAACGCTATGTACACCCCCTGGGACTCGAACCCAGAACCTGCGGATTAAGAGTCCGATGCTCTACCAATTGAGCTAGAGGTGCAGGAATGACTCCGAAGAGCGATTCTATGGGTGAACGAGGGGATTCGAACCCCCGACCTCCTGGACCACAACCAGGCGCTCTAACCAACTGAGCTACGCCCACCACGCCACCCTTGGAGGGCGGAGCGATTGGCGAGTGTATCGCCCTGCGACCATGGCCGACACACCGATACCCTGAGCGTGCCCCTGTAGCTCAACTGGATAGAGCTCCGGGTTTCTACCCCGGCGGTTGCAGGTTCGAGTCCTGTCGGGGGTGCG
>Ga0181578_10001471_pt1 | contig 22700 bp, 20 predicted proteins | sample 071ome_21_FD_148659 | JGI IMG/M metagenome (GOLD analysis project Ga0181578, IMG submission 148659) | Coastal salt marsh microbial communities from the Groves Creek Marsh, Skidaway Island, Georgia - 071401CT metaG (spades assembly) | ecosystem: Environmental > Aquatic > Marine > Intertidal zone... | reverse complement strand
GCTCCCGCCAGCCCATTGACCACCACATCACATTCCACTCCGGCGATGTCCACCAACGCCCGCGGCCCCACAATCACTCCCGGCATCGGACCATCGACGGCAAGGTCACTCGCAGAACCGGACGAGATCGCGACCACCGACGGGCGGAACTCCGCAACCTGCTCGGACAGCAGTTCCATCCGTGATCCAGACGCAGCCAGTCCGACAACGTCGAAGCGGTCTGGATTGCGACGAATCACATCCAATGCCTGAGTGCCGATTGACCCGGTACTGCCCAAGATGACCACGCGACGCATTCGCCAACCCTAAAGGCCTAGCTACCCTCACCTTCATGATCGACCTGGACCACGTCTCCTTCGGCACCCATGACGCGCTGGCAACCGCCCAACGGCTACGCCGTAACTACGGAGCCACCGCCGTGTTCGGCGAGACGCTCACGGAATTCCGGTATCTAGCTCTCTACCTCGGAACAGCCGAGCACGGTGGCTTCCTCGAACTACTGGACGCGAACGGCCCCGGATTCATGACCAGGTTCCTCGATCGATTCGGCGAGGCACCGCATCACCTGACCTTCACCGTTCCCGATATTCGCGCATCGGTAGACCAGATCAAAGAACTCGGCTTCACAGTCACCGGCGAGAACTACTCGCATGAGCCGTGGCAAGAGGCGTTTATCAACCCACATCCAGCTACAGGCTGCGTCATCCAACTCGCGCAGACCCCGCACAGCTACCCGACACCAAGCGAGTTGCTCGCGACGAACGAGCGCGATCTCGACTCATTCGCGTCTAGCCAGGGAGCACTGGACAACACCTGGTGGCTACCGATTTGGGATGAGCTAGCAGGACCCGAAATTGAATGGGACACCATCGAGACCCGCAGTAGCGACGTCCCCACCCTGCTCACGATCTATCGCGACGTGCTCGGGGCATCGGTCACAACTGAGGGCGCTTCCACGATCTGCACCTGGCCATCGGGCACGATCACGATCACCGCAGCCGAAAGTTCGGGCATCGACGGGGTCCGCGTCTTTCGCGGGTCGGACCGACCCTTCGAGTTACTGCCCGTCGTCGGATAGCCCGCCGACAAGATGTGCGGGATATTCCGAGCTAGCAATTGGATGGCACACTCGATCGATGAGAGAGGGGATCCCACGTGACCTTCAAGAATCTGACATCGGTCACTCTTGCGGTCAAGGACCTGCAGACCGCGCAGCATTTCTATGTAGACGGGCTTGGCTTTGTGGCCGACGATTTCGAGGGTGTGAATCATCCGATGGGGGAGGCCAGATTCTTCTGGTTCTCTGGCATGCGTCTCGGGCTATGGCCGATATCGAATATGCGCATGGATACCGGCGCAAATCTCTCTCTGGTGCGCTCTGGTGCGGTCTATGGACTTTCAGTGTCCTCAACGGAGGAGGTCTCCATGTTGGTCCAGTCGGCAGTACAGATGGGAGGCACGCTGCTGGTCGAGCCGCGAGAAAACTTCTGGGGGGGCTTCTCCGGTTACATCACCGATCCCGACGACCACATCTGGGAAGTGATTTTCGACCCCGGAGTCCTTCGCTGCCCTACCGAGTCGTGATCGCAAGCGCCCGCTGATAAGCAGAACGCACATCGTCGGCACTCCACGGCCCGGGCTCCACCGGAATCCACCCTTCGATCGCACACGTCACCAGAGCATCGACATCGGATTCGGTCACGCCAGATCCCGTCAGCGTCGGACAACCCACCTCCGCAAGAAACTCGCGCACCGCAGCTACCGCTCGGGATCCGTCAGAGGTTACCGACGGTGCCGCGCCCATCGCGTCCGCGATTCGCTCGAAGCGCTCAGGTTCGTATTGGCGATCGTGATCCATGGACTCGGCCAACATCAGGCCAACGGTCAGCCCATGGGGAAGGTGGTGGATGCTTCCGAGCGGATGCGCGAGGGAATGTTCGGTTCCGGACTCGCTCACGTTCATCGCAAGCCCCGCTAGTAGTGCCGCACAAGCCATGTCCGAACGCGCGTCAATGTCGGACGGGTCTGCGAGCACCTTGGGCAGAGCACTACGCGTCAATCGAATGGCCTCAAGCCCCACACCGTCACCCACCGGTGTGTGCACCTTGGCAATGACAGATCCGATGGCCTGGCCCAGGGCATCCAGTCCACCCCACAAAGTCGGGCCGGGCGGCAATCCCAGCGTCAACTCAGGATCGACTAGGCAGTACTGCGCTCGATTGAGCGGACTAGGTGCGGCGACCTTGGCGGCCTTGCTCGTATCGGTCATCACGACACCACCGGTCACCTCGCTGCCCGTACCCGATGTGGTCGGAACGGTTACGAGGGGAATGTCCGGGCCCACCAAAGGCTGGGGGTCTCCCGGCCACGAGTACAACGAAATGCTCCCCGGATTCTTCAACAGCGCTCGCGCACCCTTTCCGGTATCTAGTGCCGACCCACCACCAATCGCGACGACGAGGTCTGGATCAAAAGTCCGTAACTGAGCGCCGACGGCATCCACCGACTCGATCGTGGGCTCCCCCGGAGCGACAGTGATTTCCTCGACCGAACCCCGCCCTGACAGCGCCACCAGGATGCTTCGAACGTTCGGTAACCCGAGGACGACGGCATCCCCGATAACGGCCACGCGATGAGCGCCTATCTCCTGGGCAATGTCTTCAAGATGAGCCACCGAGCCCGCACCGAACTCGATACGGACGGGTAGGTGGTTCGTGAAGTGGGGAACGGCCATGCATGCTCCTTGGAAGTCAGGTCGAGACCCAATGGTACTAAGTCCGATCCATTCACGGATCGCTTTCACACAATTGCCACGTGCTCCATTCGGACGACCACCGCTCGGTCGCGCAGGACGCTGATATCCAGGGCAACAAACCGTCCATCGGGATGATGTCGTGACTCGACGATCACACTGTGCGCACTGAGGCCCTCGTCCACCCTGACGAAGTCGTGGAATTGCATACGCGTGCGCGCATGGATCCAACTGCCCGTGCAGATATTGCCCATCACGATCTGATTCGCGACATCGACGAGGGTGCCAGGCATGACGAACCCCTCAGACCGCAAGTCCACGAAGGGTCCGCTGTCATCAACGCGTTCCATCTCCTCGAGGTGCTTCGCGTTGATCTCTGCGATGTTGCCAAACTCCCACAAGCCCAGTCGCAGAGGTGCAGTCAACTCTGCGGGGGAACGCCGCTCAGGGACGCCTCCGGAGCTCTCCGGGCTGTACGGTCGCGCCCACGATTCCAGGGATCCCGGACCCGTTGGCCATGCGCTGACGACTGCTCCAGGAAGCCCCGGGTCACCTGTCGGTGAACTAACGACGCATCGAAGCTCGTCTAGTCCGTCGGTCACCGTTATCGTGATGTCGCACCCATCTTCGATCAGGTTCAGCAAGCGGAAATCGAAGCCCGCCCGGCGCGGCCACTGTCCTCCCCACGTGTGCACTATCGCCGCAACCGCGTAATCGATCGTGGTCATGCCTGCGATGGGCGGCCCTGATAAGCCCAACGCCGCCGCTTGTTCCTGGCTATGCATCGGATTACCCGAATCGAGCGCCACATTCCGCGCACGCGTTCGAAAGACGCCCATACTCAGGTGCCGCCTTGTACGCGCACAAGAGTCCTACCGGCCGAGCTCCCCTTCAGCATGGCGTCTGCACAATCTGCGACACCGTCAAGCCCCACCTCGTGCACGATCGGGGCAAGGGTGCTCATATCGGCATGTTGACCAATGAGATCCCACGCCTGCAGCCTTCGAGAGCGCGATGCCATGACCGAATCCATACCCGAGAACGTTATGCCGCGGAGCAGGAAGGGAAGAACGTTGCCTGGGAACTGGTTCCCGCCAGCGTTCCCACAAAGGGCAACGCAACCGCCGTACCGGACTTCGGCTGCTGCATGGCTCAGCGTCGAGCCGCCAACCGCATCCACCACTCCAGCCCACCGTTCCACCAACAACGGCTTAGCGGGTGGGTCGCCAATCTCGCGCCGATCCACGACTTCTGACGCGCCCAGGTCTTTCAAGAGCTGTGCTTGTTCGGGTTTGCCCGTAGCAGCGGCAACGTCATAGCCCATTCGTGCCAGAAGGTGCACCGCGATGCTGCCAAGGCCGCCCGTTGCCCCTGTCACCAGGACTGCGCCAGCGTCCGGATCCACACCGCATTCGCGTAGTGCCAGAGACGCAAGGGCAGCGGTGAGACCAGCGGTTCCGAAGATCATCGATTCACGCAGGGTCAATGCATCTGGACAGTGGACCAACCACTCCCCTTTCACGCACGCCTGTTCAGCGAAGCCTCCCCACCAGATCTCCCCGACCCGCCACCCGGTCAAGACAACTCGATCACCCTCAGTGAAAGTCGGATCAGAGCTCTCGATGACGGTGCCCGCCAGATCAATCCCCGGCACATGCGGATAGGTCCGCACGAGGTTGCCCTTCCCGGCCAAGATCAAGGCATCCTTGTAGTTGATGGATGAGTAATCGATGGAAATTCGAACGTTGCCTTCGGGCAGCACATCCTCGGGGAATTCGATGATTCGCCGCTCGATTCCCTCGTCTTGCCTATCGATCATGAGTGCGCGGATCGCCATTCGGACATCTTCCCTTCTCCACCGGCTGACCTGGGACCGGCGATCCGACGCTCGTCCGACGTTCGGACTCAATTTGGTGAATTTGCTTGTCACCCCGGCGCACCGAGCCTATGGTACGAAAAGCGTACCTTCGCGGGGCCGCTAAGCATTACTCCACAAGCCAGGAAGGGAAGAGCATGAAAAACCACCGATCGTTCCGGGGGCGCACAGCTGTTGCCGCCGCCGGCTCGCTGGTCTTGATGGCCGCGGCCCTCGCCGGGTGCTCGTCATCAGACGGGGACTCAGCTGCCGAGGACACGGCTGCCGAAGAGACCACTTCCGAAGAGACCCCAGCCGAGGACACGGCTGCCGAAGAGGGAGAAGCGCAAGAGGAGGCTGCGCCTGAGGATTCCTGCAACCTGCTCACTCTTCTAGGAGTCGACGCAGCCGATCCACTTAATGGCCAGACCCTCAAGCTCGGAGCTGTCCTGCCGCTATCTGGCGGTGGAGAGAAGGCTTACGGCGAGTCCATGACCAAGGGCATCGATCTGGCTTTGGAGGACATCGCAGCCTCCGGTGGCCCGAACATCGAACTGGACGTCAAAGACAATGGCACCGCTAATCCTGAACTGAGTGTCACCGCGATCAACGAGCTTGGCGAGGCCGGAACACCCGCCATCTTGAGCTCGCTGGTCAACTCGTTCGCTGCGATGAACGACGGTTTGGTGGAGTACGACATTCTCGCCCTTGATGGTGGCGGCGGCACCGCTACCTGGAATAAGGGTGCGCCCTATTTCTACGGAACGCGTGCGGTGAGCCCGGACGACGCCCTCGTGGGAATGGCTGAGTACCTCAAGGGCGCCTACCCCGACAAGAAGTCGTATGCGGTCGTCACGTGGCAGCTCGATCCTGCGCTCAACGAGATGGACAAGGCTGCTCTGACTTCAACCCTTGAGGCCGCCGGCATGGAGTTCTCTGGAACATACGAATACGTGCCCTTCGGGGGTACCGACTACGCCTCGGCCATTGCCAAGGTGAAGGAGGCCAATCCCGATTATGTGCTTGTGAGTATCTACGGCGCCGACCCCGGTGTCTTTGCCAGTCAAGCGAAGGCAGCTGGGCTCGAAAGCCAGATGGTCGGTTTCGAGTTCACGCAAGGAGGTCTCGACGCCTCACGCGGCGCATGGGACGAGGGCTGGTTGTTTGTGCAGGACTACTTCAACCACGAATCGCCCAGTTCCGACCTCGGCGCTTGCTTTGCGGCGAACTTCCAGGAGAAGTACGGCGAGAATCCCGACTTCTACGCCGCCAACTACTACGAGGGTCTCCTTGGCCTCTGGGAGCTGGCACGTGAAGTTCAGGCCAACGGCGGTGACTACAACAGCGGTGCCGACATGCTGGCGGCGCTGGAGGCTGATCCGACCCTGGTGAGTGTCTATGGTGGCGATGGTGCAACCGCAGGCAGCTACACCCTGGATGCCGAGTCCCACTCTGTGTCCGAGCGACCCATTGGTGTGTTCGAGTACAAGAGCGGCTCGGTCACCCCGCTGGCGAGCTTCGGTCCTGGTGGAAGCAACTACCAGGCCCTGAACTAGCAGATAGGGCGAGGGCGTCACGATCTCAGGCGACGATAGGTTTCGACCAAGATGTCCGTGGATGTCGTAGCACAGCTCACCGCGAGTGGGGTGATCACCGGGTTCTTCTACTCGGTGATGGCTATCGGATTCACGCTCATCATTGGAACAACAGGTCGATTCCACTTTGCCTTCGGGATCGTGTACGCCCTCGCCGGCTATTTGGTCTTCACAGGGACCGAACGATTGGGTCTCCCCTTCTACGTCACCGTCATTGTCACCGCGGCGATAGCCGCAGGGCTCGGTATGGCGATAGAGGCATTTCTCTACAAGCCATTAGAGCGGCGAGCTGGGCGCGGAGCGCTACTCGCCATCTTCATCACAGCTCTCGGGATCACCCTGCTTGGTCAGAACCTGATCAAACTCATCTGGGGGCCATCAGACCTCGTCTTGCAATCCCTACCGATCAAGCCATATTCGTGGGGTCCGGTGTCCTTTGTCGGTTTCGACATTGGGCAAGTCATCACCGGGATTGTCATCATTGCCGCCACGATCATCGTGCTTCGCACCACGAATCTTGGGCGCCAAATCCTGGCCGTCAAGTCCAATCCCAACCTTGCAGCAGCCGGTGGCCTCGCTCCGGAGAGAGTCTTTCTGATCGTTTTCGCGATTGGATCGGCCATGGCCGTGTTCGCCGGAATGTGGCAATACGCCAAATTCACCATCTCCGCACAAATGGGATTCGCACCCACCCTGACCGCCTTCGTCATTGCATTTATAGCCGGGCTGCAACTCAAACCAATGCTGCTCGTGGGTTGGAGTTTCGCTATCGCACTTGCTGAGCGATACGTCACGATCTGGCTGGATGTCGCGTGGAGCAACCTCGTCGTTCTCGTCGGACTCCTCGCCTACCTTGTCCTCCTCAGCGCTCGAACGGCCGGGCTCAGTCAGAAGATTCGCCGTCGCCTTCAGCGCGAGCAGGTGGTCGCATGAACGATTGGCTCAATTATGTGAACCTAGTTCTGTTGTTTTCGATCTTCGCCGTTTCACTCAACCTCCTTCTCGGATATGCCGGGATCTTGTCTGCTGGTCAAGCGGCGCTGGGAGCCATGGGCGGCTACACCACGGCCTGGGTCACCACGAGTTGGGGCTGGAATCCCTGGCTTGGTGTTCTGCTGGGCATCGCAATCGCCGCAGCGGTAGGCCTTCTGCTGGCTATTCCCTCGCTTCCGCTTCCCGCCGAATACGTCATCTTGCTCACCCTCGTGGCTGGTGAAGCTCTGATCGGGTTGGCGATCGCCAGTCCGGTGCTCGGAGGGGTGTTCGGTATTCAAAGCATTCCGGCCCCGTTCGTTTTCGGAATCGAGTTGACCCGCGCTGTCAACTGGGTGATTCCCTTGCTCATTGGCGGTGCAATCGTCTACTCGATTTGCTGGCGTATCGGTGAATCGCCATTCGGTCGCGTCCTACGGGCCACCCGCGATGACGAGCGCGCAGCATCATCTGTGGGAAAGCACGTATTCCGCTATCGGGTGTGGACGTTCGTCATCACGGCAGCGATGGCTGGCCTGGCCGGTGGACTCTTCGCCCTGTACCTCGGCATCTCCAGTCCCACCGTCTACGGGTTTGACGTGTCCATGGGAATCTTCGCGATGGTCGTCCTCGGCGGCGTGGCCAATCTGCGCGGTTCCATTCTGGGCGCGATCATCGTCGTCTTCTCCACTCCAGTGCTGCAACGCCTCCTGGATCTCCCGCCCGAACGCGAGTCCTTCGTCCGCATCGCCATCTACGGCCTACTCCTGGTCGTGGTTATTCGCTTTCGACCGCAGGGGATCTTGCCGGAGCGACACTCACGGTCAGCCAAGAAGATTTCCGCAGCGCACATCGCTGAGACGCACGGCACGTCACCGATCCTCCAGGCACATCCCTCAGATGAACTGGTTTTACGAACAACGGGACTGTCCAAGAGTTTCGGCGGAGTCGTTGCAGCAGATGACTTGTCTCTCGAACTCCACAAGGGAACGATCACCGCTCTCGTGGGACCCAACGGTGCCGGCAAAACCACGGTGTTCAATCTCCTCACGGGATATTTGCGACCTGATCGCGGCAGCGTTCAGCTGTATAGCAAGGAACTCGGTGGGCTACGTCCCGATGAGATCGCTAAGAATGGAATGGTTCGAACCTTCCAGGATGTCCGCATCTGGCCGGGAATGAGCGTTCTGGACAACGTCGCGATCGCCATTCCACAGCAGGCTGGCGAACACATTGATCAACTGTTCCGTCCTGGCCGCCAGGTGAGCCGCCGCGAGACCACAGTTCTTCACGAGGCATACGAATGGCTTTCCTTCGTCGGACTCGAGGACATGGCTGGGGATTCAGCCGGGGAATTGAGTTACGGACAATCCAAGTTGCTTTCCCTGGCGCGAGTCATGGCAACGAACGCCCCTGTTGTTCTGTTGGATGAACCGGTCTCCGGAGTGGATACAGCATGGGCGGATCGAATGCTGGCATTGGTCGAAGACATGCGAAATGCGGGTCGAACCATCTGCTTGGTTGAACACAACCTTCATGTGGTGGATCGTCTGGCCACCCGTGCCTACTTCATGGATCTCGGACGCATCATTGCCGAGGGCACTCTTGCCGAACTGACCGCTTCCCCAGAATTGGCTCGAACCTACTTTGGGTTACGTTCATGAGCGAATTGGTTCTCACCTCGGTTGTGAGCGGCTACGGCAAGAAGACCGTCGTTTTCGACGCCACCATGACAGTTCCCGCCGGTCACATCACCGTCCTGCTTGGTCACAACGGGGCAGGCAAGAGCACGATCCTGAAGACGATTCAAGGACTCGTGCCAGTGGACTCCGGTTCAATCACCTTCGACGGCGAGGACATCACGCGCTCTACCCCACGATCGAATGTTCGACGCGGAATCGCCTTCATGCCCTCGGAGCTCTTCGTCTATGACGATCTCTCCGTCGACGACAATCTGATAGCCGCATCACTTGCGGTACCCAAGTCCCAGCGGTCCTACTCGATATCGGACATTCACGAGCTTCTGTCGATGCTGAAGGACCGAGGTGCTCAACTCGCGGGCACTTTGTCCGGTGGCCAGAAACGAATGCTGTCCACGGGAATGCTTCTCATGGCGAATCCCCGGCTCATGCTTCTTGACGAGCCCTCCTTGGGGCTTGCTCCCGCTGTAGTGGACCAGCTCTTCGACTTCTACAGATCCCTTGCTAGCGACTCGGGATTGGGAATTCTTCTCGTTGAGCAGAATGTTGGTGAGGCGCTTCGAATTGGGGACGGGGTGTACGCACTTCGATCAGGTCGCATCTTCCTGCACGAAAGTGCTGAGAACCTGCGCAAGCGCACGGAGTTCTGGGATCTGTTCTAACCGGGTATTTGAGAGGATCACGGTATGAGATCGCTCGACACATTCGACGCAGCCATCGTCCAGTGGGCACCAAGCTATGCCGATCCTGCAACTGGAGCACAACGAGGGGCGGAAGCAATCGCGCAATCTGCACGCGCAGGTGCATCCTTGGTGGTATTTCCCGAGGCTTGGCTGGCTGGATATCCGTACTTCGAGGGCCCATCCATGCATCCCGACTACTTGGATGCGTGGCGCAGGTTTGTCCACGGCTCAGTCATGATCGATGGGCCGGAAATGGCCGTGATTCGGAAGGCGGCCGCCGACAATGGTGTGGATGTCGTCATGGGCATCAACGAGGCGTCCATCTCCAAAGCCGTCTACAACACCATGGTTTTCATCGGTCCCGACGGAAGCCTTCGAGGTTCTCACCGGAAGTTCATGCCCACCATCACCGAAAAGCTCGTCTGGACCATGGGTGACGGATCCGACCTTGACGCCTACGAGACTCAGGCAGGCCGACTCGGTGGACTCCTGTGCTACGAGAATCACATGTCGCTCGCCCGTTTCGCCTGCTGCACTTTGGGCGTCGAGGTGCACATCGCGATGTGGCCAGGCCACGCATTCTTGAATGACATCATTGATGCGAACATCCGACAGACCTCAATGGAGAACGCCTGCTTTGTCATCTCCGCCCGAGAGGTCATGGATGCATCGCTGCTCCCGCCAGGGTTCCCTATTCTCGACGATCCCGAACTGTGGAAGACCCGCGGAGGGAGCGCGATCGTGGCACCTGGGGGCGAATACCTCGCTGGCCCCGTCTTCGATGACGAGACGATCGTGACGGCCACTATCGAACTCGACAAGATCTTGGACACGAAGTGGTGGATGAATGGCGACGGCAATTACGCCCGACCCGACGTATTCCAGCTTCTCTGGAATCGATCCCCTAAGCCGAATGTGGTCTTCTCCCCTGGATCGGATGATGACGCCTAGCTTCTCCACACAGCGGGTCGAAACAACTCACGGCTCACTTGTGCTTTACCAATCTCCTAGCGCACGCACACTCCGAGAACTCTTGGAGCTATCGGTCGCCGTGGACCCCGCGCGCCCATACATAGTCCAAGATGATCGGGTCCTTCTCTTTGGCGATCTTCCGTCAACCGTCGGAGGTTTGGCTAAGCACCTACGCGAGGTGACCGGGCTCGCCCCGGGTGACCGGGTTGCCATTGCTGCGGCCAACTGCATCGAATGGGTGATTACTGCCTGGGCAACGGTGGTCAACGGAGCCATCACCGTGGGCCTCAACAGCTGGTGGCACCCGGAAGAAGCTCGTCAGGCACTTGAATTGACCACTCCCCGTGTCCTGGTTCTCGATTCGCACTACTTCGGTTTGTTGGAAAAGCACATTCCTCATCTGGACTTCCTTGACGCCGTTTACGTCATCGGCGAAGTACCTTCCACCTCGCTGGACATCCAGAGCCTGCCGACCGATCTCCGCGCAGACTTGCCAACGGACATCGCAATCGACCCCGACGACATTGCAACACTGTTGTTCACATCCGGCACCACTGGGCAGGCAAAAGCCGTCCAGGGAACCCACCGCAACGCTTGCTCGACATTCCAGAACACCCAATGGATGGCAGCGCAGTACTTCCCGCAGGTGACTCTGAAGCCGCTCCAGCCTGTACAGCACCCGACCACCGTTCTGACCGCACCGATGTTCCATGTGGCCGGTCTGCAATGGGGGTTCCTTTTCCCTGCAGCTACCGGTACAACCGTCGTCCTCAACACCGGTCGCTACAAGGCGGAGAAGGCTCTGCGCCTTGCGGTCGAATCAGGCGCCACGAGTTTGGGCGGGGTTCCCACCACGCTCATGCGGATCCTCGATCTACCCGATCTCTCGAGCCATGATCTGCACCAGATCATCAACGTTTCGTGGGGAGGAGCGCCCGCACCTGCCGACCTCGCTCAGCGGTGCGTCGATTCCTTTCCGAATCTGGCACTGGTGGGAACCGGATATGGATTGACGGAAACGTGCGGCTTGGGGTTGTACGCCGCTGGAACCGAACTATTAGACAACCCGACAACTGCGGGTCGAACCATGCCGTGCGTTGAAATGTCAATCGTGACTCAAGAAGGACATGACGCCTCACCTGGTGAGCAAGGTGAGGTCCGGATGCGTGGACCCATCGTGATGACGGGCTACTGGAACAACCCCGAGGCCACATCAGATGCGCTCTCAGCCGACGGGTGGTTCACCACCGGAGATTTGGGATACGTGTCGGAAGACGGCTTCCTGTTTCTCACCGGTCGCAAGAAGGAGATCATCATCAGAGGTGGGGAGAACGTCTACCCCGTCGAGATCGAAAACGTTCTTCGAAGTGCCCCTGGAGTTGTAGATGCAGGCGTGGCTGGTCGTGCGCACCCCGAGCTCGGCGAGGAAGTGGTGGCCTACGTTCAGGTGGAACCAGACGCAACCGTCACGATGGAATCACTACAAGAACATGTTCGATCACACCTGGCAGGTTTCAAGGTGCCGACGTCTATTGGCATTGGACAGGATGTCGTCCCAAGAAATGCTGCGGGGAAAATCCTGCGAGACGCGATCGCGGGTGGATCGTTGCGATTCACGCAAGTTCTTTAGCGTTCAGATACTCAGGAAGTACCGAGCGCGTTCCCAGCCCGTAACGGCGTCCAAATAGCGGTTCCATTCAAAGTCAAGCAGTGTGGCGTAGTGCTCGGTCACGGACGCACCCAACCAATCGCGGACTCTTGCTGAGTCACGGAAACAACCAGCTGCAGTCCCCAGACTTTGCGGTACGTTGACGGAGTCCTGGTCAAACGGACTCCCCACTGTTTCTGGTCCGGGATCGGCCCTTTCGTCCAACCCGGAACGGATAGCTCTTAGTACTCCTGCCACCGTCAAATAGGGGTTGGTGTCGGCGCCCGGCAATCGGAACTCCACCCGTGCGCTCGATTGCGACGAACCCAGCAATCTGGCCGAGACGAATCTGTGGTCTCTCGCCCACGTCAGACCCCAACCGGCGGCATCCTGTGCCCGGGTGCGCGCGTAGGAATTGATCGTCGGGGCGAAGAAGGCCATCAGGCTCGGGGTCCAGCCCATCAGGCCGCCCACCGCGTGCTTCATCTTCTCGGAGTAGTCCCCGCTGGCCGGATCCCACAGAACGTTGTTGCCATCGGCATCCCACACTGAAACGTGAACGTGACAGGAATTACCCGGCAGATCGTCAAAGGGCTTCGCCATGAAGCTGGCTGTTCGCCCGTGTCGTGCCGAGACGGTCTTGGTCGCCCACTTGAACAGCACGTGTCGATCGGCCATATCAACGGGGTCGCCATGACGCAAAGTGGTCTCCCACTGACCTAGCCCCCACTCCATTTGTGAGGCTTCCATGCGTAGACCGGACGTTTCCAGTACCTTTCGCAACTCCCCGAAAAGCGGCTCGAATTCATCCCCTTCGGCCAGCAAGTAGTCGGCCGGCTTGGAGGTTGTGGGAGTCAAGGCCTCGAATGACTTTGTCTCGCATTCCCGTGGAGATTCGCGGAACAGACTGAACTCAAGTTCTGTACCGACACTGGCGCGCAGCCCCGCGGCTTCCCACTCCTGCACCTCGGCATGCAATATCTCCCGTGGAGAGACCGCAGTAGACGAGCCTCCGGGTTCGACGGAGCGAGCCAGACACACTGCGGTCCGATCCAACCAGGTCGCTGGCCGTAGCGACCCCAAGTCCGGGCGAAGTTCGAAATCCCCCATGCCCTGGGCCACGCTCGAATACTCGAGAGCACCATTGGCCAGTAGATCGGGCGATTGCTCGATGTCCCAGGAGTATGTGCAATTAGAAAAGCTCACGCCCGTTTCCATGACCTCAGCGAACTGGTCGCAGGTCATGCGTCGGCCAAAAAGCCGTCCTTGAATATCCGGCGCACACACGATCACGGTGTCGAAATTCGCTCGCACCTCATCGATTTTCATCTCAGATGCCTTCCCGCCGGGAGCTTGTTGCAGTCAACCACGAAAACCCTGGATCAAGATCCTTCGTCCATTCACCGTGCCATTGAACTCCGAGTATCGGCCGATCCACTGCCTCCACGATTTCAATGGTGCCGTCTTCGGCATACCCGGACACCTTCAAACCCGAGCCAACGGTGTCCACCGCCTGGTGGTGCGCACTCGTCACCGACAAGTGCGATCCGTAGACGCGTGCCGCTCTCGTCTGGGCGATCGTCGTAACCGAATGGAATCGATACTCCAGATCCGTGTGCGGGCCATCATGCATGGGTGTCATCTCTCCGAGATCCTGAACCAGTGAGCCACCGAAGTAGACATTGATCCACTGCATTCCGCGACAAATTCCAAACACGGGCTTGCCCTGGTGGACAGCATTGTCAAGCAATGCCCATTCGAACTCATCGCGCACCGGGTCAACGATTCCAAGTCTTGGGTCAGGCGACTGGCCGTAACGTCGCGGGTCAATGTCATTGCCGCCCGAGAGAAGCAGCCCATCGAGTCGCTCCATCATCTGCTCGGGATCGGCGCTGGACGAGAGCTGAACGGGGACTCCCCCGGCCTCCGCAACGCGAATGGCGTAATCGCGAAAGTGTAGGTCGATAGCGGTACCCGTCAGTCTCCGCGGAATGAACTCGATGTCCTCGCAGGGAATCGATCTCCCCGTTATTCCGATCCACGGCTTCACGGGAGCAGATCCGTGTTGGCGCCGCACATGATGAAGCAGACCTTGACATCCTCGTCAACGTCGATCAAGCCATCTCGAACTGCTCCAACACCTACCGCCGCTGATGGTTCGATTGCCAGTCGAGTGGCGCGCACGGTCGCCTCCCACATTGACCGCACATCTTCCTCGGGAACCACAACAACCTCGTCCACAAACGCTTGGACATGCGCGAGATTAAGTTCCGTTGTCAACGGTGCCGTCAAGCCATCGGCCATTGACTTTGCTGATGTGAGTGTCTGAGCGGAGCCATGATGAAGACTTTCAGTCATCACATTCGCTGTGCTCGGCTCCACGCCAATGACCCGGCACCGTGGATTGTGCAGTTTCACGGCTGCGGCAATTCCCGAGATGAGCCCCCCGCCGCCCACCGGGACAATCACCGTCGTTACATCGGGAATGGCTTCGGTGATTTCGACTCCGATGGTTCCTGTCGCCGCGAGGATCTCGCGATCCCCAAAGGGATGTACCAAGGTGTAGCCATGCTCATCAATCAATTCGTGGACGCGAGCTACGAGATCTCCCTCCACGAGTTCTAGATCAGCACCCAACGCCTCGACCGCGTCAACCTTGAACTGCACAGCGTGGGCCGGCATGCAGATCTTCGGGACTATCCCTTGCTGACGAGCGGCATAAGCGACTGCCATTGCATGATTTCCGGCGCTGAAGGCAATAACACCGTCAGACCGCTCATTGTCCGTCAGGGACGCAATTCGGTTGAGTGCACCACGAACCTTGAAACTGCCCGATGGTTGAAACATCTCGCACTTGACCCACGCATTGGTTCCCAGCAGCTCGCTGAGCCCGTGCGAACGGAACAGGGGCGTATGTTGCACGGCTTCCGGTAGCCGCTTCACAGTCTCGCGGATCTCGCTGAGGCCCACCAATTCCGATGCGGCAGTGCTTCCTTGTGTCATTCCCTCACCTACATTTCGATTCGAGGCACGGCGTCTCCTGCATTGTTCAATGCGACGACGGCCAGAGCCAGGTCTTGGGTTGCATGGCCGGTTGACTTGAAGACCGTAATCTCCTGATCACTCAGGCGACCGGCGCGACGCTCTAGGAGGACATCGCCCAAGAGAGTTACCGAATCGGCAACCCCCTCGCCATCTTGCAAGTGTTGCAGTTCGATCGTCCCCGCTGGAGGTCCGAACAAAACTGCGCCCGGCCACTCCACGAAGACCCGGGTTTTCCGATGCGGAGGCAGGAGGTTCGCGGGAATCTCCTCGCCTCGACCAACGGAACTCACATGCGTGCCAGGTCGCACAGACTCTGCAGCAAACAGCGGGCTCTGACTATCCGTGCAACAGCAGACGACGTCTGCCTGTCCGACTGCCTCGTCAAAACTTTCCACCACTTCGCACTGTGGGAACCGCTGAGCCAGACTTCGTGCGTGTTCGAAGTTTCGCGATGAGATCACCACTGATGTCCAAGGGCGCAGGTCTGCGAAGGCGAGAAGGTGCTCGTGTCCTTGCACGCCGGCTCCCAAAATGCATAGCGAGCGTGCATCTGTGCGGGCCAGAACATCCGCGGCAACCGCGGCATTCTGGGCTGTCCGAATCGATGTGACGGTCGCCGCATCCAAGAGTCCCTGAAGAGAGCCGGTCTCTGGATCGAAGACCGCAACAACACCCTGATGTGAGGGCAGGCCGGCGGAGTGATTGTCGGGGAAGACGGTGACGAGTTTTGCCGCCATTCCGACCCCAGGAACAAATCCGGGCATCGCCCCGACCAAACCCCGGGGACTATGGGCACTGATGCGCGCGGGGGCGCTCACCGTTTCCTCGGCGATGGCGATTAAGCCTTGCCTCAGGGCCTCACGCAGGGGCGCGGAGTTCGTGTGGTCCCGAACCGCTTCAGCGTTCAACACGCGGACACTAGTCATGTCGACTGACTCATTGTTGACAGCGCATTTCGTGTCATGCGTGACACCACCGGATCATCATCGAGGGCTCCCGACCACGCAATAGATCCAACCGACCACACAAGGCCTCCGTAGGGCGTCTCCCACACGACGATGTCTGATCGAACTCGACTGTTCTCATCCTCCCCGCTGGGGGATGTGTGGAATCCCGGTGCAAATGACATGTACGTGTCCGGCATTTTTGCCGTTGCGATGACCGTGCAATCGGGTGAACTTCCGAGGTACACGTTGTAGATATCTGTTTCATAGGCAGCCGCCGCGCCCAGCACCTGCCCGGAGCCGCCAAAGGGCTTCGACGTGTCCACTCCCTCGACGAAGGCAGCAGCCGCCGAATTCGCTTCCTTCGTGAATTGGTACTGCGATCCCTTGGTGAAGCCCATGCAGCCTGCAGTCAGCCCTGTGAAAGTCGCTGCCGGTCGGCCCAAGGTCTGCCACAGACCACTTCGCTTCCCTGAGAGCTGAAAATTCGCTGTTCCCACGTCTCCTTCATACGGGCGCTCTTCCACATCCCCGCGGCGCATTTCCGCGATCCCAGAGTCGTGGTCTATGTGCACGGACCACACGAATCCATTGCCTCCGAGGTACGCAAAGTTGCCACCCTCGTGCTGATAGGCCTGCAGCGCATCGAGCATCGGCCCGGTCCAGTACTCCGGGTGAGCCCCGGTCACCAAACACTGCGTTTCCCCTAAGGCAGATGTTCCTTCACGGTCAAGGTCATGGTCGGTTACGAGATTCACGTCGAAACCGTGTCGTTCCAACCAACCCAGGAGCCGAAGGTCGGCCGAGATCCCATGGTCGGACCCCGTGTAGCGAAACTGGTGATCGTGCCGGAACCCGAACAGTGGGCGCTTGAGCGAGCACAACACCACCGGGGTTCCGTCTCGATGCCGGTCGTACCACGAGTGCAGACCGTTCTCACGCGCGAAAACGGCAGCGAGATCGGGGAAATACTCGGGCAAACCGGGTGGGCACGCGTGCTCATTCGCGTATGCCACGTAAGTCAAGGTGGGTAGCAGAACAGTGATCGGGCGGTTCTCAGAGGACCTAAGAACAAACGGAACGATGTCTTCACCAGGGGAATCGGTGTAGGCAAGTCGAATTCCATAGACGCCACCGGATAGCCCGCCCGGAAGATCCACCCGGCCGATGACCGGCCACCGGGCGTCCACCAGGTCATCGCTATGAAAATGCACGGCACCGAACTGCTCGGGGGACAAGCGAGGATCGTGGACATCACCCGTCCACCACCGTCCCGGCAAGGAACGCGTCGGACCACCGTGCAAGGTCAGGGGAACCCGTCCCCTCAAATCGTCCACGGTGAAGGCCCCCATGTTTCGGCAGGTGTCCCACCCATGGGACAAGTTCTCATCTCGCAGCAGTTCGTCACGACCGCTCAGGGATCCATTCCAGATCTCTACGTCTCGCGCACAAATCGATCTAGCTAGAACGAAAGGCGTTTCGATCAGGCCATCGAGTGAGTCCGTTTGCCCTTCGCGGGTGCCAACACCGCCAAATTCGACGACGAGATCACCGAGTTCCCCGACACCCGGCCCCTCAGCCGACATCGTCACCGCTTGTCGGATCAGACTCTGGGCTGTTGACACCACAACCTGCGTTGTCGCGTCAACTGTGAGCGTGAGCAAATACCACTGATGCTCGTTCACTCGCCCGACTGCCTGGGTTTCGCTGCTGCCGGCTTTCCAGGACAACATTCCGGCCGCATCGACTACTACACGCAGCGAGGTCTCCAATCCGGTCAGCGAAAGCAGCACGGCCGAGGCATCGGGGAGTCGAGCCACGTTGAACCAGGTTCCAATGGTGAAGGGCGCGGCCGTCATCGCCAGTTCCAGGACTCCCCTCGAGCCCATGGGTAGTGGCTGCGGACTGATTTCTGACGTGAACGACTCGCTGTCTTGGACTTTCTCAACCACCGCGCTAGCGCCGTCGTGTCGAAGGCGAACCAGATCAACGACCGCCCTGCCGGGACGTCCACTCGCGTGGATGGTGACTGCCTGACCGGGTTTATAGGAGAGCGAGTCGAGGTACGCGGCGATGGGCGCAGATCGATGATCAGTGACTCGACTCGACATTTTCAGATTCCTAGATTGGTGCTTCCGGGTTATCCACCCCGACGATTCGATACCCACGGAAGAACTCGAAGGAGTCGTGCTGACCGTGACCACCGATGCCACTGGTTCCCCAGAAGCTCTGGTGGGATTCTGGGGAAAGGTCGAACAAACTGGTGCCGTTGATCTTGATCTCCCCTCCCAGTAACCGCACGCCTACCGACATAGCTTCGGCGACGTTATCGCCGAATACGTACCCCGCGAGGCCGTTCTGGCGGCTGTTGACGAAATCGATCGTGGCGTCGACGTCCTCGTAGGTATGAACCGACAGCACTGGGCCAAAGATTTCCTCGAAGGCCTCCTCGGCCGGCACTCCGGTGACGACACATGGCACGAACCCGCAGGCAGTGTCGGCTACGACCGCTCCGGAACGCAGTACCTGACCTCCAGAGCTCTCTAAAGCGGCGACCTGGGATGAGACAGCGGCAACATGGGCTGCATCGACCAGTGGGCCGACGTCTGTGCCTTCATCTGTGGACGCACCAATTCGCAGAGCCGCGAGTTCGGCTACCAGCGCATCCACGAGATCCTCGTGCAAACGTGGAGGCACGAAAACCTGACCAGGCGCCTCGCACCACTGACCACTCAACTTCGTGGATCCGAGCGCTAGAGCTCGTGCCGTCGCCGCGATATCCGCGTCAGGCAGCACGATGGCGGGATTCAACCCTCCTAGCTCCAGTTGAAGCCGAGCGAAGTGGGCCGCACCCGCTTGGGCTATCGCCCGACCCGCGGGGACGCCTCCGGTCATCGCGATGGCGCGAACGCGCGCATCTTCGGCGAGGCCCAGGGCTGTGGCTGGCCCACCGTGGATTATCTGGAGCACCCCGGCAGGAATATCGGCACGCATGGCGGCCTCCTGCCATACGCGAGCGCTCAACGGAGCGCGCTCGTGAACCTTGATGATCACCGGACACCCCGCCGCCATCGCCGCGGCGGCCTTACCGATGGCCGTAGGCGTCGGTGCATTCCACGGCGGCATCACCACGACCGGACCCCACGGATCCCGATGCACGATCACTGGGCCGCCCGCACCACTGGCGGGAACCGTCGCCTCGCTGCCCAACTCGCGCATTTCTGCCACGACTCCGCGCACCTGATCGGCGCTTCCTCCAGCGATGGGTCGGGCAACGGCTGCGATGAGACCAGGGCTGACCATCTCAGCGACGGCAATCTCCTCGGCCAACGACTCCAGTTCATCTGCGAAACCAGTGAGCATCGCCGCCCGATCTTCGAGCCCGGCCCGCCGAGACCACCCAGCGCGATGCAACGCCTCCGCTGCCCCCACCGCAAGGTCGACTACCGAGGCGTCGTCCCCTGGTCGCGGGCTCAGGATCTGCCCTGTGTTCGGGTCGGCGATGTGGCCTTCGCCGGCCACCGACACGGGTCGCAACTCTCCATGGACGAGATTCGCCAGTTCGCGTGTGGACATCACTTCATAATGGTATCAATATATGACCATTGTTTTCGTTGTTTCTGGAATCACCCGGAGGACGCCCGTGCCGAGATCACTTGACCGGGGCATCGAACAGCAGGTGGTGCAATCCCACCCGGGTGGCCTGGATGTGGGTTTCCACCGCCGCAGCGACCGCCTCGGTGTCTCGACGAACGATGGCTTCCAAGATCATCCGGTGCTGGGATTGGGTCTCCTCCACCAGCTCTCGATACACGATCAAGTCCGTGTTCGTGAACAGATGCCCACGCGCATCCGAAATTGCCTCGATCAATCTTGGGCTTCTCGAGGCCGATGCGACAGCCCCATGAAACAGGTTGTCCGCTCGCCGATAGTCCTGACGACTCTCGGCGCGGTCCATAGCGGTCATGGCCTCCTCGAGCGCCGTGAAGTCCTCCGCAGTCGCACGTTGGGCCGCCAATTTGGCCGCTCGGCGCTCCACGGCGATGCGAAACTCCAACAGGTCCTCGAGATTGCTGTAGTCCTCACGCATGGAGTCCATCCATCGCTGGTACGGCTCGGTGAGTTCAGTGACGAAAGTGCCGCCCTTAGATCCGCGCCGGGAGGAGAGGTAACCCTCTTCGGTCAAGATGCGGATTGCCTCACGCAACGTGATGCGACTGACGCCGAACATCGTTGCCAGTTCCCGTTCGGCGGGCAGGCGATCCCCCGAGGCGTAGTCCCCTCGGTGAATTGCCGATCGCAACTGCGTCGCGACACCTTCCACCGCCGAGATCTGATTTGGGGGCCCCAGCGTTACCACGGATCGAAGTCTAGGGGCCGATGCCGAGAAACATCCTTTGATTCCCAGCTCCTCCAAACAAGAACGAATGGACCCCATGAGCATGCATGAATCTCGATCCAAGGCATCACCGGCTCTGCAACTTGGCGACGATCGACGACGCACGCTCGACCTTGCGATAGATGCGCTTCAGCGCGCCTGGGAATCTTTCGACGAGCCTCGCGAAAACCAACCCACGCCCTCGTCGGTAGTCCTCGATGCGACAACTTCCGCTCTTCCGGACGATCCCACGTCGATTTCCGAAGTTCTCTCCTTGGCCGAAGACATCCTTGACGCGAGCCTTGCTCAGACGCGTCCACGCTTCTTTGCGTTCGTCGGCTCCTCAGGCCTGGAGGCCGCAGTCTTGGGTGATCTGCTTGCGAGTGCGCATGACGTAAACATGGCGACAACGGCCTACGCCGCCGATCTCATCGAAGCACAGACGGTCAGTTGGTTAGCGGACCTCATTGGATACTCGGCTGCCGAGGGTTACTTCACCAGCGGCGGGATGGTGTCAAATCTGACGGCCCTTTCCGCAGCGCGCGAGCACTCAGCTCCAGGAACGCGCATTAGCGGAGTCGGCGACACTTCATTTGCGGTCTACACCAGCGTTGAGTCGCATGCGTCGATAGAACGGGCCGCTGAAGTCCTCGGGTTGGGTCGCAACTCCGTGCGAGCGATCCCTATTGATGAGCACCGACGGATGCGTGTCGATGCACTCAAGGAGTCCCTCGCTGCAGACCTGTCGTGCGGAATGGTTCCCATGGCGGTGGTGGCCACGGCCGGGACCACCCTGACGGGCGCGGTAGATGACCTCAAATCTATTGCTGAAATTTGCAAGGAGTTCGACACCTGGATGCATGTCGACGGGGCTTACGGGCTTGCTGCTGCAGCAGCCCCCGAGACATCACATTTATTCGCTGGCCTGAACGAAGCCGACAGCGTGTCCATCGATGCCCACAAGTGGCTCTTTGTTCCCAAAGCATGCGGCTGCATCATGGTGAAAAACAAGGAAGTATTGACAGCGGCCTTCGCCCACGAGTCCGGATATATGTTGCACGATGAACAGCGCGCAGTGCACTCGGTGGACCGCACCTTGGAATACTCCCGCCCGTTTAGAGCCCTCAAGCTTTGGGTCGCACTGAAGACCCACGGTCGCAAGCAGTATGAAGCGGCTATCTCCACCAACTTGTCACTCGCTCAGAGGCTCGCTTCAGTGGTGGACGCTAACGACCGACTTGAACTCATGGTTGATCCGCAACTTTCGATCGTTCCGTACCGATACCTACCCGAGCACCACGAGCCGAACGCGTTCAATCAACTTCTGGTGAAAAAGATGCAAGAACGAGGGCGAGTCTGGGTAAGTGATGCGGTCATCAACGGTCAGGTGTGTCTTCGTCCGTGCATTGTGAACTTCAGAACCCAAGCGGAAGACATCCAAGCCCTCATTGATGAGACTCTTGAGGTGGCAAAGAGCCTGGACAATCCCGCGACCGACTAAGTGTTGCGCGGGGGCGCCATGTCGAAGAACTGCTGACCCAGGCGCACGATCTGCGCATCGGTCAGGTCATCGACATCCACCCGCAGGTCACCCAGTAAAGCCGGCGCTAACTCGCGGTCGTGCTTTTCCACGTACGCGATGAACTGGTGCGAGGCGTTGGCCTTGCCGTTGCCGTGACCCAGCAGCAGCACCGCCGCCGCACCACGAAGCTGCTCTGCGAGCGAGCGCCACACCTCGACATCGTCCGGGTCATACCAACCGCGAACGGTGCCGGCCTTGGTGTGCAGGTGCGCGTGATACCCGCGGGGATCCAGCGGCACGATCTTCTCTGGCCGGGAGACTCCCCCGCCGTCCAGTTGGAAGATGCGTGACTCGTGAAAATCGATGGCCACGACCACATAGTGGCCGGCAACGTCGATCACATCCGTCACGCGCTCCGGGTTACCCGGCTCCACTGGCTGCGGTGCGTTCATGCCAATACCTCCAGTCCACCTGCGGTCAGCATTCGCCGCAGATCCATGACCTGCTCAACGGTCAGGTCTTTGCCGTGGTTGGGATCGAACACCTCGACCTGTCCGGCGATGGTGATCCGCCAGGAGCCGTTGTGCTTCTCCTCGACCTCCCCCACAGCATCCAACAGGGTGCGGACGTCATG
>Ga0181578_10001463_pt1 | contig 22754 bp, 25 predicted proteins | sample 071ome_21_FD_148659 | JGI IMG/M metagenome (GOLD analysis project Ga0181578, IMG submission 148659) | Coastal salt marsh microbial communities from the Groves Creek Marsh, Skidaway Island, Georgia - 071401CT metaG (spades assembly) | ecosystem: Environmental > Aquatic > Marine > Intertidal zone... | reverse complement strand
GCGGTGATGCGAGGGACCGCCGCGCTCTGCTAGGCTCGAGACAGGGGGCGCAAGGGGTGCGCCGTCCATGCCGCACCAAAGGGGGAGGATGCTGTGGCGATTGATTTTGAGATTCCGGCGGAAGCCAAGGTTTTACGGGAGCGCGTGCGCCAGTGGGTGCAGGACGAGTGCATCCCTGCGGAAAAGCGCCTGCTCGACGGCGACGATTACAAAACCGTGCTCGGGGAGCTGCGCACGAAGGCCCGGGGCCAGGGGCTCTGGTGTCCCTTCATTCCCGAGGAGTACGGCGGCATGGGCCTAGGCCCGCTGGCCAACGCCCTCGTGCAAATGGAGCTGGGGCAGAGCTACCTCGGCGCCCTGTCCATGAATACGCAGGGCCCGGACGACGCCACCATGATGACTCTCCTGGAGCACGGCACGCCCTACCAGAAGGAAAAGTTCCTTAAGCCCCTGCTGAACGGCGAAAAGCGCATTTGCTACTCCATGACGGAGAAGGCCGCCGGCGCTGATGCCACGGGCATGCAAACCCGGGCGGAAAAGAAGGACAACGACACCTACGTGCTGAACGGGGAGAAGTGGTTCTCCTCCGCAGCCAGCGTTGCCGATATCGCCGTGGTGATGGCGAAGACGGACCCGGACGCGCCGCGGCACCAGCAGTTCTCCACCTTCATCGTGGAGCTGCCCAACCCGGGCTACAACATTAAGCGGGATATCCCCACCATGGCTCTGGAAGGGCCCCTGTCCCACATCCTGGGGGGTGGCCACGCCGAGGTGGAAATTAAGGATCTCGAGGTGCCGGCGGAGAACCTCCTCGGCGGCGAGGGCAACGGCTTCAACATGGGCCAGCACCGCCTAGCCTACGGTCGCCTACGCCACGGCATGCACAACGTTGCCATGGCTCAGCGCGCCCTGGACATGGCCACGGCCCACGTCACCCAGCGGACCACCTTCGGCAAGGGCCTTGATGAGCGCCAGGCCGTGCAGTTCATGCTGGCGGAGTGCGCTAGCGAGCTCTACATCGCGCGGCTCATGCTGCTCCACATCGCCTACAAGGCGGAGAACAAGATGGATATCCGCCAGGAGAACGGCATCGCCAAGGTGTTCCTGGCCAATATGGTGCACAAGGTGGTGGATACGGCCATCCAGCTTCACGGCGCCCTGGGCTACTCCCGGGATACGCCTCTGGCGGCCTGGTACACCCACATTCGTTCCCAACGCTTGGTGGATGGGCCCGATGAGGTCCATAAGTGGACCACGGGGCGGAACGTCATTAAGGCCTTCAAGGCTACGGGCACCACCGCCGGGGCCTGCGGCGGCGACATGCTCTAAGGAGGGGCACCATGGCACGTTTACAAGGACGGGTGGCCCTCGTCACCGGCGGGGCCTCGGGCATTGGCCGGGCCTGCGCCGAGCGCCTCGCGGAGGAGGGGGCGGCGGTGGCCGTCACCGACATCCAGGAAGCCCTAGGCCGGGAAGTGGTGGCGGGCATCGAGGCGGCTGGCGGAAAGGCGGTCTTCTACGCCCACGACGTCACCTCCGAGCCGGCCTGGGAGCAGGTCGTGGCCGCTGTGCAAGCGGACCTCGGGGGCCTGTCGATTTTGGTGAATAACGCGGGCATTGGCATCGGCGGCAGCATCGTCGATATGACCCTTGAGGACTGGCAGCGCCAGCAGGCGATCAACCTCGACGGCGTGTTCCTCGGGGTGAAGCACGGCATTCGCGCTATGCGCGAGGCCGGGGGCGGCGCCATCATTAATCTGTCCTCCGTGGCGGGGCTCAAGGGCGCCGCCAATCTGGCGGCCTACAACGCCACGAAGGGTGGGGTGCGCCTCTTCACCAAGGGGGTTGCGCTGGAGTGCGCGCGCTCGGGGTGGAATATCCGCGTGAACTCCGTGCACCCGGGCATCATCGATACGCCGATCTGGGGCAAGATCGACGCCGTTCCCCTCGCCGAGGGGGCGAATACGGTGGATATCGACGCCATGGCGGCCGTCGCCGTGCCCCTTGGGCGAACCGGTACGGCTCGGCAGATTGCGGATGGGGTGGTGTTCCTCGCCAGCGATGAAGCCAGCTATATCACGGGCACGGAGCTGGTGATTGACGGCGGCATGACCGCCTAGCAAGCCTCTACTGTGGCAGGGGGCGGCTCGGGGCGCTGGCCAGCGCCTGCTCCGGCGCCTCCCGCCGCAGGATGAGGGTTCGCACCCCCTCGGCTTCCACCACGTTCACCCAGTTCTCCTGGCTTGGCCAAAGCGCGAGGAGCGCCTCGTGGCGAATGCGCGCGATGCGCGGCCCGGCTTCTCCCGGGAGCGTCTCATAGATCCAGAGCAGGCTGCCGTCCACCTCTACCCCCACCAGATCCTTGGGCAGTACCGCGCCGCGCTCGTCCGTCAGGCGGAAGGCCTCGTGGACATAACGCGCGAAGGCCCACTGCCGGGCCGTGTCCGAACGGAGGATCGCATCCCCCCCGGTCACCTCCGGGGCGGCATGCTCGGCGTCGTGCAGGGCAAAGCGATGGGCGATCTCCACCTCATCGCTGCGCGGGTTGTAGCGCACCGTAGTAAGCGCGGCCTTCTGCTGATGCGCGCCCAGGGGCGCGCTGCTCAGCACTAGCAGGAGAAGGGCGGCGCGCCGAAGCACGGGGCGCCTACTCCTCGGTCATGGGTACGGCGTCATCGGCGACGCTAGCCGCCCCCTCTGCCGGTGTGGCGTCCGGGGTGTCCGTCTTCCGCTCCACCCGCAGATCGCTCATGAGGTTCCGCTCCTTGCGCTTGTAGCGATACATCTCGAGGCGGGACGGAATGATCTGCCGCGGGTAGTGGTTGTTCTCCACGTTGACGTCTGCCGTCTCCCAGTGGGGATCGACGACGATCTGGGTGATTTCCCGATCCCGGACCAGGAGCTTGCGCACGCTCTTGGGGGAACGGCGCCAGATCTCCGCGGGCATGCGCAGTTCTTCCTCCGAGCCGTCGGCGTAGGTGATGCCGAGGATTACAGGCATGACCAAGCCCCCGAGGTTCGAAAACTCCAGGATGTAGTAGTTCGCGTTCTCCGCCACGGCGCGCTCGTAAACCCGGCGGGGCCACTCGGGATCGCTGTCGTTCTTATCCACGAGGCCTTCGAGGAATTCGTCAAAGCCATTGCGATCCTTGTTGGTGACCGTGAACTCGTCGTTCTCGGCGTAGAGATCCTTCAATTCGGGGTAGCGCTCCGTACGCGGCACGAGGCCCGCTGCTTCGTTCTTGGCGCCGAAGCGGTAGGTGGGCTCGGCCTGCTGCTGCTCCCGCTCCCAGGCCTTTTCAATTTCCGGGTCGCTGGTATCAAGGCGCATCTTCACTACCCGGTCGAGGCTGATATCCACGTGATCCGTGGAGTAGAACCAGCCGCGCCAGAACCAGTCGAGGTCCACGCCGGAGGCCTCCTCGAGGGTGCGGAAGAGGTCATAGGGGGTGGGGCGCTTAAACTTCCAGCGCTGGGCGTACTCCCGGAAGGCAAAGTCGAAGAGCTCCCGGCCGAGGATCGTTTCCCGAAGAATATTCAGGGCCGTGGCAGGCTTGGCATAGGCGTTGTTGCCAAACTGAAAGATCGACTCGGAGTTGGTCATGATCGGCACCTGGCGGCTGCTGGTCATGTAGTCGGTGATGTAGCGGGGGTCGCCGCGGTCCGAGCGCATGCCTTCGCCCCACTCCATTTCTGCCAGATGTTGGAGGAAGGTGTTGATGCCTTCGTCCATCCAGGTCCACTGGCGCTCGTCGCTGTTGACGGTCATGGGGAAGTAGATGTGGCCGATCTCGTGGATCACCACGCCGATCAGGAACTCCTTCTCGCCCCGGGAGTAGGTGCGGTCCCCGTCCTTGTGGGGATCGGTGCGGGGTCCGTTGAAGGTGATCATGGGGTATTCCATCCCCCCCACGGGACCGTTCACGGACTGGGCCGTGGGATAGGGATAGGGGAAGCTGTAGCGAGAGTAGACCTCCATGGTGTGGATCACGGACTCCGTGGAGTAGCGGGACCACAGCGGCTCCCCTTCCTTCGGGTAGAAGGACATGGCCATAACCCGATCGGGGGCGACGCCCTCGCCGTCCTGGGCATAGCCCTGCGCGTCCCAGATGAATTTCCGGGAGCTGGCCCAGGCGAAATCGCGGACGTTCTCCGCCTTAAAGCGCCAGGTGCGCTCTTCCGTGGCCCGCTGCCCTTCCTTCGCCAGGGCCTCCTCGGCGGTGACGATAAAGACCGGGTCCTCGGCCGTTTCCGCGGCCTTCATGCGCGCCCGCTCTTCGTCGCTCATGACGTCCCGAGGGTTTTGCAGGACGCCGGTGGAGGCGACCACGTGGTCCGCGGGGACCGTGATGGCCACTTCGTAGTCGCCGAATTCGAGGGTGAACTCCCCATTCCCGAGGAAGGCCTTGTTGTGCCAGCCCTCATAGTCAGAGAAGGCGGCGAGCCGGGGGTACCACTGGGCGAGGAGGAAGATGTCGTTGCCGTCCTCGGCGAAGTGCTCAAAGCCCGCGCGGCCGCCGGTGGCGTTGGTCTCTTGGATGTTGAAGGCCCACTGGATGCGCACCTCCGTTTCCTTCCCCGGGGCCAGGGGCTTCGGGAGATCCACCCGCATTAGCGTATCCCGGACCACGAAGGGCAGGGCCTTGCCCTGGGCGTCGGTGACGGCTCCGAGGTCGTAGCCGCCGGGGACATCGGCCATGAACTGCTCGCGGCGTAGGGTGCGATAGGTGATGCGGTCCTTGTCCCCGAAGGTGCGGGTCAGGCTGTCGTCGGAGTCGGGGCGGAAGCGGTTCTGATCCATCTGGAACCAGAGGTAGGCCAAGGGTTCCGGGCTGTTGTTGTGGTAGCGGATCCGCGCTTCCCCTTCGATGCGCCGCCCCTCTTCAAGCAGGTGCACGTCGATGTCGTAGTCCACCTGCTGCTGCCAATAGGCCGGCCCCGGGGCGCCGGTGGCGCTGCGGGTGGTCGTGGGGGTCGGCCAGCTCTCGTCGAGCTGGCGGAACTTATCTTCAAAATCGTTCTTGGTCTGAGCGATCTGCCCCTGGGCCGGGGCGAGGGCGAAGACAAGTACAAGCAGGAAAAGGTGACGCAGGATCGAAGGCATGGGGAGCTCCGGTGTGCGGACGACAGCGCCCCCGAGGCGGGGGCGAAGGAAACGCTAAGGATAGGGTTTTTGCGTCCCTAGGCCCAGGGGGCGAGGGTGGCGCGGGCGCCGCGATGGGCCAAAAGGCTGCCCACCATGAACCCCAAGAATGACAGCAGGACCCAGGCCGGAATGCTCAAGCCGAGAAAGGTCCAGGTGACTTCGGCGCAGTTCCCCGTGCCCATGACCATGGCCTTCAGCACGTCGCTTAGGGGGAAGACCTCGAGCATGTAATCAAGGCCCGGGCCGCAGGCGGGCACCTCATCCGCGGGCAGGCTCTGAAGCCAAAGCTGGCGCAGGGAAAAGCCGCTGCCGATGATGGCCGCTGCGCCCGTCGCGAGGGCCCAGCGCGTAAGGCCCCGCCCGTGCAGGGCGGCCCCCAGGGCCAGAACCCCTACGATCACCACCCATATGCGCTGCATCATGCACAGGGGGCAGGGATCGAGCAGGTAGACGTATTCGAGGTAGAGGGCGAAGGCCATGAGCCCGGCGCTCGCCAGGGCCATGGCCAGGAAGAGGGCGCGGGGCGCGAGCAGCGTGCTCATAGGTCCACCACCACCTTACCGATGGCTTCCCGATCCATGAGGGCGCGGAGGGCCTTGCCCCCCTCGGCCAGCGGATAGTGGGCGCTGATCTTGGGCCGAATGGCGCCGCTAGCCCACAGGGCGTTCAGTTCCCGCCAGTTTTCCGCGTCGGCGGCGCGTTCCCGGCCCGTGAAGGCGCCGTAGAAAACCCCGACCACCTGGCAGCCCTTCAAAAGAATGAGGTTGATGGGGGCCTTGGGGATGTCTCCGCCGACGAAACCCACCACGAGGATGCGGCCGTTCCAGGCGACGGAGCGCAGGCACTGATCGAACAAGGGGCCGCCCACGGGGTCGTAGATCACATCCGCGCCGCGACCATCGGTGAGGGCCTTCACCTTCTCCTTGAGGTCACCGTCGCTGTAGTCGATAACCTCATCGGCCCCGGCCTCGAGCGCCGCCTGGCGCTTGGCTTCCGTGCTGGCCGCGGCCAGCACCCGCGCGCCCATGGCCTTACCCAGCTCCACCGCCGCGAGGCCAACCCCTCCGGCAGCCCCGAGGACCAGGAGCGTTTCCCCGGGCTTCAGCTGCCCCCGTTGCTTCAAGGCGTGATAGCTCGTGCCGTAGGTGGTATTCCAGGCCGCGGCGACGGCGAGGGGCATCCCCTTAGCCACCTTGCGCAGCCCCCCAGCATTGACGATCAGGGCCTCTGCCAGGGCGCCGTGGCCGGAGCCGCCGGCGACCCGGTCGCCTACGGCTACGGAGGTCACGCCTTCGCCGAGGGCGCTGACCACGCCAGAGAACTCCCCGCCGGGGGCAAAGGGGAAGGGGGGCTTCACCTGATATTTGCCCTCAATCATGAGGCAGTCCGGAAAATTAATACCCACATGACGCACGGCTACCCGCACTTCCCCGGGCCCCGGGGTCGGCTCGGGGAGATCCTCCAGCACGAGGCTTTCCGGGGTCCCTTCCTGTTTGCATAGCAGCGCCTTCATGGAGCGTTCTCCGAGCCGAGAGATTGAGGGGCCAGTGTAGCGTCCCCGCCCGGGAACCGGGAGGGATCGGCGAGCCAGGCTGCGCAGGCCGTCTCGAGGGCGGGAAAGCGGTCCTCAAAGGTGGCGGCGATGATGTCCCGGTGGGGCGCGAGGGCCGGGGCGAGGTCGCTTAGCGCCGCAAGGCGCGGTCGCCGCCGGGCGATGCCCCTTAGGGTGCGTTCCACCGCCGGCCAATGGGCATAGGCGGGTAGCACCGCGTGGGTGTCGAGGACCGCGAGAAGCTGCTGCGCCGGGGCAGGCATGGCGTGGCGCTGCGCCTTGAGGTCGCCAAGGGCCTCCGCACTAAAGGCCTCCAGGGCGTGGCCGGTGAGGGCCACAAAGCGCCGGGCCAGGCAATGGTCAAAAATCACATCTAAGGCAATGGGCATGAGACGCCGAAGGGGCGCTGGCGCCAAGGCCTTCAGGGCCCGGAAAGCCGGGTCGCTGTCGGTGAGGCGGTCGATATAGCGATGGAGCGCGAGGCCCCGAGCGAGGCCCGGAGCATGGGGGCCTGGGAGGGGGCCGGGAAGAAAGTCTCCAAGGAAGGCGCCAAGGCGGAGGTCTTGATCGGGCCCCGCCAGTACCAGGTGGGCCAGGGTGTTCAAGCGGTGCCGTGGGGCGGCAGCAGCGGTTGCTCCATGTAGGCCTTGCGGTAGGCGGCAAAGCTCTCCCGATCCTGCGCCTCGATGGTCGCTTGGGCCGCGTGGGATTCCTTGGCCACGGCGGCCTGGGCCGCTTCCTCCTCGGCGCTCAAGGGCAGGCTTCGCAGCGTGTCCCGGTGCTGATCGCTCAGGGCCTGGGTGAGTGCCAGGAAGCTGTCGCCCTCCCGGTGCATTTCCGCCAGCACGGCTGCGCTGGGCGTGCGGTCGGGATCGGAAAGGGTCTGGGCAGCCCGGGCGAGGGCGTCGCGGTGGGCCGTGGTGCCCTGGCTCCGATCCAACGCCTCGGCGATGGGCGCCGCGGCCGCCAGGAGGGGGGCGCCGAGGGTGGCCAGCGAGCCTTCCCCGGCGGCGGTGGTTAGGCGTAGGGCAGGGTCGCGCCCTCGTTCCACCACGGCCCGGTGCATGTGAGCCAGCTGGTCGATTTCCGCCGGGCTGTCCTCGGGGCTGGGCAGCAGAAGGCACAGCAGCAGGAAAGTGTCGAGAAAGTGGATCGTCGGGGCATCGATGCCCAGGGGCAGGAAGGGGTTCAGATCCAGGCAGCGCACCTCGACATATTCCACCCCGCGCTCTCCTAGGGCGTGGAGCGCGCGCTCCCCGGGGCGAATCCTGCGCTTGGGGCGAATGGTGCCGTAGAACTCGTTTTCGATCTGGAGCAGGCTCGTGGAGAGCTGAACGAATTCCCCGTTCTGCTCAAGGCCAAAGGCCTCATAGGGGCCGTAGGGACGGGTGAGCGCCCCTTGGAGCGTTTGCGCGTAGGGGGCCAGGCCGTTATAGGACACCTTGAGGGTGGCCTGGGCATCGCTTTGATAGCCAAGGCCGCCCATGCGAAGGGTCGTGGCATGGGGCAGGAGCAGCGTGTCCTTACCGCGCTTTTCTAGCTGATGGGTCCGGCCCTGGAGGAAGCCTTCGAACACCGCCGGGGAGGCCCCGAACAAATACAGCAGCAGCCAGGAGTGGCGGCGGAAGTTGCGAATGAGGTCGAAGTAGCGACGGGTGCGGTAGGCCTGGCTGGGCGCTCCCTCCCCCTCCTGCTCCCCGAGCCACTGCCACAGGGCCTCGGACAGGGAAAAGTTGTAGTGGATTCCCGAGATCGTTTGCATGGTGCGGCCATAGCGGAGCCCTAGGCCCCGGCGATAGACCGTCTTAGCCATGCCGACGTTGGAGGTGCCATAGCGGCCCACGGGAATCGCGCTGTCCTCTGGCAGCCGCCCGGGCATGCTCGACGCCCACAGCCGCTCTTCCCCAAGGCAGTGCACCACGAAGCGGTGCGTTGACTGAAGCTGGGCCAGCGTGTCCGCGGCGGAGGGGGACACCCCGGTGATCAGCTCGAGCTGGGCCTCGGAGAAATCCGTGGTGATGGAGGGGTGGGTCAGGGGCGAACCCAGGCAGACCGGGTGGGGCGTAGAAGCTAGGCGGCTGTCCCCGTCAACCCGGAGACTTTCCTTCTCGATCCCCCGCAGGAGCTGGCGCAGGCCCTCGTCGGCAGCGCCCTGGCCTAGGGCGTGCTCCAGCGCCGTTGATAGTGCGATCACCCTAGTCCCCCAGCTGGTCGCGGGCTCGCGCGCCCTTGCGCGCGGACCCGGCGGGCGCAGCGCGCCCGTGGTGGCGAGAGGGTAGCAGCACGGGCGGCGGCTGGGGAGCCTGGCCTCGGCGTCCTAGGCGACGCTGGGGCCGGCGCTCCGGATGGCCTCGGACACCTCAAAGCGTTCGAAGTTCTTCGCGAACTTCTCGGCCAGGGCGCGGGCGGCGGCATCGTAAGCCGCGGGGTCGGCCCAGGTGTCCCGGGGGTTCAGCAGATCGCTGGGGACCCCAGGCACGGCCGTGGGTACAGCGAGATTCAGGGAGGGCAGGGCTACCGTCTCTGCCCCTTCCAGGGCGCCGCTTTGAATGGCGCTGACCACGGCCCGGGTAACGGGAATGGGGAAGCGCTTACCAATGCCATAGCCGCCGCCGGTCCAGCCCGTATTCACCAAATACACCTTTGCCCCGAAGGCTTCGATGCGCTTGATGAGCAGGTCGGCGTAGACCCCGGCAGGGCGCGGGAAGAAGGGCGCGCCGAAGCAGGTGGAGAAGGTGGCCCGATAGGCCTCCGTGGAGCCCACCTCCGTGGACCCGACGGCCGCGGTGTAGCCGGAGAGGAAGTGATAGGCCGCCGCTTCCTTGGACAGAATGGACACGGGCGGCAGCACGCCCGATACGTCGCAGGTCAGGAAGATAATGGCCTTCGGTTCCCCGGCCCGGTTTTCCTCGGCGCGGAGCTCAATATGTTCCCGGGGATAGCAGGCCCGGGAGTTTTCCGTCAGCGTCGTGTCGGCGTAATCCGCCGCGCGCGTGGCCGGATCGATCATGACGTTTTCGATGATGCTGCCGAAGCGAATCGCATCCCAGATCACCGGCTCGTTTTCCCGGGTTAGGTTGATGCACTTGGCGTAGCAACCGCCCTCGATGTTGAAGACCGTGCCTTCCCCCCAACCGTGCTCATCATCGCCGATGAGAAGGCGTGAGGGATCGGCGGAGAGGGTGGTTTTCCCCGTGCCGGACAGGCCGAAGAACAGGCAGACGTCGCCCTTCTCGTCGACGTTGGCTGCGCAGTGCATGGGCAGCACGTCCTTCTCCGGAAGGAGGTAGTTCTGCACCGCGAACATGGACTTCTTCATTTCCCCGGCATAGCGCATGCCTGCCAAAAGCACCTTGCGCTCGGCGAAGTTTAGGATGACGGCCCCTTCGGAATTCGTCCCGTCCCGCTCCGGATCGCACACAAAGCCCGGGGCGTTGAGGATTTGCCAGGGGGCGCGGTCCGCGGGGTTATAGGATTCGGGGCGGATGAAGAGCAGGCGGGCAAAAAGGTTGTGCCACGCGGTTTCCGTGGTGACTTCGATGGGGATGTAGTGCTCGGGGTCGGCGCCCACGTGTAGGGTCGACACGAAGCGCTCCTGCTCACCGATATAGGCGCTGACGCGATCCCAGAGGGCACTGAAGCGATCGGCGTCGAAGGGGCGATTCACCGCGCCCCAGTCGATGGAGGCCTCGCTGCTCGGTTCCCGCACAATGAAACGATCCGCCGGGGAGCGGCCCGTACGCGCACCGGTTTTGACCACCAGGGCGCCCGTATCCGCGAAGCTACCCTCGCCGCGTTGCACCGCCAGCTCGACCAGTTCGGCCTCTGCCAAATTATGGTGCACCACCGCGTTTGCGGTGCTCGTATCCATTGCCATAGGGGACCTCATGCTGATTCGCCGGCGAAGCCGCGGGGAAGTGTTCGGACCGGGATGACCAACTCGCCGGGGGCGACCATGACTTACCCCGGTGGGCGCGGAGTATGCCAGAGGGCCTGGGCCCTTGGCGAGGGCCTCCCGGCTCTGGGCTGCTAGTGGGGCCCGGAAGCCTCCGGCTTCGTGGCCTGGCTCAGAAGGGCGAAGTCGATGGGGTCGAAGCGGTAGCGCGCCTGGCAAAACTGGCAGGTCATGAGGATTTCCCCGTCCTCCCGAAGAATCTCTTCGAGGGTGTCGGGGGCCATGGCGGCGAGGGTTTCCTGGGTGCGCTCCCGGGAACAGGTACATTCAAAGGCCAGGGGACGAGGAGGATGGAGACGAATATCGTCCTCCGGGAATAGGCGCTTCAACAGGGTCTGGGCGTCGAGCTCGGCGAGTTCCTGATCCTTCACCGTGCTCGCCATGATGGCCAGGCGCTCGAAGCCCTCAGCCCCGCAATCGCCCCCGGGAAGGGCTTGGAGGAGAAGGCCCTGCACCCCATGGGTGGTACTGAGCCAGAGCCGGGTGGGGAGCTGCTCGCTTTGCTCGAAATAGCGCTCCACTGCCTCGGCGAGGTGATCGCCCCCGAGGCGCACGATGCCTTGGTGGGGCTCCCCCTTGGGCGGGCGTAGCGTCAGGGTGAGAAGCCCTTCCCCTAGATGGTTGAGGGGCGCAGCGATATTCGGGAGGGCCGCATCATCGTCCCGGAAGCGGACGATGCCCCGAAGGGCTCGGGTTTGCCGCACCTCCGCCATGACTGCCCGGAGGGCGCCGTCCCCCGCTGCCTGGAGCGTCAGCGTGCCTGGGTACTTCAGGGTCCCGGACAGGAGCGCAGCGGCGGCCAAAGCCTCGCCCAGGAGCGCCGCGGCGGCGCTGGGGTAGGGATGAAGGGCGCAGAGCGCGGCCCAGGTTTGATCTAGGCGCACGTACTCGCCACGAATGCCGAGGGCCTCGAAGTGAAAGCGCTGCCCGATATCGTTTTGCACCATGCTGTTCTTTCCTGTCCTGTCTTTGGGCGGCTGGGCCCAGGGCACCCTAGCCGTCTTCCGCGCCGCCACGCTTGAGCGCTTCCAGGGCGCGACGATCATCCCGGTCCGGGCGTCCTAGGGGGTGGCTGATCGCCAACCGATGGGCCCGCCGGGTCGCCGCCGCAGCCTCCCGGGCGGCGATGCTTTCCGCCGATTCCTCATAAAGGGTGGCGGCCCGGGTGGCATCTCCGCGGTGATCTTCAAGGCCAAGGACCGTGACGGCTTTTTCGTCGAAGCCCTGACGGATGGAGAGCTGATCTCCGACGGCGACGGTTTTCGCCGCCTTCGCCCGTTGCCCATTACAGTGCACCTTGCCCCCTTCAATGGCGGCCTTGGCCTTGGCTCGGGTCCGGAAGAAGCGCGCGGCCCAAAGCCATTTGTCTAAGCGTACGGCGTCGGCCATGGCACTCTCGGCGGGTTGGGGGGCGGCCGGGGCAGCCCCGGCAGGCTGCTATGCTAGCGCGGTCAAGGAGGGAAAGGCGATGAAGCTGCCGAAGATCTTAGCCCGCGAAGAGGTGGCCCGGTCCGCGCTCTTTCGCATCGAAGCACTTGAGCTTGAGTTCTCCAACGGGGTTCAGCGGCGCTACGAGCGCCTCCCGGCTACGGGGCACCAGGCGGTGATGCTCATCCCCTTCACGGAGGCTGGTGAGGTGCTGCTGATCCGAGAGTATATGGCGGGCTTTCACGACTACCGCCTGACCCTGCCCAAGGGCTCCGTGGATGCGGGGGAATCGCTCCTCGAGGCGGCGCAGCGGGAGCTACGGGAGGAGGTGGGCATGCGCGCTGAAACGCTGACCCCCCTGAAAACCCTCTCCGTCGCCCCGGGGCACATGGGGTTCACCATTACCGCAGTGCTGGCGGAAGGGCTTACCGCCGATCCGCTCCCGGGGGATGAACCGGAACCGCTTACCGTGGTGCCCTGGCCCGTGGCCTCCCTGCCCGCGCTCTATGCCCTCGAGGATTTCGATGAGGCTCGGGCCATCGCAGCCCTGCAGCTGGCTGCGCTCCATCTGGAAGCGCGAGACCGGTGAACGTGCCCGTCCCCTTCTCTGAGGCTTGGTTTGACGCCCTCGTGGCCCTGGTCTTTGAGGCCGGGGACGCCATTCTGGCCGTGGCCGAAGGGGGGCAGCTGGCGGTGGAGGAGAAGGCCGATGCCTCGCCCGTCACGGCGGCGGATCACGCCGCGGAAGCGATTCTTTCTGCGGGCCTTCGGCGCCTGACGCCGACCTGGCCCCAGCGCTCGGAGGAACAGACCCCGCCGGCCCCGGCGCAGCGCGCCCAATGGTCACGGTTTTGGCTAATCGATCCCCTCGATGGCACCAAGGAGTTCCTGGCCGGCAATGGCGAATACACGGTCAATGTGGCACTCATCGAGGAGGGTCGTCCCGTGCTCGGGCTGGTGGGGGTGCCGGGGCAAGCGCTTGTTTACCTGGGCTGGGTGCCCGAAGGGCGGGCGGAGCGCATTTGCCGGAATGGCGAGCGCATTCCGCTGCGCACTCGCCCTTGCGCAAAACCACCGGTGGTGGTGGCTTCCCGGCGCCATCGTGGCGAGGCCCTGGAATCCCTACTTCAAGCGCTCGGGGAAGCGGCGCCGGGGCTACAAACGCGCGCCGTGGGCAGTGCGCTGAAGCTGGTGGTGCTGGCGGCGGGGGAGGCGGACGCCTACCCGCGCCGGGGTCCCTGTAGCGAATGGGATATCGCCGCGGGGGAAGCGGTGCTACTTGCGGCCGGGGGGGCGCTTTTCACCTTTGAAGGCGCACCCCTGCGCTACAACAAGCTTGAGAGCGATCTAAACCCGGACTTCTGGGCCGTGGGGGACCCGACGGGCCCCCTGGCAACGGTGCTTCGGGGCTGGGGCTAGGCGATCTCGACCAGCTCGATGGCAAAGGTCAGCGCCTGCCCGGCGAGGGGGTGGTTGGCATCGAGGGTCACGGCCTCGTCAGTCAGTTCCACCACCTTACACTGCACCGGATTGCCCGCCTGATCCTGCAGCTGGAGATCGAGGCCCACGGAGAGGGTGAGGTCCGGGGGAAACTGATCCCGCGGCAGTGAGCCCACCATGGCATCGTCCCGCTCCCCGTAGGCATCGGCCGCTTCAATGCGCGTGCTGCAGCTTTCTCCGGGAGCGAGGCCCCGCACCGCGGCTTCGAAGCCGGGAATGATTTGGCCCTCGCCGAGGGTGAATTCCAAGGGTTGGCGCCCTTCCGAGGAATCGAAGCGCTCGCCGCTATCGAGCGTTCCCGTGTAGTGCACGCGGACCGTATCCCCGTTTTGTGCCGTGGCCATGGGCCTCTCCTTCCGGTTTTTCCGGTGAATGTGAGGTCAGTGTGTCATGGCCCGGGGCGTGAGACCAAACCGCGGAAAATTGCAGCCCCTTCGCCGCTTACGCCCCTTGGCGCCGTCGAGAAGTCATGCGAAGCTTTTCGCGGGAGCACTTACTTAAGGGAGAGGGTTATGTCGGATTCACCGGATGATGCAACGACCGTTCGCCGGCTCGTGATTTTATTGGCGACGCTAGTGCTCACGACCTTTGGGGTGGCGGGCTTGGTGTCGATCGTACTGTAGGGCCCGCCGGGCCCGAGGGAGGGCCCAAAGGGTGTCCACGATTAGGAAGAGCGAGGCGTCCGTCGCGACGGCGCGCCAAGCGCTTAAGCGCTTCCTTGGGCTTCCCGGGCGTCCCGTGGTGCTCACGGGGGCGGGCTGCTCCACCGATTCAGGCATCCCCGACTATCGAGGCCCCAGCGGGGCCTGGCGCTCTCGCCAGCCCATCCAGTTCCAACCCTTTCGCACTCAGCTCGCGGCGCGGCAGCGCTACTGGGCCCGAAGCATGGTGGGCTACCCGCGCATGGCCGAAGCCACCCCCAATGGGGTCCATCGGGCCCTGGCTGGCCTTGAGGCTCGGGGGCTGCTCGGGCTGCTGGTCACGCAAAACGTCGATGACCTTCACCGCCGCGCGGGCCAGCGCGACGTGCTTGATCTTCATGGCCGTTTGGCCCGGGTGCGCTGCCTTGACTGCGGGCACCGCTCCTCCCGGGCCGTGCTCCAAGGGCGCTTGGAAGCCTTAAACCCGACCTTTGCCGCCAGCCTATCCCGGCCCGTGGTGTCGGCCCCCGATGGCGACGCCGATTTAGACGACGAGGCGGCCCTGGCCACTTTCCAGGTGCCGCCCTGCCTTCGCTGCGGTGGGGTGCTCAAGCCCGATGTGGTCTTTTTTGGCGAATCCGTCCCCGGGGCGCGGGTGGCTAGGGTAAGAAGCGCCCTTCAGGACGCTTCCGGCCTGCTGGTGCTGGGGTCTTCCCTGGCGGTGTTTTCCGGCTTTCGCTTTTGCCGTGACGCCGCGGCCCTGGGGAAGCCGATCTTTATTGCAACGCAGGGGGTCACGCGGGCCGATGGGATCGCGCAAACCAAAGTCGATGTGCCCCTCGGCGAGCTGTTCTCCGGGCCATAAAAAAACCCCGGCAAGCCGGGGTTTTTTCAGACCCTTAAGGCCTTACTGAGCAGCGTAGTAGCGCGACAGGATCTTGATGTCTTCGTCGCTGAGGCCCTTGGCTTGGGCGCTCATGATCATGTTTTGACGCTCGCCAGAGCGGTACTTCTCCAGCTGCTTGTGCAGGTAGGAGGCCCACTGCCCGTTAATGTTCGGGAAGGTGGGGGCCGTGCCTTTGCCATTTAAGCCGTGGCAGGCGAGGCAGCCCTTTTCCTCAGCGAGTGCGGCGCCCTTGGTGGCGACGTCATCTGCGGGGCGGTCACACGCGGCTAGGAGCAGCGCGCTGCCGGCGATCAGGGAAAGCTTCAAAAGGGAATTAGGCATTACGGCTTGCTCCTCAACGCTGCGCGGAGAAATAGGCGGCGAGGTCTTCCATGTCTTCGATCGACAGGGGCCGCGCCTGGCCATTCATCTGGTTGAAGTGCTCCGTTTCTGCCTTGAAGTACTTCAGGCGATCCACGATGTAGGCCGCCTTTTGCCCCGCGAGGTGGGGGTAGCGGTCGTCCTGGCTGTGGCCTTCCGGGCCATGGCAGGTCATGCAGCGGTGTTGCCAGGCAAGCGCTTGGCCGTTCTCCGCGTCGGCGGCGCTGGCGCCAGCGGCCAGCGAAAGCATTAGGGTCAGCCCGAAGGCGCGGGTACGGCGCATGTGCAACTTCCCTCCTCAAGTGAGCGCCGCACATTTTAGGCACCGCCCCGGGATATTCAAGGTGCAAGGGCCCCTCGTGGGCGAAAAAGCGAAAAATTTCAGGCGTTAAGGGGCCAGGGCGGCAGCACCCGGGCCTTCGCCAGGGCGTGGAGTTGATCGTGCAGCATGGTCTCCGTATCCCGGCAGCCCCCAAAGCCCGCCTGGCGAAGGGCAATGGTGCTGAGCTGGGTAGGCGGTGGCGGACGATCTCGGCCATAGCCCAGGAGCATATCGGCGTAGATGGGAGAATCGCCCAGCAGTTCGGAAAGCCCCGGGGCCTGGAGGTCGTGTTGCGCCCGGAGCCGATCCCAGGTGTCGCTCTGGGTGGGTAGCCAGTGGGCTAGAGATAGGGGGTCCGGAGCACCAGGCGTCAGGCCGAGCCCTGCCGTCAGCTCGGGCCAGAGGTGGTCCCACTGGAAAACATCGCCATTGCTGACGTTGAAGGTGCGATCCCGGGCTTCCGGGGCGGTCCCGGCCCAGGCAAAGGCCTCGGCCAGAAGGGCCGCGTCGACCCCATCGAGGGGCCCGCAAACGCCGCCGGGAAAGGAAAAGGGTCGGCCCTCGGCGGCGCAGAGCGCGCCGTAGACGCCCAGGGTGGTCAGCACGTTCATAGGCGCCCCAAGGCTCGGTCCGAAGATGATCGGGGGGCGCCAGATCGTTGTGCTAAAGCCGACCCTAGCGGCCGTTGCCCGGAGGCGATCTTCCTGCAGCCAGTAGAAATTGTCGTGGGGATCGCGGGGGCGGCGCTCGAGCCCGGGAATGCGCATGGGATGGATATGGGCGCCGTAGGCCTTGGTGCCCTGAAGCAGGCTCACGTGATCCACGGGGTGGGCTTCGAGCCCCTGGAGGCAATGGGCCAGCATGGTGTCGTTTCGCTGCATTTGCTCGGTGGAGCGCCAGCCCTCTAGTAGCCCCGGGGCCTCGTAAAGGGCGGCGTAGACCACATGGGTGAGGGGAGGCAGGGCTTGGATTTGCGCGATGCTGGCAGGATCGGAGAGGTCAGTGGCCAGATGGGCCGCGCTCACCCCCTGCGGTGGCCGTCGCGATAGGCCGATGACCTCCCAGCCTTCGAGGGCCTGAAAGTGGCGCACCGCCGCCTGCCCCACCACGCCGCTGGCGCCGGCGATGAGAATGCGGCGCGCCGCCGAACTCATGGCGCCTTCGTGCTCAGGGTGGCCAGGTAGGCTAGGAGATCCCGGCGTTGCTGGGCCGTGCTCACCGTTCCCGCAAGGGCCCGCATTTGCTGGCCCCGGCTATCGGAAGGGTCGAAACCTCGGCGGCCCGCGAGGTAATGCTCAAGCTGGGTTTCCAGATACCAATCGTTCTGCCCCGCTAGGGGTGGGGCGCCTAGGGCTTCCTGGCCCTGGCCCTCGGCGCCGTGGCAGGCGGCGCAGGGGGCGTAGAGGGCTTTCCCTGTGGTGGGGTCGCCGCCAAGCAGGGTAGGGGCGGGGGCTGGGGCGTCTAAGGCCGCGGCCCAGGCCGCGGCGTCCCCCACGGCTTCATCATTCGCGAGCGCGAGGGCCATGGTCCGCATGACGTCCCCGTGCTCGTCTCCCTCCGCGGTGCCCCGCCAGCCGGCCTGAAAGGCCTTCAGCTGATTTTCGATGTGCCACGCCGGTAGGCCCCCAAGGCGCGGGGCGGCGACCCCGGGATTGCCCTGAGCATTGGCACCGTGGCAGGTGATGCAGAAGCTAAAGCGAGCATCGGCGACGTCCACGGGCCCCGCCGCGGTGGCAAACAGGGCGGCAAGGCTCAGCGAGCTCGCGATGGCCAGCCCTCGTCGAAGCCAGGCCATGGCCTTATTCCCCGGGCCGGGCAAAGACGGCTTCCACTTCCACCAGCATGCCCGGGGCCGCCAGCTGGGCCACGCCCACGGCGGAGCGGGCGGGCAGATTGCTGCGCCCGGCTTCCGGTCCGAAGATCTCGGTGTAGGCCCGCATAAAGCCGGCGAAGTCCATGCGGCCGCCGTTGGCGGGGTCCGGGACCAGGAAGACGGTCATTTTGACGATGTCGTCCCAACCAAGGCCCAGGTCCGTGAGGGACCGCTCCAGGCCCTGGAAAACGCTGCGGGCCTGCGTTTCCGTGTCGCCCCAGAAGGCCGGGCTGAAGCGCTCGGCGGTGGGATCCGCCGGGGCCGGCGTCTGGCCGCTATGCCAAACCAGTTGCACCCCCGGGGGCACTTCGACGGCCCGGGCGATGGGGAAGTCGCTCCCCATCAGGCTGTGTTGAATGCGGTGATCATCGGCCTGGGCCGAGAGGCCCAGGGTAAGGGCGGCGGCGGCCAGGAGGCCTCTGAGGGGGCGGAGCGTCGCGAAGTGCGCCATGGGTAAATCCTCTTAGGCGTGGGTGGCGTCGCCGCGAAGCTCCGCCTGCACCCGTTGGTTTATGTCGGCCATGGCAAGATGGGCCGACCGCATCGCGCCCTCCTGCCACCCCGTGTGATAGGTGATCTGGTCCCCGATCAGGTAATGGCGACCGGCGGGGCGCTGAAGGCGCTTGAAGTGCTTTTCCACATCGTCCCCGGACCATTCCGCGGAGCACCCCATCATGTGATTCATGCGGTGCCAGGCGACGCTGACGCCGTTCTCGATGTACTGCTCCCAGCCCGGGTGGATCTTGGCCCCCTGCTGAACCACCGCCTGGAAGCGCTCCTCGGGGGTCATGCTCGTGAAGTAGGCGCCGGCCCCGGGGAAAAAGGTATAGGCCGCGAGCAGGATGCCCTTTTCGCTGTGGAACCCATGATTGGGGTACCAAATCTGCGTGATGGGCTGGCTGGTCCAGCTGATGCCCCCGTAGATGCGGTCCTCTTCCCAGAAGCGCCTCGAGGCCTGAAGCCCCATCTTGAAAAGCTCGCCCCGCTTGGGTTTGGCCAGGGCCTCCACATAGTCCTTCGGAAAGTTATGGCGCAGGCCCAGAAGGAGGTGGGTGGGAATGCTGTTGAGAACGTAATCGGCCTCTTCCGTTTTCCGTTCGCCGTTTTCGATATAGCTCACCCGGACCCCCCGGTCCGTGAGCTCGACCCCCTTTACCCAGGCATTGAGGTGCACCGCATCGCCCACGTGGCGCAGGAACCCCTTAACGATATGGTCCATGCCTCCCTTGGCCGTGAGCATGGTGCCGGCCTGATCGGAGCCTTCAGTGAAGTGCATGGCCCAGCGCCAGAAGCTTGCGTTCATGAGCTCGGAAAAATCGAAGGGTTCGTGGTTCTCGCCGTGGAGCACGAAGCTGCCCCGCTTGTAGCCGCCCCGGGAGGAGCCCGCGTAAAGGTGACTATCGTTCAGGTCGCCGAAGGCCTTGGCGAGCTCGAGGAGGCGCTGGGTGTCGACTTCGCTGATGGGCGCATCGAGGGACGCAGCAGACACGGACTTGGCCAGCAGTTCGCTCATGAAGCCGCGGGTATCCGCGATGTACTGCCGCTGCCGGACGGGCTTGCCGCCGAAGGCGTTGTCGTCTTGGTAGTAGGCGTTGCGGTTGTCGTTGTTCCAGAGCTGCAGTTCTACCCCGAGGGCCCGGCAATAGCTCATGAGCAGCGTGTGATCCGGGGGAATGCGTGCAGCCCCGGCATTCAGATAGAGGTCTTCATTGTCGTCGAAGCGGCAGATCTGCTGCTGGCCAAGCTCGTCGACGATATCGCCGTGGCGGAGGGTGAGGTTACGGCCGCCCGCGCGATGGGAGGATTCGAGGATTTTGCACTCGTAGCCCACCTTCCGGAGTTCGTAGGCGGCGGTGAGACCGCCGATCCCCGCGCCAAGGATAAGCACTTTGCGCTTTGCCCCCTGAAGGGGCTGGAGGTCGGCGAGGGGCATGGCCCCGGGCGCCGCCATGAGCCCAAGGGCGCTGGCGGCGCGGTAGACCGCCGTGGACCCCCCGGCAGCCCCTACCAGCTCGAGAAAGCGTCTCCGTGAAACGGTCGCCATGGTGCAATCCTTGACCCGTTGCGGTGCGGCTATTGTGCCCTAGAAGTGGGCAATTGCCTTCGTTTGGAGAGCTGAGATCGGCTGAGCGGTGCGAACTTTCATAGTTTGCGCACTTTGCGCTGCCTCTGCGCACCAAATTAGAGCGCTTAAGGCGGCGAGCCGTCGGTGGGGTCGATCAGGGCGGGATCGATGGCGTGCCCCTTGGCCTGCTTGGCTTTGAGATAGCGCGTATTGAACGGAGAAACGCCCACCACGTGCTGTTCCGCGTCTTCGATGCGGACTCCGGCGGCGGTGAGGTCCCCAATTTTCTTGGGATTGTTCGTCATCAGGCGGCAGGGCCGGTCCCCGAGGCGCCAGCGCAGGATGGCGGCGGCGTCGGAGAAGTCCCGGGAATCGTCGGGGAGTCCCAAGGATTGATTGGCTTGGTAGGTGTCTTCCCCGTCATCCTGAAGCAGATAGGTGGCGGCCTTCGCCCAGAGCCCAATGCCCCGGCCCTCATGCCCAGCCATGTACACCAGGTAGCCTCCCCCTTCGCTTTCCGTCATGCGCTGGATCGCTGCCGCTAGCTGGGGGCCGCATTCGCAGCGCTGGGAGCCGAAGACGTCGCCGGTCAGGCAATTGGAGTGAACCCGGACCAGGGGTGCGGTCGCTGCATCGGCGTTCCCGATCACCAGCAGGCTGTTCACGGCCATGGGCGCCGTGAGGGCAGCGAAGTCCCGGGCAGCCCCCTCTTCCCGTAGCTGATCGGCAAGGGCCTGCACCTCGTGTAACTCGGTGCGGCGCACAAAGGCATACCACTGAGCCGTGGTTTCCACACCCCCGAGGCTTAGGGGCAGGGGAATGGGGCCGAGGATTTCGAGGGCGCCGGGACTTTGGGCTTCTCGCTCGGAGGCCGACAGAAGCCCGCCAGCGTGATCAATGCGCTGGATTTTCCCTTCGGCGAGAAGCTTCTCCCGCACCCGTGGATCGATGTAGGTAAACATGGCGGCCCCCTTCAAGGCCGCGAAGCATAGCCCCTTCGCCGGAGAAAAACGACGCGCCCCTAGCTCACCTGGCGCTCTGCACCCTCCCAATAGGGCGCCCGAAGTGCCGTCTTGAGGATCTTTCCGGCACCGGACAGGGGCAGGGGTTCGCGCTGGAAGGTGATGCTCCGGGGAACCTTGAAGCCCGCAATGTGGGCTCGGCAGTGGGTGATGAGGGCCGCTTCGTCGAGGGCGTCATCCTCGAGCTCCGCGCTGGGAACGACAATGGCGTGAACCCTCTCCCCCCAATCCGCATCAGGGATGCCAATGACCGCGCACTGATCGACCGCCGGGTGCAGCATGAGCACGTTCTCAACCTCCGCGGAGTACACGTTCTCCCCGCCGGAGATGATCATGTCCTTCACCCGATCGACGATGTGAAGGAAGCCGTCCGCGTCCATGCGGCCCCCATCCCCCGTATGGAGCCAGCCCGACGCTAAGGTTTTGGCCGTTTGCTCCGGCAGATTTCGATAGCCCAGCATGACGTTGGGGCCCCGGGCGCAGACCTCGCCGACGGTGCCCAGGGGCACGGGTTGATCGTTTTCGTCTAGCACGGCGACTTCGACCCCGGGAATGGCCTGCCCCGCGCTGGTCAGCTTGCCTGCAAAGGGAGAGGCAGGGTCCACCGTGTGGTATTCCGGGGCCAGCATGGTGAGGATAGGCGCTGCCTCCGTTTGCCCATAGGCCTGGTAGAAGCGGGTGCTGGGCATGACCTCAAGCGCTTTGCGAATGACCGCCTCAGGCATGGGGGACGCGCCGTAGAGCACGCCTTCGAGGCTCCGAAGGTCGTAGTTAGCCAGGGTGGGGTCATGGACCACGCGATTGATCATGGTGGGGACCATGAGCATGCGCTGGATCTTCTCCCCCTCGATGGTGGCCATCACGGCCGCCGGCTCGAAGGCCGGCAAGAAGTAGTTCGTGCCCGCCATGAGGAGCATGCCCACGGCCATGCACCAGTCGGCAATGTGGAACATAGGCGCGACGTGGAGGCATCGATCGCCGGGGCGGAGCTGGAGAATGGGGGCGGCCTGCATGGCGTTCACCAGCAGGTTCTGCTGGCTGAGCATGACTCCCTTAGAGCGCCCCGTGGTGCCCCCGGTATAAAAGAGTCCCGCGAGGTCGTTGTTACAGCGCCCCGCATCGGCGATGGGTTCTGCCGTGGCTAGGGCCTCCCAGTGGGTGGCGCTGCCAGGTAGAGCCTCATCGCCAAGGGTGACCACCGTTTCCAGGAGGGGTAGCTCGGGCCGAAGGCCTTCAATTTGCGCTGCGAAGGCCTCGTCGACGCAGAGCACCTTGCTCTCCGAGTCACTCAGCCAGTGGACGATCTCCGGCCCCGCGAGCCGCGTATTAATGGGCACAAAAACCCCGCCGACCCAGGCCACAGCAAAGTAGAACTCGTAGTAGTAATCGGAATTAAGCGCGAGGACGGCCACCCGGTCCCCGGACCCCACCCCGAGGGCGGCAAGGCCCCCGGCTAGGCGGGCGACGCGATCTGGAAAGGTCCGCCAGGGTTGGCTCCGGCCCTCATGGCGCAGGGCATCGCCGTCGGGGTTCAGCTGGGCGGCGCGGCGCAGGGCGGCGGTTAGGGAAAACATGGCTCTCTCCTCCCAAGGGGTTCCGGGGTAGCATAGCGAAAAGCCTGGGGAGAGGAGCAGCACATGGGCGCCACCACAACACCGGCCCTGGTGGGCACGCCGGCAGATATCGACGCCGCCTATCTCACCACCGTTCTACGCCATGCCGGCTTTTCCGACGCAACCGTGGGGACCTTTTCTGCGAGCAATATCGGCACGGGACAGGTGGGGCAAAACATCCGCTTCGCCCTGGACTATGAGGCGGGGAAGGGGCCGGCGACGGTGGTGGGCAAATTTGCCTCCGATGACCCCGCCAGCCGGCAAACGGGCATCGCGCTGCAGAACTATCTGAAAGAGGTGCGCTTTTATCGCGAGCTCGCCCCGTCCCTCGCAGTGCGCATCCCTTCCCTCTATTTCGGGGCCATCGATG
>Ga0181578_10001442_pt1 | contig 22894 bp, 20 predicted proteins | sample 071ome_21_FD_148659 | JGI IMG/M metagenome (GOLD analysis project Ga0181578, IMG submission 148659) | Coastal salt marsh microbial communities from the Groves Creek Marsh, Skidaway Island, Georgia - 071401CT metaG (spades assembly) | ecosystem: Environmental > Aquatic > Marine > Intertidal zone... | reverse complement strand
TTTAGGCATCAAAGGAGGTGGTGGGTGGGGTGGAATGGGTAGTGCCGGCGGAAATAATAGCATGAGTAGATTAGGTGGCGGTGGTGGTACTTATAGTGGAGGGGGAGGCGGAAGGTTTTCCACGGGGGGAGGGGGAGGAGGAGGAGGAGGAGGAGGGCGTTTCACGCCTAAAACCATCCCGAACCTACCGCCCAGATTCCACGGGCGCATTGACAATTCCTACTCGGCGCCACCACCGTCCGGTAAGTACCGCAAATTCGATTAGAACGTATAGTTACTTTGTCTGTAAAATTATCTCTTTATTAAAAAAGGATTAATAGTATGTGTTTGTGTCTCTCTATCTCACTCACTTTAAAAATGTTTGTCGATACAATCTCTGTCTCTCTCTCTCTCTCTTTCTTCCTCTCGAACGAAAGAAAGAATCTCGCCGTATCTTTGTCTCTCTGAATGAATAATACTTCCTATCGTTTAACGAAGATTGTTGAAAATTACCCAGTGATACCATGTTCAGCTTCAAATCCACCAATCGCCTTCTTCGCGACATCCGACGATAAATCTTCTGGCTTCTCCCACGTCAGTTCGGTGTCTTTAAAGCCGGCCCAGCGGACCAAGTACTCTTTGCGTCCGGCTTCTGGGTACGCGATACCGATGATGGTATCAACTTCAGGTTCAGCCTTCTCTTCCGCCTTTGCCTTCTTTTTTGGATGGTGCTCGGGTCCGACCGGGATGTGCTCCCACTGACCGTTCTCCTTTTTAACGTAGTCCTTGCACTTCTCAATTTTTCTTCGAGACATGGCGTTCTTCACCCCTGCTTCGCTTGCATCGAGCGCTTTGCACAACTCGTGCAAAGTGTGCGATCTTGCGGTTTGCTTCGTCAAAAACTGTGCGTCAAAAGAATAATAGTCAGCGCATGTGATTCGTTTTTTGGCCGCCGCGCGCGTGTGTGGGAAGCCGTGCAGTAGGTGTTTTAGGACAGTTCCAAGAAAAAAAAGGAAGCGAGTTTCTCTCTCCTTCTTCTCCTTTCTTCGACTCTTTTACGACACGCTCGAAACTTTAGTTACATCATCATCATCATCATCATCTCTCTTGGTCCGTCCGTATCAATTGAAGTGGTATTACTTGTACCATCGTCCCGCGCAAAGAACGGGAGCGCGCGCGCGCGAGAGAGAGAGAGAGAGAGCTCCTAAAAAAAATACGCGGACGAGGCGTGTGCCGAACGAGAAAACGAGGGCGATTTTTGAATTTGAAAAGAAAAATAAAAGAGATTCCGCGCGCGAGAGACGAGAGCGAGCCAAAGGAAAAAAGGAAAAACGCACCGAATAGTCGATGTGCTTGTGCGCGTGCGTGGGCGTCGCTTCCTCCGCCTTTGGCGGTTGCTCTGATTTTTGAGACATCTCTTTACTTTTAGTTTTGGTTTTTGCGTGTGTAGTGTGTAGTGTGTGTGTGCTTTTTAATAAAGCAACTGGTGTGAGTTTCGTTTGAAATTTTTTTTTGAAAAGCAACTGGACCAGACGCAGCAGCAGCTCGATTGAGCGATCGAGAGGAAGGAGGAGGTGAATTTTTTTTCCGACGCGAGAAGGGGAGTGTGTGGGCTCGACGAATCAAAAGAAAGGGAAAGAAGGGAGAAAGTGGGTGGGGTGCTCAAAAAAAAAACAAAGAGATACGCACCCCCAGCCCCCCGAAAGCCACAGGAAAATAAAATTATACGATTTTATACGCTTTTTCCGTATTTCTCTCTCTCTCTGCAAAATTTCGTTAGTATATCGAACCGTCGTCAAAACGCGTGTTTTACCGACGCGCGAAAGAAAGAAAAAAAACGGATACGCGCGCACTTTTTAAGAGAGACGCGCATTGAAACGAGATCCGGTGAAGCAGTGCGCACGTCATCGCGGAGATCCAGAAGAGAAGAGGACTCGTAATATCACATAGATTTTTAAAAGAAAAAAATGGGACCGAAAAAGTCGCCATCGAGAAAATCGAAATCGAAAGAACCGACGCCCGATCCCGAACAACAACAGCCGTCCACGAGCGGCGGAGATGCGAATAATAATGATAATAAAGGAGGTGGAGATGTGGGAGGGAAAGTGTCGTCGTCGTCTCCAGCCAACGCAGCTCAAGGAGGGGAGAAAACCGTAGAAATGATACAAAACGAAATAGCAATGTTAGAGAAGCAGGCATACGATACGAAATCGAAGCTCTTGAACGAGTCGCAATTTTCCGAGCTTCTTGGATTGCAAAGCGAAGACGAGCCTGAATTTATTGAGGAAATTATAGAGATGTACACCGCAGACGCTCGATCGATGTTGAAAGAATTGAAGACTCTGTATAGCGCACAAGACAACGAGGTTGACTTTGATCACATTCGTGGGACTTTGCACAAATTGAAAGGGTCCTCGTCGACGTTTGGCGCGGATGGAGTGACGGAGATGTGCGACCAGATTCGCGAGCTGTGCATCGAGAAAAACGTAAAAGACGCGAGGGAGGGACCAAACTCGTTGGTTGAACTCGAAAAGAGAGTGGAGATTTTGGCGGAATTTTTAACAAAATACATGGAGAAATTGAGAGAGCTCGCAGCTGCGAAGCAATCTTGAATCCATTCGTGAAATTCTTTATATCGGTATGTGTGTGCGTTTGTGTGTGTGTAAAATAGAGATTAGCCCGAAGACAACTCAACGGGGGAGAAACAACCAACATTTTTTTTGTTTGTGTAATTCTTAAAATATACTAAATAGAAACAACTAATACATTTAAAATTAAGACGAGCGAAAGCTCGCGTTTAAGCTAGAAAGGAGCGAAACCGCTGGTTCAACCTTTTCAGATATCGTTCGACGATCGTACGATCCTTTTTGCATGGCTAAAGAGTGACCCATGTAAATCGCCAGCGCCTCGAGTTCTTTTTCGCTAGCGTTTGTTCTTCTCAAGTGCGTGACAATCATATCACGAACCAAGTGCGGATTGGTTCGTTTCCCCGTCAATCTCATTGACGTTGATGTAAACAGCCTATAAATTCCAGCATCGTTGAACGGTTGCCCGTTCTTTCTCGAAAACAAAAAGTCGTGCTGCGGATTCAAGTGCTGCCGGTAGTTGTTCACAAAATTTTCCAAGTGCGGGTATAACTCCGGAGCAATCACCAAAGGTGGACGAACGCCATAGTCTTTGCCTGTTTTGTAGTCGTTCGGGCCATGTTTAATGATCCATCTCGCTTCTTTTTCGTCTTCTTTCTCTTCGCGAATCAAAGTCTTTCCTATGCGCAACTCTCTCAAGGTGCGCTGACGATCGGGAACGCAGGATAAAATAGCAAAAATTAAGTATCTTTGCATGCTCCATGCTATAGCACTTTGCGATCTCTTGTGACTCGTGACGTAATTCAGCGCCATTTCATCTTTTAGCATGTCGCAGACTTGGAGGTAGTCGCCCCAATCGAGCCATTTCAGCTTTTCGTTCGACATGAGAGGAGATTTGGACGCTCTGCTTTTGGCATCTTTGGCGAGTCTTCGCAACTCTTTGATGAGAGGAATATCTTGATAAGGTAACGCGTCTTCACCCGGTTGAAATTTCGATTTTGCCCCATACATAAATTTTGCAGCAGCTATGCAACTTCTCGTGATGAGTAATTCATAGTTTGCAGAGATGCCTCTTTCCACGGTGAGATATTGCAGGTAATCAAACGTAACGTCAGCGGCGTTTGCTTTCATACTCGGAAAAAGGACCGAGAGCGATTTCAAATCTTTGACTTTATATTCTTTTTCTTTTACGAGCCAGCCGCAGATACCTCGTATGTGCTCTTCGTATTTATTCGCCGTAACGATCGCAATTGGTGCTTCTTGAGGCCCAAGCCGTCGTCGAGTGAGGAACGTCTTCATTTTCGTCAGTTCCTTTTGTAGCGAGTCCGGAAGATCGGAAAAGCTCAACCGATAATTTTCCAACTGCGAGTTTCTTTGCGTCACTCGCACGCCGTCGCATATAACTCCCGTGCGCATTCTTCGTTTCATTCGTTTCAGAGTTCTTTTTTTTACCGGTGATTCTAATGATGATGATGGTGAGGTCAATGCGCTGTTGCTGCTGCTGTTCTCGTTCTCGTCATTTTCCTTCAATATGTGCACCTTCAATTTTACCGCTTCTTCTCTTTCTTCCTCTTTTCGCTGTTGTCGTTCCGCTTCTTTCATTCTTTTCTTTTCAAGAATCATCTCTTCTCTCATGGCAGCCGCGGCTAACTTTTCCTTCTCTTCTCTCTTCTGTTTTTCTCTTTGCATTCTTCTCTCAGCTCTCATCTTCTTCCTCTCTTCACTTCGCGCTTCTTGCTCATCCTCCTCGGTCCAGACGCCCAAATTTTCCATCAACGCTTTCGCTAAATCTTTCTTATCATGTCCGATAGTTCTCAGTAAATCTTCCCTGTTCACGCGGAGTAAATCTCTCGGATGTTTGACAGAGTTCTCTCGCAACGCCTTCACAACCTCTCGAACGTTTACTTTGGCGTTGTAGTCGTTGCACTTCGCGACGAAATCGGGAAGCGCGAAAAAATCATCTCGCTTGAGCATCTTCCTGAACGAACTCTCCTCGTCTCCACCGGTCGAAGAGGAGGAGGAGGAGGAGGAGGAAGAAGATGCCGCGTTAACGAAAGAAGACGATGAAACGTGACGGGTACACGGCGTCGTCGACAATAGCTTTTGCTGCCGCTGCTGCTGCTGCTGCGCGGCGTGTGTTGCGCGCAACAGAGCAGTTGAAATATATCTGCGCATCTTGCGTGCCTTTTTTTTGCGGGGGAAGAGCTCTCATCTTCCCCCCTGCGGTCTCTCAAAAGGCAGGACGGCAACAAGGAAAGGAATGAAAGCAAATGAGCACGTATAAGCACAGGAACCCCCACACGAGCGAGAGAGCGCGCAGCGAGAAGAAAACTAAATCCTAACAAACTACAAAATCTAATATATTCTATATTTCGAATCTAGCGCCAACGCACTCTTCGTGCTTCTCCCAGAACTTATCCATCATCTCCTCGGTAATCGGCTTCGCTTTCGGCTCGTGGGAAACGGGAAAACCTTTGCCGCGCATTCCTTGAGCAGGACCATAAAACTTACCACTTTCCACATCCATCGAAGACGAACACAACAAAATACCCGCAGCACCATCTTCAGCGGATTGGAAGAAGGGTTTTATGAGGTTCATGACGAAATGGTTGAATCTACCTCCGGATTTCGCGTGCGTGGTTTGTAAACTAGTTGCCGCAAAGCCAGGATGTGCGACGAGCGCTTTCACGTTTGTGATCTTCTTTTTACGTAAACGCGAGTCGAGCGCTTTGGTAAACACGATGTTCGCGAGCTTCGTTTGACTGTACATCTGCCACACAGAATTGTAGTGTTTGGAACACTCTGGATGTTTTTCTAACGACTTTAAATCAAACTCGCCGTTCGTATTCGCGGCAACCGACGCGTGGTTCACGATTCGCGCGTCTTTGGATTTCAACAGTAGCGGGAACACGCCTTGCGTCAACAAAAAATGGGATAAGCAGTTCACTTGCATTTGTTGGTCGAATCCGTTCTCCTCGGTACCTTTAAACGGTAACGCCATGATGCCTGCGTTATTACACAAAACGTCCAAAACGTCCGCGTTCTTCTTCACTTCTTCGATGGCTTTCCTCACAGATGAAAACTTTTGCAAATCGCAGTCGATGTTGACCGCATCCGGAGCACCGTTTGCTCTGCCGACTCGAATCACTTCCTCCAACGCCTTCTCGCTCCGTTCGCTCTTTCGATTGAGCATTAAAACTTTCGCCCCTTTTTCCGCGAAACCTTTCGCCAAAGCCAACCCAGTTCCACTCGTCGTTCCCGTTATCGCAATCGTCTTCCCTTTTTGCGAGGGCGTTTTCGAGAGTAAATCACCCCAAACGACCGACTCGCACTTCAAAGGTTCGTACTCTCGGAACAGAGACGCGATGCCGAGCGATGCGATACCGACGCCAGCCGCGGCCGCGTACACTGCCGCCATGATGGATGGATACACTGAGAGAAGAGAGCGTAGTTTTTTTTTTCTGCGTGTGTATAATCTCGTTTGTTTGTGTTTGTTGTTTGTTTTTTGGGAGAAAAAAAAAGTCAAACTCTCTCCTCCTTTTTTTTTCTCTTCTCCTGTTCTCTCTCTTCGGGGGGCGCCCGATCTAAGTAACAACAACTTCTTTTTCCTCACTCTCATACCTTGCGTACGTATTATTGTTCGAGAAAGAGAGAAAAGAGACGGACAAAGAGTAATTCGTGTATATCTGCACGCATAAACAAAGAGAAGATGAGCGTGATGGGAAACGCGAACCCGTCGGTTCTCGGCGAAGGCGCGAGCGAAGAAAAAGGCGAACACGCTCGTTTGCAATCTTTCGTCGGCGCGATGGCCATCGCGGACTTGGTCAAATCGACGTTAGGACCGAAAGGGATGGATAAAATTCTGCAATCGGTTTCGAAAGGGAACGCGGTGACCGTAACCAACGATGGGGCGACGATATTAAAGTCTATTTACGTGGATAATCCAGCCGCTAAGGTGTTGGTGGACATATCGAAGGCGCAAGACGACGAGGTTGGAGACGGGACGACCTCGGTCGTCGTTTTCGCCGGGGAGTTGTTGAGACAGGCGGAGTCGCTGGTGAACCAAAAGATTCATCCGATGACGATCATTCAGGGATTTCGAGAGGCGTGCGACGTGGCTAGGCAGGCTTTGGAAGACTCCGCGAGAGATAATCACGCGGACCAGGAGAAGTTTCGAGAGGATTTGATGAACATCGCGAGAACGACGTTGAGTTCAAAAATTTTGACCCACGATAAAGACCATTTCGCGAAACTAGCGGTAGATGCCATCATGCGTCTGAAAGGATCAGGAAACTTGGAGATGATCCAGCTGATCGAGAAACCCGGAGGGAGTTTGAAGGATTCGTATTTGGACGAGGGGTTTATTTTGGACAAGAAGTTTGGCGTCGGGCAACCGAAGAGAATCGAAAACGCGAAAATTCTAATCGCGAATACCGGGATGGACACGGATAAAATTAAAATTTATGGCGCGAGAGTAAGAGTGGATTCGATGAGTAAAGTAGCGGAGATTGAAGACGCGGAGAAGTTGAAGATGCGTACCAAGTGTGAGAAAATTATCGCGCACGGTTGCAACGTATTCATCAACCGACAGTTGATTTATAACTACCCGGAACAGGTTTTCGCTGACGCCGGAGTGGCTGCAATTGAACACGCCGATTTTGAAGGCGTGGAGCGATTGGCTTTAGTTACTGGTGGAGATATTTTGAGCACATTCGATACTCCAGAAACGGCAAAATTGGGGGAGTGTGATTTAATCGAAGAGATTATGATTGGCGAAGATCGTTTAATTAAATTCTCTGGTGTCGCCAAAGGCGAGGCCTGTACGATTGTTTTGAGAGGCGCGTCGACGCATATTTTAGCCGAAGCGGAACGTTCCCTTCACGATGCATTGTGCGTGCTTAACACGGCGGTGAAGGACTCGCGCGTCATTTGTGGCGGCGGGTGCGCGGAGATGATCATGTCCAAAGCGGTTGAACAACTCGCCGCGAAGACACCGGGCAAGCGTTCGCTCGCCATGGAATGCTTCGCCAAAGCCTTGAGGTGCATTCCATCTATTATTTGCGATAACGCCGGTTTAGATTCCGGTGAAATCGTTTCGCAGTTGAGAGCGAAACACGCTGAAGGTGAAGCGAACATGGGCGTTAACGTTTTGAACGGACAAGTCGGGGATATGACTGAGTTGGGCATTTCCGAAAGCTTTAGAGTGAAACAGCAGGTGCTTTTGTCCGCCACTGAGGCGGCGGAAATGATCATAAGAGTGGACGATATCATCAAGTGCGCGCCGAGACAACGAGCAGATTAGAAGGAGTAAAAAAAGGAAAAGAGATGCCGTTTTGCGGACGACGGTACGCAAAGGAGTACATGCGACTAAATTTAGAAGATTACATATTTAGAATAAGAAGAGAGTGTGCGTGGATGCAAAAGGCAGCAACATGCACCGTGTACGTTAGGAATAATAAATAATCGCGTGTCGAAAAAGCACTTCTCTCTCTTCTCGTTTTTCCTCCTCCTCCAAAAATGAAACGCGCATTTAAGAAGACATTCTCTATCCGATAACGAGCGAGCGATGCGACGACATGCCATCGAGCAGGTCGTCCTCTCCTCCTCCAACCGTCGATCTAAAAGAAGACCGCTTGCAAAAAGATTCAAAACTGATCTCATTCCGATGTTTGTCGGCGCTTTAATAGCATGTTTTTTCCTCTCGATCGTCTGGACCGTTCGCATACAAAAAGTCGAAGAGAAAAAGCACGGAGGGAAGGACGTGTTGGACGGATTAGTACCGAATACGAACACGAAATTCTTGAAAGGCACTCCTCCGGAGGAGTTTTATGTGATTCCTAAAGATGATTACGCCAACGATGATGACGAAGACGTCGAGGAGGATAACGATGAGAGAGGAGGTGACGAAGAGCAACAACGACGGGACGAAGAAGAGGAGAAAAAACGAACACAAGCGATAGACGAGTATCAGAAGAATATCGAGAACAGAGCGAAAGCGACGTCGAGAATGAACGAACACACTCGAGAACAAGTCATCGAGGAGCTCTTCGAGAAGGCTCAACGCGAAGATGAGAAGAAACACGACGCGCAGGTGTTTGAAAGTTTATCGCTCGACGGAGAAGATAGAGAAGAAGTGAAAAAGGCGGTTCCGAAGAAAGAGGAAGAGTTTGTGCAGCCATCGGTGAAACCGTCGCCTGTGCCGGTCGTTAAGAAAGAGAAGAAAACAGAGAAGAAAGAAGTGGAAGTGGAAGAACTTGAAGAGGAAATTACTGACGAGACGAAAGCTTCGGTCGCGCAAAAGGCGAGAAGACACAAATCGCTCCACGCGACGACTCTGAAACATCTCGCTGCTTTGGCGAGGACTCCAACGGTGCTCTCTTTGGATAGAAAAGTGACTGCGCACGGTAAAATTACGTGTGGTGGTACGGAAGCTGTCGTATTTAAGACGTGGCATAACTTTTTCACCGCAAACGAGAATATCACGCGAACTCTACCTCCGGTAGAACCGAGAATAACCGAAGTTGTCAATCACGCGCAACGGTATTGTAGGCATCGAGGCGAGTGCGACTTCACGAAAATCTATGCGAATGCGAAATTGAGAAACGACGAGAAGATGAGTAAAAAGCAGCAGCATAAAAATGATGAGGTGTTACCAACGTGTGCAGTCGTTGGAAACGCTGGTTCGCTCAGAAATGCAAAGTTTGGCGAAGAAATCGATGCGCATGATATTGTTTTGCGTTTCAACAACGGTCGCGCGAAACATTTCGAAAAGCAAGTGGGTACGAAAGGCCATCTTCGAATGTATAACGGACCATACGTCGAAGGCAAAATGGGTGGTGAAGTGACCATAGCGCAACTGAGGGATTCGAGCGTGAATCATTGGATTCGACAATACGAAAAGCATCGGGAAACGTTCCCCGAATCGTACATCATGGACCCAGAAATTATTTGTCGAGCGTGGGATTTAGTCAACAGAGAAGGGGAGAAACCTTCATCGGGTATGGTTGGCATCACATTTGCCATGCGCATGTGCAGTTCGGTAGATATTTACGGGTTCAGCGCGGAATCATACTTCAACGAAACAGAACGTCCGCACTATTACGACTGGGAACGACCAAAGCCCGGAAGAGAAAATGTGCACCCGTTTGAAACCGAGCGAAAGATTTATAAAGCTTTGCAAAAAGAAGGTTTGATTACGCTTCACGAAGTACCGGCGGTAGCAGAGGAAAAGGGTAATAATCCTAGCAGCGATAGCAGTAGCAGCAGTAGCAGTAGCAGCGATAGCAATAGTCACGTTGAAAATTGAAATACATGCGGTACTGTATTCATTCTTGTTCGCTATTTTGTATTTTGCTATTTTCCACAGGACAGCTCCCCAATTTGAGAGAGCCATCACCAATTCCTCACTCTTTTACCCACGAAGAAACACACACACACACACACTCTTAATCAGTAAAGAATGGCACAGCAACCTCCTCCGCTCTCTCCGCTCAACCAGGCCATCGAAAAAGCTTTGGAGAGCGTGACTGAGTGCGAGAGATCTCTCAACACCGGAGAGAACGACGGTCTAATTAATAAAATGGAGTCATTAGTCAAGCACTTCACTCTCTTACGGGAAGCCTCGAGCACCGACGAGACGGAAATTCCAATCTCGGTTATCAAACAGATCGACGAAGGAAAACGGCCGATGGCGAGAATGGTGGAGAGAATATTGAGCGTGGGGAAGACGAACGAGGTGACGAAAGGGAAGGCGAACGTGTTCGCGGAGTTTGAGAAGAGTTTAGAAAAGGAACTAGGAGGAGAGAAGAAATAGAAGAAAATTAGACTGTAGTAGCAGAAGCAAAAACAAATAGCGAAGTAGAGTTATGTAGTAGTAGAGTCATAATAATTACGACAAAAGGCAGTGAAAAAGCCGAGGATGTGTAGAAAAGTACGCGACGAATCTTTCGGATACTTTTCTCTCTTTTCTGTATCTCTTGTCTAACTTTAAAGTCTAATTAAAATGTTATACAAACGCTGCGCGCTGCAAAAGTGGGTGAAAAAGAGAAAGAAACCTCGTGGTCATCTTCTTCACCTTCGCAAATGAGTTTTCCCTTCTTTCTCTCTCTTTCTCTCTATTTCTCTTCTACATGTGAATAAAAACGAAGAAGACGAATAAGAATACGTGCAAACGAACGATTGCCTCAGCAACACTGCGACTTTTGTCTTTGACCCGCGTTTGCGTCCAGAACGACCCCGCCTCGCCCTTCTTGCGTCCCCGTCACTCTTGCCTGTTTTGGCAACTTATTCGCAATGGAATAAAACAAATCGTTCACGCACTCTCCCGTCTTCGCGCTCGTTTCTAAAAATATAGCCAACTTTTGTTCCTCCGCGTACGCTTCTGCCTCTTCCTTCGACACTTTCCTCATGTCTTTACAATCGCTCTTGTTCCCGGCTAAAGCGATGACTAAATTCGCGTTTCCTTGTCGTTGCAGTTCTCTCACCCAACTCTTTGCCCGTTGCCACGACTGTTGCGATTGCATATCGTACACAATAATTGCCGCAGCTGCGCCTCGATAATACATCGGTGCTAACGAGTGATACCTCTCCTGTCCAGCCGTATCCCAAATCTCAAACTTCACCACGTGATCGTCAACCGTCACCGTTTGCGTCATGAACGCAGCACCGATCGTGCTCTCTTGGTGCTCAAAGAACTGTCCTTTGACGAATCGAAGCACCAAGGAGGATTTTCCGGCACCCATATCCCCTAACAGCACCAGTTTCGCCTGCGTTTGAGAGTGTTGCGCTCCGGAAGCGTTGGACATTGTTGAAGAGAGAGAAGAAGGCAACCTTTTTTTTATTCTCTAAAATAACGGACTTTAAAAATCTCCCCACTCTATCTGAAATTAATAATCTGTCGAATACGTGGTGGTGTGAGCGCTCTGTCTGTCTCTCTTTTTCGCTTTCCGTAAATATCGCGCGCTCGAGTGGCCGACGAGAAAAGCTGCAGAGAGAGAGAGAGAGAGAGAGAGAGAGAGAGAAAGAGGAGTTACTTTTCTCCTGTTTTTCTAAACGCTTGTGTTGGTCATGTGAAGAGTCGCTCCAACGAGAAAAGAAGTTCACCACACAAAACAAAAAAAAATCGAACACACCATCGATCAGAAAAATTTTTGAGTGAGAAGGAGAGGAGGAGATTTTTGCTCTGCGACCGCACCACACAAAGAAAGACACCACACTCTCCCCGCGGTGTCGGAGAATTGAAAGTGAATTTTTTATTCTATCACAAACACCATGCAAAGTAAATAAACGAATGACGACGACGAGAAAGGAGAGAAGAAGAGAAACAGAGGAGATGTCTCTGTCTGCTCTCTCGCGCGCGAAAGGAGAGGAGGAGGAGGAGGAGCAATACCACTACACCACGAGCACGAAATTGTTCGCGTTTCTATTTCTCGTTTATTTTCTCTCCGTGTTGATGGCGTCCTTCTCGAATTCGATTGCGGAGAACTTGCCGAAAGCGTTCGGGACGGTAACTTTGCTGTGGTTCGGCAGAGGGAGGATTTTTGGAGGAGGAGAGGGAGCGTCGAACGCACGCGGTAAGCGTCGACGAGGAGGGTTGTTCGGAGGAGGAGACTCCGACGACGACGACGAAGAAGAAGAAGAAGACGGAGAAGAGAAATCAATCGAAGAGGACAAGAAAGGTGTTATCGCAGATAGAAGGAAAAATAACAACCGTCGCGCGAGACGATTCGCGAAACTGGACGCGAAAATCGTCGAAAGTTGGATTAAGATAAGAGAAATCGTGATTAAGAGGTACGTCAATCACTGGTTCAAAACAATCAGCGACGACGAGGAAGTACCGAACGCTTGCCGAGCTGTCATGGATGACGCGTTTTTAGAACTCGAAAAGAGAGTGTCGAGAAATATCAACTTACCAAAATTGTTGCTCTCGAATTTACCGTCTATTTTACAAGATGCGTTTGAAATGTACCGCGAAGGAAAAGCAATGATTGGTGGAGGAGACGACGACGCGTTGTTCTCCATGAATAAAGACGTGGTGGATGAAAGTCTTGCAGAAGCGTTGAGGCACATGAAGAATGGTGGAGGCGAGCCGAGACTTCACCCTGCTGTGCGAAACGAGAGGAAACAACGCAGGTTAGCCAGAGCGTACGCGAACGCTCTCGCATCCAAAGTATTGACAAGCGAAACGAGAAATGGGTTGACTGAACCGCTCGCGCGAGAGTTGATTGTCGCTTCGATACACATGCCAATCGTTCGTTTGTTTACGCCGAGACTCGTGACAAAACTCTTACTCGTTCTTCTCGGTACAGACGACGAGGATTATATTAGTAGTACGAATAGCATCAACGAAAAAATATTATCGGATAGAAGGAAAAGAATGAAAGAGAACCTTGGAGAACAAAATGGGACGGTAAAGGAAGGAGGGATTGTTCATGATAAAGTAACTTTGTCGTCTCCGATACAAAATGGCCAAAAAAACGGATTGGAGGGAATACTGAGCAATGAAAGGAACTCCTCTACGAAAAAAAAATCGTCGAAAAGAATAGGATGGGAAGTAGATATTGCACCCGCGTTGGCGTTTTCTTCGTTCAGAGCACGCGTTACTGGAGTAGAAATTGCCGGTAGTGGCGTAGCTGCGTTTGCGGTGTATCTCGTATCGGTAGAATCATTAGAGGATGGAAACAGTTGGATAGTGCCGCGACGGTACTCGAACTTTGAATCGCTCCATCGAAAGCTCACGGCGATAAATCCTAGTTTCAGAGGCTATTTTCCACCGAAAAATTGGGGGTATAACAATTTAGACGGTGCTTTCATAGAAAAGAGACGACAACAGCTGGACTTGTACGTGCAAGAGATGTTAACGGACGACATTGTCAAAGACTGCGAACTCGTTTTCCATTTTCTTTGCACGAGAAATAGGAGCTTGGTGGGAGGCAGTGGAGGGCCAGCAATTCGAAACGGCGCCAATGGTGATGAAAACGTGTCTGTGCTTCCCTCTTCAGAGATGAAACCGATCTCTCTGTCGAATTTAGCGCCGGTGAGAACTACGATTTCGACCACAAACGAAAACACGTATGGGACGCCGCCTAAGGGCCACGGAGGAGGACACCGAAGGATATTGTCCACCGAACAGATGGAACTTTTAGATTCACCTCCAAAGAAAGGAGGTAAGTACGTGCCTGGTTCTGCAGACTTGTCGCATTCGCCGTTGAATTGGGAGACGCTCATGCGAACTTTTGACGAGTGCGAACAAGTCACCGCCACTGATAGCGTGTCGACTATTTTCGCATCCGAAGTTTTAAACGGCCCAATGCTTGGTTTATTCGAGACTGTTTTCAAAATGCACACAAAAGGGGTGGTGAGACGCTCGTTCGTCGCGTTGGCGCGTCAGACCGTCGAATTTTTCCTCGGTTCTGCGGTTGAAGATTTCGTCTCTCGAAGTTTCAATCAACTCCAGGCCTCTTTCTTGATGAACTTGATAAGAGATACCGTTTGGCCGAACGAAAAAGAAGGCGGAATGACCCCATACGACGAATACAAGCTCTCGCTCACGCCTGAGGAAGAAAAGCAAATAGACGAAACGAACAAAGAAATTTTACGAAGAGTTTTGTTGAAAAGACTGTCCCAAAAGCTTTCCCCTATAGTTGGCGAAAGCACGGCGAGTCGAGGCACTTTGGAACTCTTCAGTCTCGTGCAGTCGGAAACAATGTGTCAACACGTCGGTTTGTTGTTGTTTGAAACTTTGAGTTGCGAATTGGTTCCGGAGACCATAATCGAGTTAGCGTCTTCTACCGCGAAAGCGATCGCGACAACAACAACAACAACAACAACGTCCTTGTCGTCGTCGTCGTCGGAAAAGAAGAACAGTGTTAGTAGTTATAATAGGAAGAAGAAAGAAGAGACTCGTTAGTTTGTTTTTACCACGAAAAAGGAAATATTTAGGGCTTCAAAAAAAATAATCTTGCCACGTGGCCTTTCCAGACCACAAGAAAGCATCTTTTCTTCCTCCCTTCCCTCCTTCCTGTGGTTTGGGGTGAAGAGAAGAAAAGAATGAATTCGAAACGAAAATCGTTATTCAGGCGAACGCGTGTTGGTTAAATTCCCTCGCAACTTAAAAGTTTACATCTTAAACTACTAAAACATCATCCATACAATGAAGTTAAAGTGTGAAATTTGCCCGCAACAAGCGACGCACGTCGTTGGTTGTGGAAACAAAACGGCGTGCAATGGGTGCGTCAAGACGAAGAAATTGAACCCGTCTCAAGAACGCGCGACGGAAATCACGCAGCAAGACGCGGAAGCGATGCCGTGCGATATCTGCAAATCAAACCCAGTCTCCGTGGTCTGCCACGAAGATCGCGCGTTCTTGTGCACCAATTGCGACTTAAAAATTCACAGCGCGAACGACTTTGCCGGGCACCACCAACGCTTCGCCTTCACCGCGGCGAAGATGGCGATCCCGGAAGGCGTGAGCAAAGTGAAACCGGAAACGTCGGCGTACGTTCCGATCACCATCAGAACGAACAAGGTACGCGATGGAAATCGTTTTTTTCTTTTCTGGTGCGCGATGGGAACGCTTCATCGTCGTGGAATACGACATTGATTACTCTCTTCTTTTTCTTTCCGTACAAAAATTTCGGCTGAGCGTGATCTATATCTATCCCTTCTCGGTCTTTCCTCTCGGTTTGAAAGAGAGAAAAAAGGGGTGGGTGCCTCTCTCCCCTCTCCACTCGTTTAAAAAAAAAAAAACTGACGACAAAAACCAAAATAAATCTTTTCTTTTAACTTTTACACGACACAGCGAAAGAACACCACCACGGCACAAAACAACGAGAACAAAAACAACACGAACAACACGAAGAAGAAAGAGGATTCAGAAGAGGAAGAGCAACACTTCTTCGACGAAGACTGCCACGTCGTTCCGGAATACGTTCCAGTGGACGAACTCATCGAAGCGAACGACGTCGAGCACGTCTCGGAGTTGTATTCTTCGGTGAACACCGGCGTGGAGTTCTTTCCGACTACGACCGCTACCGCGGCGAACGTGTACGTGCCAACGGCGAAATCGCAAAAGAGATCTTCGTTTGAAGACTTCTTGGGCGAATTCATCGGTTACGAAGAGACGATCGACGATGCGATTGTCCCGACATTTTAATAAAAAATTGTTTTCGGGGCATCTGGCGACGGGGCGTAAATCGTGAGGAGGTGGAGAGAGGCGGTTGTTGGTGTGTGTGTGTGTGCTTGGCGGCGCAGTGTGCGCGCCGCGCTGTTTATTTTAGTCGGTATCAAATTTCAAAATCAGAGACACTTAAAGTTTAAAGAGAAAACTTTTTTAAATCAAAAGAAATAATTCATGACACGTTTCGATGTCATGCGGATCTTTTCGGTACCGCACAGACGTCGACTCTGGTGAGTGATTGGAAGGTATTTCATTGTGATTACAGACAAAATGTAATATATAAACACTAAGAAAGAATATATAATTATTAAATGCTAGTAGCTATGTTTACATCGTCGCTATCGTCTTCCGCCGCCGTAGGCGCTTTTTCGCTCCGAGTTTAAGAAGGAAGGATGCGCCTCTTTCCTCTTATCAGATTCCAATTCTCGATGAATCTCTTCATTCATCTCTCTCGCGTCTTTGTCTAATTTGTCCCTTCTCGAAGAGCGGTGTGCATCGTAATTCTGCGCCGCTTCGTTCATTTCTCTCAACCTCTTTTCTTTTTCTTCTTGTGAAAGCTTTCCAGCTCTGTGCCCGACGTTATTTCGTCTCGAATCCCATTTCGGTTCTTCCACTTTTGGCGCCCTTCGTTCCTTTTCTTTTTCGCTTTCGCGCCACTCGTGTCTTCGATTTCTTCTCGCCTCAGCCGCTTGCTCAGCGCGCTCGTTTGCGTACGACATGCCATAACGATCGTCTTTTTCTCTCTCGATGGTTGATTTTCTCCGCGGTGGTGGCGAACGGCTTCTTGACCTTGAAGACGAAAGAGATGAATGTCTTCTTTTTTTCCTGGAGGAAGATTCTTTGCTGCGTCGTTTTCGTCTTCTCTCTCGAGAATACGAAGACGTGGAGGAAGAATCGTCGTCTTCGTCATCGCTACCACTGCTGCTACTACCACTATAGTCGTCGTGACCCCTGCGACCACGACGACGCGAGGATCTTCTTCCTCGTTTTCTCTCTTCCTCGCGAATTTCTTCCCTGATTTTTTCGCGATACTTTTCCTTTTTCCGTTCCTTCTTCGCGCGTTTGCGTTCTTTCTTCTCTCTCGCTTTTTCCTTCTTTCGTCTTTTCCTCTCGTCCACCTCTCGTCTTATTTGTTCTCTTCTCAACGGATTGCTCGCGATGTTCTCTCTCGCTTGCATTTCGCGCTGTTTCATCGCTAACAGTGGATCGTTGTTCATTTTATTCCACTGCTCGACTCTTTGTTTCGGGTCGTCCATATCCGGCGCGAGATATTCCGCCTTCCGTTCCGGTCGCTCCGGCGGCAAGTCCTCTCCTCGTTCTCGTTCTCTCTTCAACTCCTCAGGTTCTTCCTCTCCTTCCGCTCGAGTAAATTTCGTGTCTTCCAATCTCGTTCCTTCAGCTAACGACCCTTTATACATCCAATCTAACCGTTCGCTCTTTTTCGAATGCCCGGCGTCGATGGCGTCCTGTTGCAACTCCGCCAACTTTTTCTCCTCTTGAATTTCCTTCTTCATCTCCTCGAGTTTTCTCTTCTCGTGTTCGGCCTGTTGCTCTCGCTTCCAAACTTCTTCGATCATGGCGAAACCGCCGGTGTGCCACGATTTCTTGTTTAAAAATGCTGTCGTTGAGATTAATTACGATTGAAACGAAAAGAGAGAGAGAGAGAGAGAGAGAAAATGGTCAGCACGCGCGCACAGAAGAAGAAGAAGAAGAAAGAGAGACGAAAGAATTGGCCTTTTCGCGGCCGCAAAGGAGAAGAAAAAAAGAAAAGAAAATCGACCCGTCGGTCGGTCGGTCGGTCGGTCGTCGTCTGCGCGAGGTTGATTTCGCGTTCGAAAACACAGAAAGAACGCACCTAAACCTCCACCCATTTTGTATGCGGTTGTTATTATATTCTTAAATTTCTTTGTGAAAATAGTAGAGTGGTGGTAGTTGTCGAGCGCGCGCGCGTTTGCTGCGCGCGAAGAAAGAATGACGAAAATAATTTTTGGTGTCGCCCCCTCCCAAAAAAAACAACACGCTTACTTTCCCTCTGCTAGGCGCGAGAGCACCGCGCATGCTATTGCTCGGCAGGACAGCGTCGTCGTCGTCGTCGTCGTCGTCGTCGTCTCTCTTTCCTTTTACTCTTCTTCCTCCTTCTCCTTCTCCTCGTCCTCCTCCTCTTGGTACGAGAAGAAGAAGAAGAAATCTCTCCTGCTCCTCCTCCCCCTTCACGTCGTCGCCGTCAGAAAAAGCATCATCGCAAAAAAACGCTCGGACGAGGAAGAAGATCACCATGGCTACCGGTGCGGCCAGTAATGCTCCTTCGAGCGAAAAGGAGAGAATAACGAACGCTTCGTGTTATTGCGGGAAAGTTCAAATGGAGATTCGAGGTCTACCGGTGGCGGTGTCCATCTGCCATTGCACAGTTTGTCGTCGCTTGTCAGGCGGCGTTTACAGTCAGCAGTCTCTTCACTCTCAGAAAAATTTCACGTGCGAGGCAACAGAGAACGATTTATGGTCAATTCAGACCTCCCCGAACGTCACTCGATACAGATGTAAAGAGTGCGGGAGTCCCGTGTATGCGACGCTCGGGAAAGGGAAGACGTACGTCGTACCTCGAAGTGCATTGATAAACGTTGCGAAGGACGACAAGAGTTTTGCTCCCACGCACCACATGCACTACAAACAACGCGTGATAAGTGTCGAAGACGATCTACCAAAATTCGTAGGAACGAGCACGCCAGGACGAGCGGAAGTTTGGAATCCATCTTTAGATTAGTACTTATAGTTTTAAGATTGTATTTTAATAGCATTACATTTTAGTATATTCTTTGATGTTTCGTTTCTTCTACGCTCAATTGTGTTTTGATTGCAAAATCTTTCTTTTTCTTTTCTATCGTTATCTATATATTTGTCACCGATATCCCACTTCCATCGTCCATCTCTTCTATGCTAGAATACGAGTCTAACTTGACGTGCTCTGATCCCACGAAAACTCCCGTGAAGAGTAAAAACAACGTCAGAAACACCGCGGAGTCTTGTATCAACGCTCGAGTCAACTGGACTAAAGCAACGCGAACGCCAGCCGCCCACCTCGCGGCAAACCCGGGCAGTTTCAATCGAGACATGACTCTAGAATCTAAGATTGTTTTCTGTTGTTCCATGTCTGCTTCTGTCAGCGTTGTCGGTAAGAGCAACACGAATGCTGTCGATAGAACTGTAAACTCGAAAGCGAGGAAAACTAAAAACGGAGAGGAGAGATACGCCACGTGCAATTCTCGTTCGCTCACTTCTATGTATTCTATGTACGCGGACAATATCATGGCCGTTAGAGAGAGAATCAGTTTCCTCGTCGTATTCGTGTGTTTCAGCGTCAACGCCAAACACATCGGCACGCGAACGTTAAACGCCAAGACTTCTTTCTTGCTCTCGTTCAGCGCCTGCGCTAAAGTTTCCCTGTCCCATGAATTTCCTCTCATCGACTTTATTCCCATCGGTGGACTTTTTCCAGTGCTTCTCTTCACTTTTGGTTTCACGATGTCATCACTATCGCTATGCTCATCGTCGTCGTTGTCGTCTGATTCTTTGCTCTTTCGTCTTTGCGATCGACGCATTATTAACCGTTTTTCGTCGAGTCGCTGCGTTTCAATGAAGAAAAATTTTAACGTAACGGTTTGTTCTTTGTGGGAATATTATTCTGATATACGTACTGAATTTAGAAGAAGAAGGAGGAGTAATAAGGAGGAAAAATGTATATCTGTACAATTGCGATTATTCTTTTATGACATGCTGCGGCTACCTATTTTTTAATCTTCGCCCAACCTTTTACTCTCTACGTCCTGAAAGCTCATTACCCGTAAGACGGCTTCAGAGAGTTTTGAAACACCTTCTTGAATTTCCGAGGCGCTCAAATGTGCGAAACATAATCGAATGTATCTCTCTAAATCCTCTTTGCACGCATCATTGGCTGAACATCTTTCGCCGGCTAAATAGGCAACTTTTAAATGTTTAGCGTACGGCTCTAAACTTTTGCTCGTCACGCCTTCGGGAAGTTTTATCCAGACAAAATAGCCTCCCGACGGCTTCTCAAACTCCCATCCGCATCCTTCACGTTCAAGTTTGTCGCATAAAACCGCGCATCGACTGGCATAGGAACCCTTCAAATCGTTCATAAATACCTCCGTTTCGGCTTGTTTAATTGCTTCACACACTACGTTTGCAGAAAATCCTGCAGAATTACCACCGGAAATAATGTACCCTCGCTTTGAAAATTTCTCTCGCATAACAGAATCCGCAGTTTCAATCCAACCGACCCGCAAAGCCGGTGCGAGAATTTTAGTAAAACTAGACACGGAAACAACCGCTCGAAAATTACCATTGGCTTCTTCTGAATTTTTTGCCAAGTAATCCCTTTCAACTTTACAAAATCGATCGGGTAAAGGCTCCTTCGACCAACTCAAAATGTGATACACTTCGTCGGCAATGATGTGGAACTTATATTGGTACGCGAGTCTTACCAACTCTTCGCGCGCTTCTTGCGGCATCGTTACACCCTGTGGATTTGAATGTGTTGGCACGATATATACCAACTTTGGTCGGAACAAAACTTTTCGTTTCTTCCTCGGCGTTGCGCCGACGTTCTCGAGAATAGAGTTGATCGGGTTGATAAACGTGTCCCCTTCTTCCAACCGTATCTTCAACGCGTTCACGTCCAAACCGAATTCATTACTTTTCACCGTCGTTATTTCCATATCGTGGTCTTCGAATATCTTTGTCGCCAAGAAGTACGTCGCTTTCTCGCACACAACGATATCGTTTGCTTTCGCTAATATCGAAGTGGCCATTTCAATGCCGTGCGATACGCCCGAAGTGAAGAATAAATCTTCCGGCTGCAACACGTTCTTCGTTGCTGTCGTCGTCGTTCTGTCCGCCTCGTTTTGCATCTTCGTTCTGTCGTTTTCGTTTTGCTTTATTTTTCCTTGGTATCCTTCTTCCTCCTCCTCCTCTCCCTCTTGCTTTTCCTCTTCCTTGTATTGTCTTCTCAAGAACAAGCACAACTCTTCCACGGCTGCCGTTGGTCCTTCCGAGGGAATATAGTTCAGATCGTACCCTAACTGATTGTGCTTCAATTTTGATCCGCACCTCTTCAAAGCGTCGGATATGATCTTATTCGGCAACTCCGAGTGCATCGGATGCCCCACGGCTAAATTGATGGTATCTTTCGGTTGGTTCGCGAGTAACGGACTTTGCGTCGGTCCGTTTTGAGAAGCCATCGCGAGAACGTAACTTCTTTTGAAAGACGACGACGTTGGAGGATGATGATTATGATAGTTTCTTTTGTGCGCGGGCGTGATCGCAGCAGAAGCAGAAGCAGTGGTGGTGGTGCTGTTGATGATCTTAGCCGCAGCTGGCGATGTTGACGATGATGGTGGTTGCACGTTGCTCGTGAGGCTTTGAAGGTGATGACGCATTTTTGTGCGGAAGGTATGTACCCCTTTTGGAAAAAAAAGTAAAATCTGAAAAAAAGAACTTTTCTTCTTCACACTCCCAAACTCTCTCTCTCTCTCTTTCCGATGACTATCTCCACCGTTACTACCGCGCGAGAGAACTGCTACTGCTACTAGTGCTATTGCTACGCTCAGAGCAGAAAAGAAAAAAGCGTCTCGAACCTTCCGCGATAACGCGAGAGCGATGGAACTGGAAAAACGATTTTTGTAAAAAAAAAGTAACACATGTCCAACTTCCTTCGTTTGTGTCTCGTCGTCGTCAACCTCTTCTTCCTCTTCTCGAGCAGCACCGGGACGACGACGACGGCGGCGACGGCGACGACGATCCACAGCAGCGGTAGTAGCAGCAGCAGCAGCAGCAATGTCCGACCAAAATTGAGAGAAGAGGAAGCGTGCGGATGTGCAATAGGCGTGGAAGAATACGACGCTCACCGAGAGAGCGATTGGTGGGACACGAGAAAGAAGATACCGTTTGCTTCCGCCGAGGACGCTTTAGAGAAAATGTCGTTCAACAACTCCGTATTGGTGATGATGACGAACGCAGGAGAGGTAGATTTATTGGATAATTACTTGTGTTCTTTGCGTTTGTCTGGTTTGAACAAGTACGTCGTCTTCGCGACGGACGAGAAGGCGATGAAACATCTGGAGTATCGCGGATATAACGCGGTGGATGGAACGAGCATTATAAATATTGACAATAATAACAACAACGCAAAGAAGAGAGAGGAGGAGGAGGAAGGGGAAGGAGAGGAGAAAAAAAAAACGGAGAATAAGCTTCGCAGTAAAGACGCTGAATTCGGACAAAAAGCGTGGAAGCGCTTGACCCAAGCAAAGCTGAAAATTGTTGAGTTTGTCTTGAAGAGCGGCTACGACACCTTTCTGACCGACGTAGATATCGTCGCATTTCAAAACTTCATGCCAGAGCTCATCAAAACATCGGAAAAGAATCTTTGGCTAAGAGATGGTCAAGAAGTGAACACTGGTTTCTATTTCATGCGGAAGAAATCGAGCAACTTAAACTTGATCGAAGCGGCGTTTAAGCGAATTAAAGAAACGCACGGAAGTCACGACGACCAGAAAGTAATCAACGCCATCATGAAATCTTCGCAGCGAAAGTTTTTACCCACTCCTGAGTATGCGAATGGATGTTTTATGAAAACCGAAGCCGGTCGAACAGCGGTGGCAAACGGACGAGTCAAGGCAGTCCACGTCAATTGCGCGCAATCGAAAGTGGTTAAACATAAAATAATGTGCCGTCGAGGACTTTGGTTTTGTCGCGTTCCTCCCACGTCGGCGCACGTGGCGCGCGATGGATGCGTGAAACCATCTGGCCTAGTGAGAGATGAGCTAGAATAGAAGAATTAGAATTAGAAGAGGGAGAGAGAGAGAGAGATTTTCGTTAGATGATTTTAGCATTAGTTTGTAGTTTGCTCAGCACGAGTTCGTTTCTCTCGTCCCTATCATCTTGCTTTTGCTCTTGTCCTCTTCCATCTTCTGCGAGCGTCCGAAAAGTTGCGCGTGCAGAGAGCAGCCAAACCAAAAAAAAAAAGAAAAAGAAAAGAAAAAGAAAAAGAGAGAAGGGCTTCCGAAAACACGCACACTTTCCTCATTTTAGCGCCGCACACCCGGGCTTCAGATGCAGTCCCAAAGCATGATGAGCTCGG